>Ga0209318_1000386_pt1 | contig 43903 bp, 44 predicted proteins | sample RifGroE1_FD_183999 | JGI IMG/M metagenome (GOLD analysis project Ga0209318, IMG submission 183999) | Groundwater microbial communities from Rifle, Colorado, USA - Groundwater E1 (SPAdes) (version 2) | ecosystem: Environmental > Aquatic > Deep subsurface > Groundwater | place: Rifle, Colorado... | reverse complement strand
ATTTAGTTTAACCGAAGTCCCAGGCTTTAATGTATATTGCGTAACTGTCGGACCAACATTAACATCACCCATCGCCACCGGTACGCCAAAATCAGATAGAGTCTTTTGAATAATATCGACGTTCTTTGGGATGTTCCCAGAGGTGGCTTTACCTGACCCAGTTTCCAATAAATCAAGCGGGGGAAAGTTCCATGTTTTGTCCCCGCCCTGGAAAGGCTGAATCATACTGCTATGAGGCTGAGGTGCTTGGCGATTGGGCAAGGTGAAAACCGATGCTCGAGCGCCGTTTTCATTCACACGAACTCCGCCACCAGACGCTTCCCCGCCACTCTCCGGTTTTATTCGCTGCCAAAGATCAACAATGGAAGTATTCATCGTCACAAGCAATCCCACAATGGTTAAACCAAAAAGCAAAATTAAGCTGGCGTAGAAACCAACCATTGCCACAAATAGGCTTCTAATACCACCGCCGATAGCTCCGCCGACCGGGTGAATAAGCGCCGGCAAAAATATCATCAATAAAACAGTGCCGACAACCGTCATCGGCTTTATTTGAAAACGTTCGCTTTTAATTAAGAGTCCAACTCCGTAGGTAAGAAAAATAAAGGGAATTAAATATCCCAATAATCCCCAGAGATCAGTTGAAAGACGTAAGAAAAATTTTCCAGTAACGCCGGCGAGTCCAAAAATACCTAATAAAATGATTAAGCCCAAGATAATCAAAATGACTGAAGTAACCGATTTTGCTGTCTCCGGTTGTACACTCCAATCCATTTCTTCCCAGACTGAAAGTCGTTGACCTTTTCGTCTGTACTTTCTCTTGGCCATAAAAAAATCCCTCCACACTTCGCCCTCTGCTCCGCATCGGGCTACGCGTGGCAAGCCGCTCCATTAACTGTTGTAATTTGAGCGAAGTGTGTCCCGCGAAGCTTTAGCGAAGTGGGGCGTTATTTTTCCCCTCTGAATACCAAAAGTTAAAACAGGTTGATACCCAGTGATTCCATTATATCATTTTCGGAGCAAAAGATCAATCAGCGACCAAAAACAATTATTTACATTATTAACAGGTTTAAAATACATTTTCGTAAAACAAATTAATTAATTTAAGACAGCGCTATAAGGTTAAACGCTTGACAAACGTTGACGTATGTTTTATACTAATATAATCCCATTAACAAATTGTGGATAAGTTCGCTTCTCAAAGACTTCACTAGAGCTTACCCAAGCACATTATTAAAAGGAGTGGGATTAAAGGCTTCCAATCTTACGTTCACCAGGCAGCTGGTAAAGGTAGGATAGAACTCATAAGTCTTTACTCAACAAAGCGCGACGATCGGTTTATAATTAAAATTAATGGACCGCATCTCGATCGCGCTTTTTTGTTATGCTTAAAAAATATGGAGCGCGCACTGTTTCGCACTTTTTTGTACATTATTGCCACATTCATGAAGGATTCCTCCACGTTGGTCGGAATGACACTAAAGGTTGTCATCCCGAGCGCAGTCGAGGGATCTAATATGCAGTTTCGCGCTTTATTGACATTACTTGATACTTATGCTATGTTTTAATGTCACAAAAGGAGGTGAACCATGCATAATCTGAACATTCCAAACTGGTTATACGATGATGAGCTCGCATCCAGCTTAGTGCAACAGCTAAAAGACCTAATCGGAAGAGAATGCGATGTCAAGATCCTGCCTGACGATTCAGACGAAGCGTTCTTCAAAGTATGCTTACCGAAATGGGACAAAGTGATTCTCTTTGCTGGGACAGCAAGCTACGATAACTCTGAACATAGCATCCTGGAAGCCGTCGCTCATATTCTTTATTATCTTTCCCAGGAAGATAACCGACAGATTTTCGAGATCGAACTGTCCTTCACATAAAATACAAGCGCCTAATTAATCCTGGCGCTTTTTTGTTACTATAATGTCACACGACAGATTCCTCCACGTTGGTCGGAATGACACTAAAGGTTGTCATCCCGAGCGCAGTCGAGGGATCTAATATGCAGTTTCGCGCTTTTTTATTTGACTTGTCATGCCGGACCGGCTACAAGCAGGATCCGGTATCCAGAACAAATATTTTTATTATTAAAAAAAACCGGGAAGCGCTTCGCCACCCGGTGGTTATTGATCATTTTTTCACCCTTCTTCTTTACCTCCACTTCTTTCTCAAACGAACAATGATTTCAACGATTATCATAGCTACCACAAAATTACAAATGAATTCCATTTTTTTCCCTCCTGCGATCCTCGTGCATTGAATTTACTGGAATATTTTTGCTGTGATATTCCCGACAAAAACACTACCAATGATAATTATCATCCAGAAACGCCATGAATATTTTTCCCCTCTCATCACCATAATCGGGAAAACCATAGCAAGGAAACAGATGGCCCAAACAATCGATTTCAATTAAAATTCCTCCTTCAAATTGTCAAAGTGCGATTTCAAGCTCTCCGATGCACTATATTTTAATAATGCATCCGAGGTTTGGGCCGGCGGATTTCTCCGCCAGCCGACCAGTTCGATCACTTTACAACCCATCGACCTATTGCTCTCCATGGTAGTTTCGTAAATAGCAAAAAAGCCATGCGAATCACAAATCTAACTATTCTACCAAATCCATAGGCTCCTGCCAGCAGAATCTCACAGACTACCAAGCCAATCATCCAACTAGCTAATCCGACGCCAAGACCATATTGAAGTGCAATAACAATCGCCAAACAGCCTACAGATATCGGGGCCGAATTTAAGACAACCCATAGATAACCACCACTTGAAAACAATCCGGTTAAAATTGGTATTGTAATCAAAAAAACCAGAGAGATAGGAAAAGCTGAAGGACTTACTACGAGTGTCATTAGAATCGCAACAATTCCGGCAGCCCCGCTTACCGTCGTCATCATTCCCCGCATTTCATCACTTCTCTCCCATTCCGAATCATCCCAATGTCCAACAAACATCATGGTTAATGCAATGGCGGGAATAAATAAGAGGAAAAGTAAGACCAGATCTGTGAACCACATGTTGACCTTTATACCCATGTAGGACAAAGACGGAATTGGTCTAGAGAACATCCAGACCAGCCAGAAGATCGATTCAGCAATCATGACCAAAAAGGTAACCTTAGCTCCGATTTTATAATTACGGAAACTCTGAGATTTCATCCTTTTCTCCTCCGCGTTAGCCCGCCGGCAAATATGGATCCCGGATCTAGACCGGGATGACATTAAGGTACGATCAGATTAGATGATATCTAATCCTGAACAGAGTACTGTATCATAAATCAATTATATTGTCAAGTGTTTTCGTCTTATTTATTGACAGGTTAATTTAGCTGTGTTATAATGTATTTAGTCGGTAGTTTTCGACAAATATATTAGTCATTGCGAGAAGCTTGCGACGAAGCAATCTATAGATCGCCACGCTTCGGCTCGCGATGACAGAAAAAGAAAAATGCAATATTTACAATCATTAGAAAAATTAGGGTTCAACCAAAAAGAGCAAGAAGTTTATTTTGCCCTTCTTCAGCTTGAAAAAGCGACGGCCAACGCGGTCGCCCAAAAATCCAATATCAAGCGGCCGACGACTTACGATATTTTGTATCGATTGCAAAAACAGGGTTTTATTTACGAATCATTCGAAGATAAAAAGCGCTACTTTATCGCCCATCAGCCTGAAAAGCTTCTGGATATTATTGAAGCCCAAAAACGAGAACTCAAAAACGATTTGCCAATATTGGAATCGATTTTTAACACCAACCCTAAGAAACCAAAAGTGGCCTACTTTACCGGTTTTGAAGGGATCAAACAATTATACGAAGATACTCTGTCGTCACTTAAATCTGGCGACGAGATACTAGCTTATGTCACCAACGACACTGTAAAATATCTCGAGGACTATTCGATTGACTATGTGAAACGACGCGTTGTCAAAAACATCAAGCTTCGAGGGATATACCAAAACACACTTGAACTAAAAAAATATCTCGAAGATAATACCGCTCAACTTCGAACCGTAAAAATCGCCGATTCCAAAATCTTCCCCATTAAAAACGAAATTAATATTTATGCTGATAAAATGATTATCATTACTTATGCGCCCGAACCTTTCGGTGTCCTCATTGAATCTAAAGAGATCGCCCAAACCCAACGCGCCATTTTCGAGATGGCATGGAATGGATTAAAGTAATTATATTTTTACTAAAAAACCGGAAGACAATGCTCCCGGTGTTATGGAATTAGCCCTAAATTCAAACATTTAACTTTACTACAAGTAAATTGTCTATTGCTTTTAATCTTAACCGTTCAAAACGGATAAGCTTTTCAATTAAGCAAACAATTTCATCAGACTCAACTTGAATATTTCTTCGAGCTAATGCTGATATTATTGCCGAGATGGGTATCCCGGCAGGAAATAGACCGCATAATGTAAGAACGGTACTCTCTAATTCCGCTTCGTCAACTTCAACAATTTTTGTTGCCATCGTCCCATCCTAAAAAACAGCTTTCACGATCTCTCTGTGATCAACGTATGAAATAATCGCAAATGTCGTAGATCGAAATCACCCCGACTACGCACCGGTTTTCATCGACGACCGGCAAACATCGGACCTGACTTGATATGAACATGTTTATGATGGTAATTATGTCGTCACACTCTACTATAGCGAAGGGAGCAACGCCACTCATAATAGCCGAGATTTGGCTATCGCCGCAAATACCATCGGCCACAGCATTTACAATATCACGATCAGTTATGATGCCGATGATCTCAAGTCTGTCGAGGCTCGCTACTATCGCAATCGAGCCGATTCCCCGTTCTTTCATCAATCTGGCTGCATCGACGATCTTGTCCGTTCCCGTCAGGCATGCTGGTATTTTTCCCATCAAATCTTTTGCAGTCATCCATAAGACTCCTTCAAAACATATTTGCGCTGCCGTTTTCGCGATCTGTTACATTTTACCTAAAATTAAGCAGTAAATCAAGAGATTTAGCCTATTTTTCACTATTAGTTATTTATGAATTCAAAAGATTTTTGCGTTCAATTGAAAGATTTGAAAACTTTTCTTCAAGTTCTTGAATCTTTGACTTATCTAGGGTCACATGTTCTCTAAGCATCTGAAGTATTTTGGACTGATCCTCGGACAAATCAACAATCGCATCCAGAGAATTAATTTCCGCCTGATTTTCTTTGACTATCTGTTGAAAATGCCCAATTGCACTCATAACTTCCATCAAGAAAGCCATATTTTCTTCCAATGGGCTTTTCGATTCCTTTTCCGGTTCTGCTCCGGGTATTTTCTCGTAAGGCATTGTTTCAATCAAGTTATCTCCTTTTCTTTAATATACCATATTCCAATTGCATTATCTTGGCAAAGTTTAGTAAGATCAAACTAATAGAAATTAAAAAAGGAGAAGAATGTCTGAACAACTGACACAAGGCCAAGAAGGTGAAGATTTTGTCGCACCTGAAAACGGTCATGAAACGGATACACATAGTGTAAGATTAATGGAAAGATTTGCTAATTTTGCGGTGAAGTTTCCTGGCGGCAAGTTTTTAATCCCTGCTGCAGCTCTAATGGGAATGATGGTTAGCCAACCTGCCCAATCTAAAGAGCTGGGTGCGAGAGAATTTCTAAAAATTCAGGGCGGCATCAGAATGGCACTTCCGGCAGAAGCAGCTGCCGCGTTCCATATTGGCGGAGCAAAAAGAACCCCTGAAGGTATTGTTGCAAATAGCGATCGAGATGTCTTAGATTTAAACATGAAGCTCGGCGATGTTTATCATCAAACAAATAGGTTCGAGGGGGAATATATTGGAAAGGATACGGACGAGACTATCAGGGCTGATGAAAAAAAGTTCAATGAGAAAATTTACGAAATTTGCGGTGAAGATGATAAGCATACTGCTCACTTCATTCAAAATCGACTGCAAGCAATAAGAAAAGATCAGTGGCCAGACGGCAAGGGCGATCATGCGAGAATTGTTCGTGAAGTACAGGCTCCGACATCAGACGGTTCTTCAACAACGGTTAAAGAACCGATTCCGATTGCCTGGGCTACCATTGGGGACGTCAACGAAAAAGTCAGAGAAGACTTAACTGGTATGATCCATGAACTATGGAATTTAACAGATCCAGGTGAAAGAGCTGCAGCAATGGAAGAAATCACCCGTGAGGAATTTAGGATCATAGGGGCCGGCGTCGAAGGCGTAATGAAAAACAATACCGTAAACAAATAATAATCTCTAAATACAGAAAAAGACCCCGCCAAGGGGTCTTTTTCATTTTGTTATATTTATTTAAACTTCGATGATTACTGGTATCACCATAGGTCTTCGTTCTGTTTCGGCATATAAGAACTCCCCTAATTCGTTGCGCATCGCCTTCTTGATGAAATCCCAGTTAGCCGGGTATTTTTCATTATGCTTCTGAAACATCTTTTTGATCTCTTGACGTGCTTTAAACACCAAGTCTTCCCTCTCGCGCATATAAATAAATCCGCGGGAGATAATATCTGGAGACGTTACAATTTTTCCGGTTTCGTGATCGACGGTTAAGATAACCACAAAGATACCATCTTTGGCCATCGCCTGACGATCGCGTAAAACAATATTTCCAACATCACCGACACCTAATCCGTCAACTAAGACGTAAGAGGCATCGATTTTCTGAGCGGAAATATTGGCTTTGCCATCATGAACTTCAACGATTTGACCATCTTCAATGGCGAAGGCATTACCTTCTTTGACGCCCATTTCAACGGCTAATTTGGTATGTAATACTAAATGACGATATTCACCATGAATTGGAATAAAATATTCAGGTTTAGCAGTTGCAATAACCAATTTCAATTCATCTCTCTTAGCATGACCAGAAGAGTGAATCTTTTCACGTTCTGCACCGTAATAAACTTCGGCGCCTAAACGATAAAGGTTGTTAACCGTATCAGCAACAGTGCGTTCGTTTCCTGGAATAGCTCCGGCAGAAATAACGACTGTATCGCCTTTTTTAATTCGAACCTGTCTATGCTCACCGGTCGACATTCTAACCAATGCGGAATATTCTTCACCTTGTGAACCGGTACAGAGAATGGCAATTTTGTCATCGGAAATATTATCGGTGCGGCGAATATCGACTAAGATATTCTGTGGCACTTTCAAATAACCCAGATTCATAGCAATATTGATTGCCTTTTCCATCGAACGTCCGGCAATCGCAACTTTGCGATGAGTTTTTTGCGCAGCATTTAGCACGCCTTGGATTCTGTCCAAAGACGAAGCAAATGAAGTAACAATCAATCTGCCCTTTGTCTTGGTAAAGATATTGGCAATTGTGTCATGCACGACGCTTTCAGCGATTTTTTCTGATTTGATTTCAACATTGGTTGATTCCAACATCAAAACTTTCACGCCTTTTTCAGAAAATTCATGAAGCTTGCCTAAAACCTTTTGGGATTCAAGCTTATTTGTATCTAATTTAAAGTCAGCAATGTGAATGACAAAGCCGTCTGGGGTATCGAACGCCAAACCGACGTCATCCAAAAAAGTGTGCGAAAACGGAATAAATTCAATTTTAAACACACCAAGTTGAATCTTGTCGCCTGCCTGAACAACACGAATATTGGGCTTAAGGCCGAATTCTTCACATTTGCTTTCAATAAAGCCGGCAGTTAATTTTGTTGCATAAATTGGACACTGTAATTTTGGCCAAACATAAGGAATGGCACCAATGTGATCTTCATGTCCATGAGTAATAAGTAAACCACGAATCTTATTCTTGCGTTCTTCCAAGTAAGAAATATTTGGGATAATAAAGTCGACGCCAAGCATTTCTGATCTAGGGAACATCATTCCGCAATCGATCAAGATAATATCGTCGCCATACTCATAAATCATCATGTTTTTACCGATTTCGCCGTTTCCTCCAAGAGGAATGATTTTTAATCGAGGCGATTCAGCCTTGTACACTTTAAGCGGTTTGTTTTGGGTTGTCTGATTGGTGAAATTCGTTTTTTTAAAATTTCCCTGACGATAACCGCCGCTTTGAGGACGGCGACTAGGTTTAGGGTCTGTTGTTGTAGAAATGTTATTCATACATAGTCTTTCTAATACGAGAGCTTCTAGCTCTCCTTAATGAGTTCCATTATTTCAGGAATCTTTTTAAAGTCATCTTTCATCGTTTCTTTTAATGATTGTTGATAAAGTCCGGCAGCCGGGTGATAAAGAATCAAGTAAACCTGACCAGCTTTTTTATAAGCTTTGCCGTGGACTTGTGAGATCGATTTAAGTTGAGGGAAAAAAACCTGCATGGAGTGTCGCCCTAAGGTAACAATTAATTTTGGCTTAATCAATCTAATCTGGGAAATAAGATAATTTCTGGTGCAAACACCAACTTCTTCTTCTAACGGGTCGCGATTATTGGGCGGGCGGCATTTAACCACATTGCCAATAAAAATATCTTCACGTTTGAGGTTGATAGATTCCAGCATTTCATCTAAGAACTTGCCGGCATCGCCAACAAAAGGTAAACCTTTTTTATCTTCATTTTGTCCAGGTCCTTCGCCAATAAAAAGAATCTCGGCATTGGGATTACCGGAACCAGGAACTGCATTTATCCTTCCCCTAAAGAGAGGACATTTCTTGCATATTTTAATTTCAGCTGCAATTTCATCTAAGTTCGAGTAATTCATAATTCAAAAAAATTTCTAAATTCGTCGAGTTCTTTTTATTGATCATACCCATAATAGCATTGTTTTTTGAGTTTGTCAATTCTCAATCGCGATTTAATAGCTTTTCGAGCGATTGATATTCTTCTTGCAAACCAAACTTTGTCACCCATTTTTTTATATAAACCATATCTAATTTCTTTTGGATGTCCATGACTGAAGCAATATCTTCCAGCTGACGGGTTGATTCTAAATCACGAAACCAATCGTTATTTTTCTATGTCATCTCGAGCGAAGTCGAGAGATCTTTCCATTCCGAATTGTCTTTCTCAATTAAAAAGATTTTCTTATCCCGTCTCCACCTTTTTAATTGCTTTTCTCTTTCCAAGATCGAATTAACATCGGAAGACGACTCAAAATATACTAACTTCTTGCATTTATATCTTTTTGTAAATCCGTCATTTAGCTCGTTTTTATGCTCATAAACTCTCCGAGCTAGATCATTTGTAATACCGATATATAGAACCCTACTAAAACTGGCCATTATATAAACATAATATGTTTTCACGATTCAAGATTCCTCCACTCGTTTCACTCGGTCGGAATGACATTCTATTGTCATCTAACAATATTTTCATCATGTCATCTCGAGCGTAGTCGAGAGATCTTTCTTTACTAGACTCCTCCATGTTTGTCGGAACGACATCTTGTTTTCTAACTCTGTAACCTTTTATTTTTTCCTAGACACTGGCAATAAATCAGATATGGAATTAGCATCCTGACAATAAGGAAAAAGCTATCCATCATTTTAAGTTTTTTTTCCGCGCTCATCTTGCGGAAGATTCGGTTTTGTTTTTCTTGAATTGATATTGTTTTCATATTTTATCCTTGATAAAATTCCGCGACAAGCTTTAGCTTGGCTATTAATTCTAATATATCATAAAAATTAAAAAACCGTGAGATTTTGCCAAATTAATGACAATTTGCTCACGGCTGATTGAAATGACGACGAGGTCATGGACCTTCAAGGAGATCTGGATCTTGCCTCCAGAACTGCCACCACTTCTTCTTTGCCCGCTTTTCTGCGCGAAGCTGCTCTTCGGCCAAAATCCTGGCTTTTTCCTGTTCCAGTTTTTCAGGATCCGTCAGGGCAGTCTTCCGATCAAGTCCACAGCCTTGGCAATGCGAGTGAGTACTCCATATCAGAGCGCCACAATGCAGGCAAGTCGGCAAAGGGCCATTCTTGTTGCCGCAATCCGTGCAGTAACTAGGATTGCCACCTTCTTCATGACCGCATTTCGGACATTTTGTTGCCATTTAATCCTCCTTAACAACCATGACTGTTTTTCTGATTCGTTATGGAACTATCGAATATATACCAAAAAACTGATTTTGTCAACCTGTGACACCAAAAAGAGACCTTTTTTCCGGTCTCTTTTTCATATATCGAGAATTCTTTTTTATTCTTTAGCGGCTTTGATCGAAAGCGAAACTCTGCCCCGTTCCTTATCAATTTCCATGACTTTCACTTTAACGACTTGGCCGATTTTCAAGACGTCTTCAATTTTTTCTACCCGTTCGTCGGCAATCTGAGAAATATGAACCATACCATCTTGGTTTGGCAAAACTTGAACAATGGCGCCGATTTCTTTGCCAGACATTCTGTCTTTGACGATAGTGGTCACTGGACCTTCATAAATCTTACCTAATTCGACTTCTTTGGTAACGCCTTCGATATAAGTCAAAGCTTTCTTAGAAGCTTCTGGTTCAATTGAGGCAACCGTAACAGTACCATCATCCTCGATATCGATCGTAATGACTTCTTTGCCACCGCAATCTTCAATCAATTTGCGAATATTCTTGCCGCCAGGACCGATAATTTCACCGATTTTATCAATCGGGATTTTCACGGTTTCAATTCTTGGGGCATATTTGGAAAGTTCTTTGCGAGGTTCAGATATAACAGCGTTGATTTTGCTTAAAATTGTGTCATTTGCTTTGCGAGCGGCAACCAAGGCTTCTTGTAAAACGTCGAAGTCCAAACCTTTTAATTTGGTATCTAACTGAATAGCAGTAATACCATCTTTAGTGGCGGTAATCTTAAAGTCCATATCTCCGGCAAAGTCTTCAATACCGGCAATATCAGTCAAAATCTTATGTTTTTTGCCATCTTCAGAAGTCATTAAGCCCATAGCAATACCGGCAACAGGAGTTTTAATCGGAACGCCAGCATCCATCAAGGCTAAGGTTGAACCGCAGGTAGAAGCCATTGAAGACGAACCATTTGAAGCCAAAACTTCAGAAACAACACGAATGGTATAAGGGAATTCTTCACGTGAAGGAATGACAGGAAGTAAGGCTCTTTCAGCTAAGGCGCCATGACCAATTTCTCGGCGTGATGTTGAACGCATTGGTTTAACTTCACCCGTTGAAAATGGTGGGAAGTTATAATGATGCATATATCTCTTGGTACCTTCTTCTTCCATTGTTTCAATGATCTGTTCTTCAGAAGGTGGTCCAAGGGTGATAATCGACATAACCTGCGTCTGACCACGAGTAAATAATCCTGAACCGTGGGTGCGAGGCAATAAGTCCACTTCAACCGAAATCGGACGAATCTCGTCGATTTTACGGCCGTCTGGACGAATTTCTTTATCAATGACAGCTTGACGAACTTCTTTTTCCAAAACTTGGCCAAAAGCTGATTTTAATTCAATTTGCTTATAGTTACCTTCAAAATTTTCCAAAACTTCTTTTTCAAAGGCAGAAATTTGTTCTTGACGCTTGGCTTTATCTGTTACATAAACGATTTCGGCCAATTTCTTGCCAAGATATGATTTAATTTCTTTAATAATTGCAGGTTCTTCAGCTTCTTCAACCGTATGCTTGGTTTCAGAAATAAGCTCTTTTTGAATTTCAAGCGCTGGTTGAAGACCTTTGTGACCGAATTTTATGGCTTCAATCATAGTCTTTTCGTCAACTTCGTTGGAACCGGCCTCAAGCATCAAAACTTTTTCTTTATTTCCGGCGACAACCAAGTCAAGTTTGGAATTTTCCAATTGCTTAACGGTTGGGTTCAAAACAAATTCACCGTCGATTAAACCAACTCTGGAAGCAGCCACTGGACCTTCGAAAGGTGCGTTTGACTGGCAAAGAGCGGCTGAAGCGGCGATGATGGAAATGATACCTGGGTCGTTTTCTAAATCGAAAGATAAAACAGTGATAACAACCTGTACATCATTCTTGAACGCTTTTGGAAACAAAGGACGAATCGGTCGGTCAATCAAGCGGCAAGTAAGTATTGCCTGTTCTGACGGACGGCCTTCTCTTTTAATAAATCGTGAACCAGAAATCTTACCGGCGGCATACAATCTTTCCTCATAATCCACTAACAACGGGAAATAATCGATGTCGTCGCGAGCTTCGGCCGCAACAACGGCGGTTGCCAAAACAACGGTATCGCCATAGCGAACCGTTACAGAACCAGACGCAAGTTGCGCCAATTTACCAGTGGAGATAACTAATTCCTTATCTGCAATGGTCGTTTTAAAGTCTTGGGACATTTTTGCCTTTCAAAAGGCATGAGAACGTAGAACACCTAAAGAGAGAAAAACAATTTTTTATCCCTTTACCTGCTCTACGCATCTCACGCTATATTAATTTTTAAATCTATTTATTCTGTCATCGCAAGTGTCAATGTGGCGATCTCTGAAACAGATTGCTTCGCCTACCGACTCGCAATGACCGATTGACTGTCTTATTTTTTTAAACCTAAATCTTTAATCAGCTTTGACATGCAAAAACTTATTATTTCTACAACTCAAGAAACAAGTTTCTCGCGAAGAGGTTCTTATTTCTTAAGACCTAAGTCCTTGATAAGTTTTTCATACTTCCTAGGTTCACCCTTTTTCAAATAGTTAAGCAAGCGGCGGCGTTTTCCAACCATCATCAATAAACCGCGGCGTGAATCTGAATCTTTGGCATGCTTTTTCAAATGCTTGGCTAATTCCATGATTTTTTCAGTGAGCAAAGCTACCTGAACTTCAGTGGAACCAGTGTCATTTTTGTGGGTTTGATATTTTTTGATTAAATCGACTTTCATTATTTACTACCTTTCAAAAAATAAGCATGTTGCTTTTTAATTAAATCAACTTTTGGCATTTTTTCCTTTGTGTCATTTCCTAGTCCGCCAGCTGGCGGATTATCCAAGAAACAACCAGCCCCTCGACTACGCTCGGGGCGATTAAATAATTTAATGATTCATCAAGATTATAGCAAATTTTCTACACTTTGACAAGCTACTCCTTGAAAGCTGTAAAGACATTGGTCTCTAACAGACTCATTTATTTGTTCGTATTACTAAAGAAAGCCTTAGGCTTTTTTGCCATACTTACTTCTTAAGAAGAAAGGAGAAGTAATGGAACCAGCAAAATTAGATATCCCGTTTGTCCCAAGTACGGCGGAAAAAATTAGAATTATGGTCAAAATGGCAAATCTTCAAGGTGGCGAAAGAATGGCCGATCTTGGTTCAGGCGATGGTCGGGTGGTAATCGCTTTTGCCAAAGCTGGTGCCATTGCACAAGGTTTTGAAGCTGATCCAAGCCGAGCCATGTTAGGACAAAAAAATATTATTGTTCAGGGCATGGAAGATGTGGCTCGAATATCGGAAAAAAACTTCTGGAAGGCGGACCTTTCTGAATTCAACATAATTACCCTGTTTGGTATCACTAGCATGATGAAACAAATGGAAAAGAAATTAAAAAAAGAACTCAAAACAGGAGCCAAGGTGATCTCGAATACTTTTATTTTCCCCGAATGGGAACCTGTTCAAGTCGAGAACAACGTTTATCTCTATGTTAAGAATTAAAAACCCGAAGGTTTCCCGTCGGGTAGAGAGATGTCTCTAGAGTAAATAATCAAATTCGCAATTGCTCCCCTTCAAGCGGTTCGAGTCGACATTCGGTCGGGATTTCGTCCAAGAGCTGAACATTCTCCACAGTACCGTAAATGTGTGTTTCCTTACCAGTAGAATCTTTCAGCCACGGCATTTCTGGAGAAATAAGCTTTTTCCGTATAATACCATCTTCGATTTCGTCGGCATGAGGATCATGGATGTGGCAACGATCCTCCGGCAGAATCTGCAGGTAGACAACCCGAGGGCAAACAGCCCCAATTGTCACCTGATAGATTTGACCAACAACTAGTTGACTTAACCAATTAGAAGCAATACTCAATAGATTCTCCTAAGGTGTGACATCTAGCTGCATTATAGAACCGGCTTTTCTTAATTGTAAAGATTAAAAAACCCGGCGAACACCGTCGGGTTGTTACATAAAATCAATCTATCCTATCCCTAGGATCGAAGTTTTCGACACATTCGTGGAGTTCTGCACAAAGCTCAGCTTTGGTTCGATATTTTCCGTCCGCTTCACACTTATTCAGGTCAGCTTCGTTCTTGACCCAACACGGACCGACAGTTTTTCCTGGCTTTGCGGCGCCGGCCATACAGCCCTTGCTGCATCGAAATTCGCAGGCCTCTATTCTTCTTTTTAGATCCGACATGCTCAAACGATAGTCTTCACATAGATCAAGCTGCTGTTTTGTTCTTATTGAACATGGTAAAGATCTATCTTCATGGGCGTGAGCCAAGCAACCTCTTTCCCCTCCTGGCTCAAGAGAAAAATGGGGACAGTTGACAACCAACTCTTCGACCTCTTTCTCTTCTCTAAGTATCTTTAGCGCAACGGTTAGCGCTTCTGGACTTGTCACAAATCCAGCAGTTCTACTGGAAGTATCGTGAATTATCAAGCCAATTTTACCGCCATCTCCCAATTGAGGAACTAACTCTAGTTTACCGCTGAATGAAGCAAAGATAACAACGCCTCCCTCTTTACGTCGTTCAATAACACTACCGTCAACAACCTTTGTTTCTCCCACGTGAATTCCCCTTTCTCCCAAATCCTAAACTGAATATCAATCCAGAAATAGCGACAATTACCCCTAATATAGCTATACCATAACTCACAGTGCCACCTCCTTGCGTCTAAGCGTTTTTTTGGCTCTGAAATGCTTTGATTTTAGCGATAATTTCGTTCTGGACCTCGGCTAAGGTCTTGCCATCAAGATGGAAAGCAGCCGCAGCTGTGTGTCCTCCACCGCCAAATATTTTGGCAATAGCGGAAACATCAACACCGGAAATAGCGGCGCGCAGAGAACCGTGCACACCGTCCATTTTTTCAGAAAGTAATATGGCAAAATCAATGCCAGGGGCAGTTTTTAAGAGTTCATCAATGACGCCTGAAGAAGCAGCGCCTTCGGCACCACTTATGGCAAAGTCTTCCTTGGTTACTTTAGACCAGACAAACTTTGATTCTGGTTCTTCAACCACGTTGGAAAGAATTTTGCCCCAGAGCTTAAGAGTAGACAAAGCTTTAGTTTTGAAAACATGGCGAATAATTTCTTGCTGTTTGGCACCTGCTGCAACCAGTTGAGCGGCAACGGTAAAAGATTTTGGTGTAGTGTTGGCATTCTGGAATGAGCCTGTATCAACGATAATGCCAGTAAGCAAGGCGGTCGCAACGTCAATATCTAATAAAGGTTTTTCTCTGGCAAGTGATTCCACTAAAGCTACCAAAATTTCAGCAGTTGACGTGGCCGTCAAATCAACCCAGTTAACCTTACCAAAATAATCGTTGCCCGGATGGTGGTCGATATTAACTAACGGAGTTTCAAAAAAGAGATCGGTATTTTGGTCATAAATAGTTCCCAAGCGCTCCAAGTCAGGCGAATCTAGGACGATAACTAAATCATATTTAAAAGAGCCATGGTTGAAAGATAGATCCTCAACCGAGAAAGCGCCTTTTGTTGGAGTAATTACAATATTGAGTTTGTTTTCTTCAGGCAAGTTCTTATAGCCCATTTTATCGACTTTAGTTTTAGTCGTGTCGACTGTGATAATAAAGTCTTTTGTACCGGAAAAACTGGTTTTAATACATTCTTTGGCTGGTAAGAACTGGTAAACTCCTGGAATCGGATCTGTAACAACAGCGGTAGCTTCTTTGCCGAGCTTGGTTAAAACCATTTGAAGCGCCAAAATAGAACCGAGAGCATCTCCGTCGGGATTTTCATGAGTTAAAAGCAATACGCTCTGAGCGCCTTTTAACAATTCGATTGTTTGCTGTTTTGGCGTAAGTTCCATAATTGCTCCGCAATTTCCGCGACAGGCCATTGGCCTATCCATTAGTATTTCCTGGGTTTTAGTTAGTAGCTGATTTTAATATCAACAAGCAATAATAGCAAGAGCGAATTTGTTTGTCGGCTTTTCCGATTAATATCAACAACAATATAACTTAAAAGTAAATTTGTTTGCGGTTCTTTAATCTATAGTTAACAAACAAATATAGCAACTTAGCCAAGCCTTGTCAAGGGTTCAATATTATGATAAAGTGAGGATATCAATACTAAATTGAATCAAAGCCCTTCGACTACGCTCAGGGTTAGAAAGAAAACAAATGCCAATTACTAAATCTGCCAAGAAATCATTGAAGGTTTCTCGGGTGAAAAAAGCACAAAATTTGAAAACAAAAGTCGCTTTAAGCAAAGCTTTGAAGAATGTTGATGAAAAAACTGTTAACTCGGCTGTCTCAACCATCGACAAAGCCGCCAAAACCGGTGTCATTCACAAAAATAAAGCTGCTCGTTTAAAATCTGCTTTAAGCAAAAAATTTAGCACCACCAAAGCCAAAGCTGAAAAAGCGGAAGCAAAGGTTGAGAAAAAAGCTGCTACTCCTGAAAAAAAGGCCGCTCCTAAAGCTGCTGCAAAAAAGGCTCCTGCTAAAAAGTAGCAAAAAGGACTGACGTCCTCGGAAATTTTCTAAATTATAAATTACTGTTTACTTACTCAAGGAGGGTATGGAAAACAAACAAACCGATTCAAGCATCGATAATGCCATAAATTCTGAAAGCGCAAATAGCGCTTTTAAAAGCGAAAAGAAAGCTGAACTCGAAGAAAAAGCCGTCTATGGGGCAGGCTGTTTTTATGAATTAACTAAATGGCTGATTGCTGTTGTCATCTTTTTTTGCTTGATTCACTTTTTTGTCGCCACCGTCTTTATTGTAGACGGAGTTTCCATGGAACCAAACTTTCATACCGGTGAAACCGTGATTGCTAATCGTTGGCAATATATTTTTGGTAACCCTGAGCGCGGCGATGTTGTTGTTCTAAAATTTCCCGGCGACCCGGTTCATAAAAAATATATAAAAAGAATTATAGGAATCCCTGGAGATACAATAGCCATTAAAGACGGTGAAGTATTCTTAAACGGTAAGAAATTAGATGAACCTTATTTACCAACAGAAATGCTAACCATGCCAAACGTGAATCGTACTCTTCGCGGCAGTGATTACTTTTTGATGGGAGACAACCGACCAAACTCTTCTGATTCTCGCGTCTGGGGTATAGCCGATAAGAGATTCTTGATTGGCAAAGGTTGGTTAATCATTTGGCCATTCAATCAAGTCGGCGTTATCCAACACTACACTTTTTAATTAGCAATAAAAAACCGACCAATTGACGTTTTTTTGTTATCAATTATTCTAAGAGGCTACTTTTGACATACCAAAATAAAAAACTTGCCTAGAAAGGACAGCTGTATTTACAGAATAGATTATTCCACAGTTGGTTCGTGCGAATTAGCTAAAAGAGTGCCGACAAAGGAGATTAAAGGATACAAGCCACCGATAAATGCTTCTAAGGTTGGTGATGGATCCTCCGACTCATACCAATCAGGCTTAGAAAAGTTTTCTTTCATAAACCTTTTAGCCCATGCGTCTTCTACCCCGAAAACAATAGCCAACGATAGATTTTTCATATAGATACTGGACGCAAGCTGGTTTGGCGGAAAGTCATCTTTCATTTTCAAATATTTTCTAAAAGCCATCCATGGTTTTAAAGCTCGACTACCTTCACTTGACCTCGCTGGCATCATACCCGAAATTTTTACAATCACAGATGCGGCCGCCATAGAACCAACCCAAAAAAGCAAAGTAAATTTTGGGTCAGGCGCATAAAAAGCGCTTTGGATAAAACCAAGCAGTGACAGGAAAAAGAGTCCAATGCCTGTCAACCGCCAGCGGCGATGAACTGAAGCAGGATTACTAATAAAGTATCCTGCATTTGTCGCTTCATCATAGACACCAAGAAAAACCTGAGCCATCTTGCGTGAGAAGATATGGTGTCCCACTCTCATTTCCACATCGTCCTTAGTACTCTTATAATTTTCGGTAAATATTTTCGAAAGCAAAACTTTCTCGAACGGTTCTAATTCCGGACTGTCAAAACTTTTTCTTTTACCAAATGTAAATCCATCCGTTTTTTTAATGATAAAAATATATTTTCTTTCCGCCAGACTGATTAACGTAGCCGCGATTTCCCTCGAACCAATCTGGCCATCAATCAAGACTCCAACCACCGCCGGCGAAACTTCGGCTGGCATTTTATCGTTTGGATCTACATTTAGAGATATGATTTGGTCTTTCCTTCTCTTTAAAAGCATAAATAAAGTAACGATCAAAGTGGCAAGAGGTAAAATTACCGCTAAAATTAGATATGACTTGGCAGAAACTGAAGAAATATTGTAAGCAATATTTTTACTCAGCGACGGCTTAATCATATCTTTGGGAAACTTGGTCACGATCGTCAGGGTTGAAGATGTTGTAATATCACTGGCTTCATAAACGAGTACTCGATCATCTTGAATATAGTTTCGGTACGAACCAACACCGTGAACCGCATAGGTAATTTGCTCTACTTCATTTTTCTGAAATGACCTGGGTAATTTTACTTTGGCCGTTAAATCTTGGATGAAAACACCCGGGCTATCTAGTAAAATGATTCTGAGTTCATCGTGATCAGAAAAAATCTTTAAAGTGTCAGAGATATTTTTACCGTCGGAGAGAACTTTACCGTTTGGTAATACTTCAATATTAATGCTTTTACTTTGAATTAATGAAAATTCTGGCGTATCTGAAAAGTCGGTGGCTGCCTGTGAGACGTTTGAGTTTTTCAAGAAAAAATAGCCACCAAAAATCGCTACCAAAAATAACGAAAGAACAAAAAACTTCTTCCAATAGAAGTCCACACCGTGTAACAGCGCTTTAATTAAAGCAAAATTGTTCATCCCCACCCTTAATTCTTCAGAATCAAGCTCTTATTTACTGCAAAATTTGGCTATATTTCTAATAGCATTAGAAATTCCGCGACAAACTCAGTTTGACTACTAGCAATGCTAAAGCCGCTTCTTTTCCTATTTTACCAGTCTTTAGTTTGTGATCAAAGTCTAACAGAGTATCATACGAATTCTTGAGTTCATCGAACGTAAAATTTCCGCATTGTGCCAAGGTCTTTTGGACCACGTACGGGTTCATCCCCGCTTCTTTTTGAATCGCCCATGCTTGCCCGCTGGCAGGATAAGCATTAGAACTGTGAAGCCTGTCTTGCAGATCTTTGACGATCAATAAATTACGATATTGATAACAGATCATCGAAAATATATAAATTTCGTTTTCGCCAGCATGTTGCAATTGGTTTAACTCATTTAAAGCTTTTTTAAGATTTTTATTGCCCAAGGCATCGACTAAACGAAAGATATCTTTCTGTGCCTGCGATTGAACCAAAAGCTCAATTGTTCCGGTCGTAATTTTATGGTTAAAAGTGATTAATTTATCAAGCTCGTTCGATAGCCGCCATAAATCACCACCGACACTTTCGTACAAGAGATTAATTGAAGCTGAATCAATCTCCCCGCCCTTGGCCTCTGTCTCTGATTTAATCCAGCGTTTAATTTGAATTTCTTCCATGGGCAGAAATTCCTGAACCTTATCGACTTTTACCAGTTTCTTGAAAAGGCTAAGTCTCTTATCCGGCGCCGTCTCCGTAAAAAGCAATACTGTTGATTCGGGCACTTTGTTTAAGACTTCACCGATTTTTTCCTGAAGTTCTTTCTTTGCTTCCGATAAAATATTTTCAACAATAACCAAACGAGTTTTGGAAAGAAAAGGCATGGCCAATATCTGGCGAATATATTCATCGAAAGTTAGCTTCTTGACATCTAGCACAGCCAAATTTGTATCACCAAGAGAAGCTGAAATAAATTTCTCTTTCAGTTTTTTTTCACTTTGCGCTAATCTGTAAGAATCTTGTCCATAAAAGAAAATAATCATTTCATCCTCGGTTGATTTCTATCTATCATTATAGTATCATATTGAGTTGGCTTGCCAACAACTGAAAGCAGGAGGTTGCAATGCAGAGATTAAAAGTTATTCTAGCCCATGGACCTTTCTTCAGGATGATTTCAAAAATCCTGGGAATAACGGAAAGTCAGGTGATCACAACCGAGTTCACCTACACTGGTCGAGAAATTCTCGCCGCTCAAGATCATTTTCCCGGCAATTTGATATGCCCTGCCATCTTCCTGATCGAAGCTATGGCTCAGTCAGCAGGTCAAATCGCTGTCCGACGTAAAGAACTGCGTGGACTATTACCATCGCTCTCTGGAATTGAGCGATTCCGCGTCCGTCGCCCTATCAGGCCAGGTGCAGTACTAAGGATTGAATCAGAGATCGTAAGATTGCGCTCTACGGCCGGCAAGGCCGAATGCAAAATTTACGACGACGATCAAGAAGTCGCCGACATGAAGTTCACGTTCACTCTGACCAAGACTCAATAACACGCCAGAGATTGTTATCAACCCTTCGCCTAATATCGAAGGGTTTTTTAATTGACAACTGAAGGAAATAGGGGTATTATGCGGGTATTCAGCGCAATCTTGACAACCAGGAGATAACAGATGGAAAGAGTGAGAATCGCGGAAGCGGGCAAGCATTTACCGCCTTGTGTTCTAAACAATGAAGAAGCTTTGAGAACTTTGGCGGAAAATGGTGTCACAGAAACAAGCAGCCATAAGCCCCTAACCGAAGAGATAATCTTCAAAACTATAGGTATAAAAGAAAGACGCCGTATGGCGGCTGACCAGAATATTTCAGATATGGGAAGACTAGCTGCAGAAGACACTTTGAGAAAGGCTGGCTTAGACTGGGACGATATCGACATACTGTGTGTCGGCACATCGACCCCGGAAACCGCGTTTCCATCGACCGCTTGCACGATTCTAGAAAAGGTTGGAGGCCCTAATATTGAGGCCTTTGATATCTTAGCGGCGTGCACAAGCGCAATATATGGTATGAACGTGGTCAAATCCAGACTTCTCGACGAGAAGAAATACCGTTATGGATTGGTTATCGGAGCAGACGCCATTGGCTCCCGACTTGCCAGTACTACAACAATAAACTGGGATATCTGGGGCGACGGCGCCGGCTGTGTACTTCTAGAGAAGATAGACACGAATGAAGAAACCGGGATTATCTGCTCTATCGCCAAATCCATTCCTGAAATGGCTCAGATGGCAGTAAGTCGGCGACTTGGCACGCATACATGGTCAGACGACGTCCTAATGGACGCGTGGATGGAGGGAACGAAAATTCATGAATTCGTTCTATCGGAAATCCCTAATCTGATACTCGAAACGATTATTAAGGCAAATGAGCCTGGCTGGACACAACAATTTCAGCATGTGATTCGCCTTTCGGATGTCGGCCTGATTCTGCCGCACCAAGCAAACGGTAGAATCCGTAAGCCAATTGCTAGAAGCTTGGGCATACCAGAAGAAAAGATCTTCATGAATGTGGAGTTTTACGGTAACACCTCATCAGCGTCCATTCCCATTGCGCTTAGCGAAGCCAAGGATTCTGGCGCAATCACCGTCGGGGACTACGGAATCATGGTTGGGTTCGGAGCCGGACTTACCTTGTCAGCGATTCTATTCCGTCTATAGGAAAGAAACGTATCAAGGAGGAGATCAGTGCACCCACGAGAAATCGTGGGTTTTTAAATCAAAATAATTTCGGTTGAGGTTCAGGCTTTTCTTCCTTTGGCAACCTGGCAATTAAGGATTTGAAACCCAACCTGTTAAATAGAGCAATAGTGTTTTTCTGATCGTAATGATGAATCTTAGCATCAGAAAGTTTGAACTCGAGTGGGGCATCGTCAACAATTTTGCTTAATTTTTGACTTAAATATGCCTGTTCCTTGTTCTCTTTTAATAAGGTATGAACTTTTCCACTAATTAGTTCAATATTTTCATAAATTTTATCTAAACTTCCATTTTCTATAATAAGTTTTGATGCCGTTTTCTCGCCTATTCCCGGCACTCCTGGAATATTGTCTGAAGCGTCGCCTTTTAAAGCTTTGAAATCAACAAATTGCGAAGGTTTCAAACCATATCGTTCTTTTACCTTCGCGATATCGTACATTTGCGCGAGCGTAACTCCCCTGGCCATCGAATAAACTTTGGATTGTTCGTCAATCAATTGCAACAGATCCATATCGCCTGTCACATATATAAATTCGAACTTTTCATCAGGAAGTTGAGGCTTGGTTTTGGCAACAATTGTCGCTAAAACATCTTCACCCTCGTAGCCTTCTACAGCAAAACAGGGAACATTCATAGTTTTTAAAACGTCCCTCACATATGGTATTTGAGCCGAAAGATCCTCAGGAGCCGCCGCTCGGTGGGCTTTGTATTCGACAAAATCAGCGTGACGCTTGGTTGGTTTAGGTAAGTCCATGCCGACAGCCAAATATTCCGGCTCCAAGGTTCTGATAGCGGAAAGAAGAGCGGAAGTGAACCCGTAAGCCGCCTGAACCGGGTGTCCATCTGAAGTCATTGAAGGCGGTAAAGCATAATATGCTCTGAAAATTAGGGCAAAAGCATCAATTAAAACAAATCTGTTCTTGATCATATATTCATATTCTACCAGGTTTATTAAATAGATAAAGGGTTAGAGCTTTCTTGCATTACTCCATAAAAGTTCAAATAAAACCTTATGGGTTTTTACGATTGAGGAGTTTTGCAATAAAACGGCATGCACGTCTTTTTCATAAGAAATTAAAGCTAAATTATCTTCAAAAATCACAATATCTGTGTCGAGAACGACTCCTTGTGGTAATATTCTCGCTTCTTGAAAAGGTTTTTTGTATTTTTTGACGTACTCGATATCTTGGCCATCGCCAGTTACGAGTTCTCTGATTTTCAGTTTCTTCATAATTACTCTGTCGGCAAAGCTCTTAAAATAATCGCCTAAATTTTCGGTTATATGGTTTGGCGAGGCGATCGCATCAAATGATTTAGCCTTAGCAAACATTTCATAGACCTCAATTAAACCACTTTTACCTTCGTAAAAACGGACTTTTGGCTTGGAAGCAGAGCGATTATAGAGAGATTTTAATTCAGGTAAAATACTGGCTAAATTTCTTAAACGATTTTTAGCAATTTCTTCTAATTTTTTCGGATCTTCGGCAATATAGCGGCGGCGATTGTTTTTCTCCTGATAGTAAACCAGGCCCTTTTGCTGAAGAGAGGATAAGATATCGTAACAATAGGTTCGTTTTAAACCGGCTTTTTTGGCAATCGGCAAAACCGTGGATTCGCCCAGTTCCAAGGTAGCTAGGTAAATATTGATCTCTTTTTCGTCTAAACCGAGGTCTTTTAAGGTTGAATTGATGTCCATACAGTCCTTTCGTCACTAATCTACGACTATATACAGTATACAATGCCTAATTTACCTTGTCAATATGATAAATATAAAGAATTATATAATGATCAATTATCGTCACTAATACTTGACAAATGGCTAATATTGTGTTACAATAGGTAGTCAAGATAAGGATTTACAGGTTTGAACCTTAATAAGTTGTCCGAACCTGGTGGATGCCAGGTTAGCCCCTTACCTGATAACAGGTTCAGGGGTTCACCCTTCAGATCCCTTTCAAAGGATTTGAAGCGGTGAAATACACTGTGGAGATAACAGATGAGATCCTTCTTAATAACATTGAAAAGAATAGTAAAGGTAGTACTGTATTTCCCGATTGTATGGCTGATCTGCCCTGAATGGGTGGGAAGCTTTGTGACGGTTTTCACCGTCGCTATGTTTCTAGAACATCATTCGGCAGTATGGGCCATTGCTTCGATTATATTGATCGGAACAACTATCTTTCATCTTGCTAGCCTGAAACTTGGCAAAGAAGGTGACTGGCTGGCAAAAGGATATGCAAGCTTTCTCGACAGGTTAATTCCTGACGATATTATCTGCATACCTTAATTTCGCCCCAGGATTTGCTCCTGGGGCTTACCCTCGAGACTCCTTTTAAAGAGTTTCAAGCGGTGAAAATAAATTCTTAAGGAGACAGAAATGAAAGTTAATCAGGAAGCTCTACTAAAAGATATTAAGACGATTTCACCAGATGCCGAGAAGGTTTACCGGAAACACCAGCAGACAGTATCAAGCCTGTTCCCAAATATAACCGTCGGCACGCTTATGGTTTCACTTGTAGTCGCCCAATCCTTAACAATCGCTCATCTAGTAAGTGCAGCGGTTGCATTCACAATCGTTGGGACAGGTGGAATCCTCAGTATCTTCTCGATCTTCTGGACGTCAAAACTCGAACGACGCATCATCAACGACTACTTCTTGATGCGCAAGCAGATTTCTCCAGACGAGAAGGAGGCGGTCATTGCATATCTGGAGTCGAAGTTTTTCAATTCTGATTGCCCTCCCGAACAAATGGAGTACGATCCATCTGTTCGACTTCTTGTTAGCCTAGTCAGAGTACTCGGCTAACTCTTTCTAATAAAACCCCAGGGATAAATTCCTGGGGTTTTTATATGTTTAAAAAAGCCTGCTTTCGCAGGCTATCTCGTTAAGGCCAAATAGATCTCAATACGTTTTCTCTCCTTGCGGCTAGCAGGAAGAGAGCGAAAATCGAAGGGAACAGATAGATTGTTGCCGGTTGTGGATTGCCGGTTATTATTACGGCCAAAACCGTTAAAAAGTAACCGATTGCATAACCTGTAAGCGCAGCATAGGCAAGAAGTGGCTTCTGAACCTTTCTGGCGAAGTTTATCGCCATCATGACAGCCAAGCCTGGAAAAATAATGTCGCCGGCACCTAGCTGAAACAGCGAGTTTGCGCCGGTTGGCACCGAGATTGCCGTTTGCAAACCCTGGCTATATTTGGAAAGCGTCAACATTTGTTGAGTACCCCACACTGCCCAAACATCGTAAGCGGTACAGCCAATAGCGATAACAATAGTTTGCCAGAAGCTAATTCTCTTGAAGAAAACAAGAAAGAATGCGCACATTATGGCCGACGAAAGATTTATCATCAGCCAGTGATGCGGAAATCTTAACTCCATGGCTAGAATCAGTGACGCCGATAATATCGCTACAATCGGTCGCCATCCTGGCTTTAAGACAGTTAATCCGAACTTGAAAAGGAAATAAGTGATCAACCAGTTTGTTACCATTAAAACCGAGGGAAGGAAACTAACATGGTGGGTTAAGATATAGATCGACATTGTCAAAAGGAGTGTAAATACTAAAAAGATGATGACGATCCAGTAAACCAAACGGCCAACCGACGGCTTTTCCTTTTCGGATCTGTGGTTGATCCCAAAATCAATCTTGGTTGCCACAAAAAACACTGCCAGGATGATAATCAGCTGAACAACATATGAAAACATATTTTCCCCCTTCTGATATTCATTCCTAGTCAACTATAAGTTCATAAAAAAATATTTGTCAAATAAAAAAGGCTGGCTTATCACCCATATGGGTTTTACCAACCTTGATAGTTATGAACGTTTTGCCGTCAGCATTAGATACAACGGCGTAAACGCCTCGACGACTTTTTCACTTTCGAGCTTGAAGATGCAGACAATTCTGATAGGCTTTTCAGACGGGCCATACCTTCTTGTCACAAACTCATGCTCGAAAAGCACAGAGAGATGAAAAGCGACAACATGTTCTTTGAGCCCAGTCTCAGCCGCAATCTTGGCCGTATAGGATTCACCTTTCGACCTTAAATATTGGATGATCATGACTCTCGCAGGATGTGCCAAGATATATGCCTTGGCAAGTTGTTCTGGTGTTATTTCCGGTAGAGACATTTCGTAAACCCCCTCTCGACGCTATCGCCTGAATCTATTTCTGATAATCTCCCATGGACGCTTCAATTCCTGAAGAGCACCAACCCATATCAACTTGCGGTATTTGAAGCTCGGCTTCAGTAACAATCGTCCATAGAACCAGCCGAAGCAGACAAGATAGAGCGAGGCCCAAACGCCAAATCGGCTCATCTTCTTAGGCTTGATTGTCACGTGCATACCATTGTGACGATCATAGTTCTCACAACACTTCCGGCCTTCAGCCATGAAACGTTTGGTCATCGGCGTGCCAACCAAGGGGACTAGATTCAGAACTTGGAGATAAGTAATTCCCCATTTAGTCAGCTGCCGAATACTACGCCAGAAAGACCAAAATGTATCTTCATCCGTTCCAGCGATCGTCATCGCCAAGGTATTCAAACCCTCGGCGTGAAGATTGGCGAGACCGACTCTAATATCTTCAGCCGTCTGTTCTTTGTTGAGAAGCTTCAGGGCTTTATCGTCCGCTGATTCGATGCCCATACAAACTAAACAACAATTTGCCTTTTTGAAAAGAGCCGCAATTTCAGGAGTTGCATCAGCTACTCTTATCTGACAGACAAAGCCCATTGGAGGGACCAAATCCTCTGCAACCAGCCGGTTGAGGAATTCGATGGTAACTTCTCGGCTCCTAGGAGTACCGAAAAGATTATCATCGGTAAAGAAAATGGCTGTCGTTGCCCATATCTCCGGGTAATTCTCTTTGAGATTTCGGACTTGAGCCACACGCCATTCGACGGTTGTACAACGATATCTTGAGCCATACATGCCGGCTACGCCACAAAATTCACATTGATAAGGACAGCCGCGACTGAATGTGATTGGTACAAGATTCATGCGTTCCAGGCCGACAATACTGTCCAACGCTGGAAATGGTAGTTCAGACAATTCTTGCTCGGTCAGAAACGGCCGATTCGGTGTAGATCGAATCGTTTCACCGTCCCACCAGTGAATACCTGCGATTTTACCAAGATCAGATCCTGATTCGAAAGCAGCGATCACTTCTAGTAAGGCTTTGTCACCTTCGTTCCGGACAACTACATCGGCTCCTGTGATTATTGATTCCGCAGGTAAAACAGTAGCATGTGGTCCGCCAACAATGATCTTGCCGACAAATCCCATGTCGATAAGTTTACGGATCATGTCATGAGTGGGGTAAATTGTGCAACTGATCGCACTAAACCCGATGACATCATATTGCATCAAATCTTTCAGTTTGATCTTCTTGATCGATCCAACATAACAATCGACCTGATAGCCAGTTTGCCGCAAGATTGCCGCCAAGAGCGGAATACCTCTCGGCATCCGGGTCAGGGCGTAAATATTGAACCAGTCTACGCCAACTGGCTCTACTAGTGCGATTTTTTCGATTTTCAAAATACACCCCCCCAGACTCGTGTCTCTTTCGAGGTCATCATATCAGAATAAATCAGATTAAGATAGACTTAGCCGTTAATACGTTTGAGTAAGAGTTCTTTAGTGATTTTTCTATCCGACCAAGGGATTTTTTCATTACCAACAACCATACATTCCTCGGCACCTTTGCCAGTTATTAGAACAATATCGTCTTTATAAGCCATATTAATTGCTTTAGCGATAGCTTTTTTGCGATCATAAATTTTAAAGAAATTTTCTCCTGAAACTTTCGGTTTTTTAGGGTCGGCGCCACGCGGCACACCGGAAGCGACTTCTTCAATAATCTTGGAAGCGTCTTCTGTGTAAGGATCTTCATTGGTTACGATAACAACGTCAGCAAACCTTCCTGCCAGCGCTCCTAAAATTGGGCGCTTGGTTTTGTCTCTATCGCCGCAAGAACCAAGGACGGAAATGATTCTTGCCCGCTTGGCCATCTGCAAGGTTTGAAAGATCTTTTCCAAAGCATCCGGCGTATGGGCGTAATCAACTAAGACCGTAAAAGACTGTCCAACGTCGACTTTTTCCATGCGTCCGGGGATACTTTCGATTGACTCTAAAGCTTGCTTACAGACGCTCAGGTGGATATTTAAGGCCACTGCAACGGCCGTCGCTGCCAAAGCATTATAGATATTAAACATGCCAGGCAATTTTAGTTCGTAAGCGACTTGACCAATCGGAGTCACAACACTAACCAAAGAACTCGAAGGCTCAAGCAATATTTTTTTGCCCAAAATTTCTGGTTTAGTAATATGACCGTTTTCTGGCTGATCCGTGCCATAAGTATAGGTTTTTCGACTCGGTAAATCATAAAAATATTTTGCCGTTTTCATGTCATCAGCGTTGATAATATTTATCGAATTACCAGAAGAAAACATTCTACCCTTAACATTGCGGTATTCTTCAAACGTCTTGTGATAATCTAAATGGTCATGAGTGACGTTGGTGAGGACCGCGACATCATAATCAATGCCGTAATTTCTATACTGGGCAATTCCATGAGAGCTTGTTTCCAAAACAACCCAATGGCAACCGGCCTTAACACATTCTTTTAGAAATTTCTGCAAACCAAAAGGCGAGACATTGGTCATCTTTGTCTTATTATCCCATTCCTTGTCGCCAATCTTATAGTTAATGGTTGAAGCCAATCCAACATTGTAATTGGCTTTTTCCAAAATTTTGGCAATCATGTTGCAGGTTGTAGTTTTACCGTTAGTTCCAGTAACACCAATAATTTTCAGGTTTTGAGCCGGATTGCCATAAATAGCAGCGGCCAGCATACCTCGGAGTTTATGCGACCAAAGAATGACCGACGGCGGTAAAATTTTACGTAGTTGATCTTTCATTACTTTCTTCTAATTTTTTCTAAAAATTTAAATAATTTATACCAAAAAGGTTGAAAAACAAAATCATAGCCGCCGGTTATTTCCACCGTGCGACCACCGAATTGTCTTTTGAATCTGGAAATGCCAGCATATTTGTGAACGTCTGCCGCCAGGACAGAATGCTCGACACCTTCGGGAGCGACTGCCAGCAAATCGTAATATTTGCAGCCCTTGGCTTTGGCTTTTTTCATGGCTTCAAAGTGAATGAGATAGGGAGCCATCACATTGCGAAATTCATTACCTGAAGCACCATAAAGATAACTAGCTGTTTCATCAAAATACGTAACTATTTCAGCCGCAATTACTTTACCTTCAAACCTAGCTTCCAGTAGCTCAGCGTACCCGTTAACGCCGAGATTGTCAAGCAACTTTTGGAAATAACTTTTTGGCCGAATCGAAAAACCATCACGATCAGCCGTCTCTTTAAACAAACGGTAAAATTCATCGACGTTACTACTTGATTCAACCGTAACACCCTTCTTTTGAGCAATACGCGTGTTATAGCGACCCTTTTCTTTCATTGCGGAAAAGATTTCTTCCTCGGTTCCGGAAATATCAATTACCTGCCGGCATTCTGGTTGAACTTCTTCAAAAGCTTTAATAAAGCCATTTTCCTTTAATTTTTCAATAATTTTTATATCTTTTTCTTCTAAGATTTCCAACCTAAAAAATATGGAGTTTTTTCCGCCAGCTGGCGGATTGGCAATTTTTTTAATATTTTCTACAAAATTTTCAATATTTTTAATTTCAGAAAAATTCACTTCAGGTGAGTATAGAAATGTTTTACCTAAAAACAAGTCGCGCGACAGCACAAAAACACCATCGACATTGTCGGCCTGCCAACCCTGAGTAACACGAAAATCAGCCCATGCTTTAGTTTGTAATAAGGATTTCATCGTAACTACATTTTACTATAATTTTCTCCTAATGAAAAACGCGCCTAAATAGACGCGCGATAAAATGCATTTTAGTACGGTTCTTGGATAGGATGCTTGACGGCCATGGCAAATGCCTTTGCCAATTGTTCGGCTTTGCAGTTGCCGTGTGTACGAAAGACCCAACCCGGACCTAAAAGAAGGCTGATGAGATAAGAATCATAGCTTAGTCTGGCCTTCATGATACCGGGCAATGCTTTAGCAGCATCAAAGTAACCGGCCTTTGACAAAGCATCTGCACACATCGATACTGTCATCAGGCCGATTCTCTCGAAATCCTTAAGCTTAGAGTTTCCGCCAAATCCGTCTATGAGCAGAAGGTCTATTTCACCTGCCCAAAATTTAGCAGGCTCGGCGTAGCCGACAAAACCAGGAAAACCATCGAGTAATTCGTAGGCTCGCTGAAGCGTCGGATAGGCATGCTCAGTCGAGATATTATGCAGACCGATTCTCGGTGAGGCTATACCACAATGTCTGATCAAATAGTCACGGCCAAGTTCAGCCAAGCCGGCAAAGACTTTTGGATCATCTACACGAGATGTGGCGCCAATATCTGTAACATAACGAATCCCACCCATTGTCGGAAAGCCGCCAATCAATCCCGGCCGTTCAATATCCGGGTTCATGTAGTTCTTAGCCATGGCCATTAAGTCATGGCTATTCTTTGGAGTAACGATCGCATTAATGTCGCCTCGTCTCAGAGCTTCGAAAGCCGCCCTTATTTCCGAGGTGTCAGTATTACCGGTTTCGTAATATGCGATCCGACCCATGTCATCCATGGAAAAACCTTCTGAGCTGCCCTTCTTGGCATAAACCACCAGATCGAAGTCATTACTGGGCGAGCAGTAACGAGATGCCAAAATTGCTGCCTTAATAACCTCCTGTGCTCCGTAATCTCCAGCCGTTGCCAGCGTGCCAATCCTTAATGGCTTCATCTAGTCTCCCCCCTTATCCTTCTGCCCTGTTCAACCGGCAGAAATTATGGTTTAATATTAATGAATTTAAGAAGAAAAGTCAATCCCATACCTAGGAATAAATATGTATATTTTAGCCATAGAATCCAGCTGCGATGAAACAGCCGCATCGGTCATTGAAAATCCGCCAGCGGGCGGAGAAAACGGTATCCGTATTTTATCGAATGTAATTGCTTCACAAATCGACATTCATAAGGAATTTGGTGGTGTTTTTCCAGAGAAAGCTTCAAGAGCTCATGCCGAAAAGATTATACCTGTCGTGGAGGAGGCACTAAATGGCATTGATCCGGATTTAGTTGCTGTCACAGTTGGCCCCGGTCTGATTGGATCCCTTCTTGTTGGTGTTAACTTTGCCAAAACTTACGCCTTTGCCAGAAATAAACCTATTATTGGCATTAACCACTGGCTCGGACATATTTACTCAAACTGGGCAGAAGAGCCACACCCCCAATTCCCCGCTCTCTTTTTAATCGTTTCTGGCGGACATACCGGTCTAGTCTTAATGGAGGATTACGATAAGATCAAACCTCTTGGCGAAACTTTAGATGATGCCGCGGGCGAGGCGTTCGATAAAATATCAAATTTATTAGGGTTAGGCTACCCGGGCGGACCGGCTATATCAAAAGCGGCCGAAGAAGGCGATCCGAAAGCCTTTAATTTTCCTCGAGCGATGACCGACCGAAAAGATTATAACTTTAGTTTTTCAGGGCTCAAAACTGCCGTATTAAATGAAACTAAAAAAATGGGTGAGCTTTCTGAGAAAAATAAAAAAGATATCGCCGCTTCTTTTCAACAAACTGTAGTTGATATTTTGATTAACAAAACTATTAGGGCAGCATATGAATACCAACCAAAATCGATTTGCCTCTGTGGCGGAGTTTCCGCTAACAAAGAGTTAAGGGAACAGATGCAAAAAGCCGTAATGTCATTGCGAGCTTCGGCGAAGCAATCTCTCAATCCGTCAATAGATCGCCACGGCCTTTGGCCTCACGATGACGAAAAAGTCAGTTTTCATGTCCCCCCGATTGTTTTGAGTACCGACAATGCCGCCATGGTCGGCCTTGCCGCCGCTTATATGGACAAGTCAAAATATACGACATTCGAAAATATCAATGCCGATTCGAACTTAAAGCTGTAGTTTCTGTTTACTATGTCTTGCTCGATTTTAGCCTTACTGGCAAGATCTGCCTTATAAAAAACTCCTAGGAAATCCGAGGAGTCGATAGTTCTTTCATGAATTGTAACCAATCTCGTTGAGCTTACGGCGAATATCATCTTCGCTTAGTTCGGCAAAGAGGCAAGAAAATTCGCCGCGTTTTTCTGAAACTTTCCAACTGGTTTGCTTTTCGATTTCTTCAGCATCATTTTCCAACCGAAAGGTTATATGACACCAATAAAAATCTGTTTGCCGATCGAAATGCTGGGAAATGATAATGTCAGCATCGCCGTCCTTCAATAACCGGACAAAGATAGATTCGAAGTCATTACGAACGATTTTTCTACACACAAGACTTCCCCCTTTCTCAGACGAGCAAATTTTACCAAGTTAAAAGTCACATTGTCAAGCAGTTAGAGTTCTGATAAAATAATCTTATAGCAAATCAGAGATTTGCGCGGAAATTTTAAGCGATAAATTGTGAAGTTAAAATTATGCAAGAAGAATTAGCCAAATCATACAATCCGAAAGAAACCGAAGCGGATATATATTCGTTATGGGAAAAGTCTGGTGCCTTTAAACCTATTGCCTCTGACGTTTCTGTCGTCCCTTTTGTTATATGCATTCCACCACCAAATGTGACTGGTTCTCTTCATATGGGTCATGCGCTCAATAATACGATTCAAGATATTTTAATCCGTCGTGCTCGAATGAAGCAAATTCCCACCCTTTGGATTCCTGGGACCGATCATGCTGGTATTGCCACTCAAAACGTGGTGGAAAAAAAGTTAGCCAAAGAAGGTAAAACCCGCCAAGAACTTGGACGGGAAGAATTTGAAAAAGAAATATGGCAATGGGTTGACGAAAAAGGCCATATTATTATCGATCAGCTTAAAAAAATGGGCTGTTCGTGTGACTGGTCAAGACAACGTTTCACTATGGACGAAGGTTATACCGAAGCCGTTAAAACCGCTTTTAAACATTATTACGACAAAGGCTGGATCTACCAAGGCGAACGCGTTATTAACTGGTGCGTGCGCTGCCAAACTTCCCTTTCCGATATTGAAGTTGAATATATAGAACAACCCGCCAAGCTGTATTACTTTAAATATGATAATGATTTTCCGATCTCGATTGCCACTACCAGACCAGAAACTAAACTGGGTGATACTGGTGTAGCTGTGAATCCAAAAGACAAAAGATATGCAGAATACATTGATAAAACTTTCACAGTTAACTTTGCTGGTGTAAAACGAGAGATAAGAGTTATCGGCGACCGAAATGTTGACATGACTTTTGGTACCGGCGCCGTTGGAGTAACTCCTGCCCACTCACTGGTTGATTATGAAATGGCCGAAAAAAATGGCTTAGATATAGTTAAAGTTATCAATCAATATGGGAAAATGACCAAAGAGGCCGGCCAATATGAAGGGTTAAAAGCCAAAGAGGCAAGGGAAAAAATAGTTGAATGGCTAAAAGAAGAAAACTTACTGGAAAAAGAAGAAGATATCACCAACAATTTAAGTGTTTGCTATCGTTGTAACAGAGAGATCGAGCCTCAACCATCAAAGCAATGGTTCTTAAAAATGTCGGAATTGATCAAGCCGGCCCTCGAAGCGATCAAAAATGATGAGATAAAAATTACTCCTGATCGATGGAAAAAAGTATATATCGACTGGATGGATAATATTCGTGACTGGTGCATTTCCCGACAAATTTGGTGGGGGCACACTATTCCAATCGAAGGCGAGACAGATGTTTTGGATACTTGGTTTTCATCTGCCTTGTGGCCTTTTGCCACTCTGGGTTGGCCCGCCGGGCAGAGCCCTCTGGGCGGCGCCTCAAAGGATGTCATTGCGAGCCAACAGGCGAAGCAATCTTGCGATGACAAATTAAACGATCTTTCCTATTTCTATCCTACCACCATTTTAAGTACCGCTCGAGATATTAATATGCTTTGGGTTGTTCGAATGATTTTCTCCGGATTAGAGCTAATGAAAGAAAAACCATTTTCTCAAGTCTATATTCATCCAACCGTCTTCAATAAAGAAGGTAAGCGTATGAGTAAATCGCTCGGCACAGGGGTTGATCCTCTACTTTTGATCGACAAATATGGAGCAGATGCTACCCGATTTGGTCTAATGTACATCAATACTGGGACTCAAGATCTGAAATTTGATGAAGCAGCTATTTTAGCCGCTCAAAAATTTGCCAATAAAGTTTGGAATATTGCCCGGTTCACCATGATGCAAATAGATAACATGGTCATTGCGAGCAACAGCGAAGCAATCTCTAATAATGACTGGATTGCCGCGTCGCCTTCGGCTTCTCGCAATGACAAGTTAGCGCCAAAAACCGAAGCAGATAAGCAGATATTATCTCGATTAAATGAAGTGATTAAGTCGACAGATGAAAATTTGGATAACTTTCGCTTTGGCCAAGCCGCCCATGACTTATACGATTTTGTTTGGCACGATTTTGCAGACATTTATATAGAAGCAAGTAAAAACCAAGTTGATACGCCAGAGTTGAAAGAAAATACTTTATACATTTTACTTTACACTTTAAAGACTACTCTTAAACTGCTTCACCCATTCATGCCTTTTGTGACCGAGAAAATTTGGCAAAATTTGAAAGAAAATGGGTTAGTCAACGAAGAACAATTGATCACCGCACATTGGCCAAAATGAATTGTTTGATGATACAATAAATTTACTTAGCTGATTTCCGTAATCCGAAATATAGATTTGCTTATTGCAAATCGCTGAATTTCATTATTCCGAAATATAAAGAAAAGCCAATTAAAGGAGGGCTTCTTAATGAATATGCACTCAAAAAAAGTTAGAACCGCCACTTCCTTTATTTTGGTACTTTCTTTCTTTTTTGTTACTTTTTTTGGCACTGTTCTACAAACCCCTAAAATCGCCAAAGCCCAAGCAGGAGAGGTAACTGATATCTGTAAAGACAAATGCCCTGGAGGCACTTGGTGGTGGAAAGTTGACGACAACATCAGGAACGCCATTTGCAACATGCAATGTACGATTATTGACTGGGAAGCCACAATGATTGGCTGGGTAATCGGTAAAGTTCTTTACCCTGCTCTTGGTTTGTGTAAAGAAGGAGATCCTAGCCGTGCATGTCCCACTATGCCAATAACTGATTCAGACCCAACCAGAGCTACACCTACCCCTACACCTACTCCTCCAGTAGCAGATACGACCGACGGTGACAGTAGTGGCGATGAATGGTAATACAAACGATGACCAAAAAAGATAAAATTATTTTAGCCGGATTTCTTTCTGCCCTCTTTGTTATTGTTGGCTTATTTTTGTTTGGCCATTTCCAACATTTAACGCCTTCATTTGGTTTAAGCCACGCTCAAACTTTGCACGAAGACTTAACTAGCCCAGGTTCCCCTGACACTCAATGGATTTTTAATATTTGGCGAATAGCACTTTCTTTAGCTAACGTCGTAGTTATAGCAATGCTAATATTTGTTGCCACTGTTAACATCACCCACTTGCAGTACGACACATATGCCATTAAAAAATCTTTGCCTTTATTAATTATCGGCATTATTATGGCCAACTTTAGCCTGCTGATTTGCAGAATGATTGTTGACGCCGCTCAGGTTTTGACCAACACTTTTGCTCAAGATGCAAGGGGTTTAACTGAGAATCTGCTTTGTGGCATGGGTTTTCAATTGAGTAGCAATCAAATATATTTCCTATTACTTTCGAATCCAGAGGGCGTAGTCGCCGGCGGCTTAATTGTCGTTATTTTAACTCTTGTAGCCACCATGATTGCTGTTTTTATTTTGGCATTCTTACTTTGGATTAGAAAATTTGTTATTTTCCTTTGTGTCGCTGTAGCTCCAGTCGCCTTTATCATGTATGCCTTTCCACCAACTCAAACTGTTTTTAAACAATGGTGGAGCTGGTTTTTAAAATGGACATTTATGGGCCCGGTTGTAATGTTTTTACTCTGGGCAGCGGGCCAAATCGGTCAGGGCAACTGCGCAACTATAAGCGGCGGCCCTTACAGTATTTCGGCCCAATTTGCTGTTTGTGGCGTATTGTATATGGCCGCTGTTGTCCCGTTCAAACTTGGCGGCGGTGTGATGGGCGCTTGGAGTAAATTTGGGCAATACGTCACTGGTACCAAAAAAGATGGTTATTTAAGAAAGCCAATTGACGAAAACATTCAGAGAAAGAAAGATCTTGCCAAGGGCGCATGGGGAGTCGGACTAGGAAATACTAGGGTTGGTGCTTGGATGGATCGTGGCAGAAAGAACGAAGAAGGATTGATTGCCAATTATAAAAATCGCCGAGACACTCAATTAACTGATCGCGAAGGAGAGGTAAGAACACGACATGCAGATTTTGCCGAAAACGAAAAAGCACTAGAACGCGCAAAGGGCAGATTAGATTCCACTATTAAAACTCAGATCGGCATGTATATCCAACAGCATAGAGCGGATATTGGCCGAGAAAAACTTGATTCTATTAATGCTGCCGGCGGTATTGAAAGAGAAGAAGCAAATGCTGAAATTGAAGCACGAGGACCAGTCGATAGCCACCAAGCTATCACCCAACAATTAAGAGAAAAAGAGGTTGAATTTGCTAAAAATCAACTAGAACAATCAAAAGGAAATACTGAAGCAGTGATTAGAGAAGGCGCATTTAATAATTTAACACCAGCCGAACTTCATCAGATTTATGACTTAAGCGGAAATGCCAATCCTGACGGAAGACCAACTACCGCCATGGATGTAAAAAACCGTTATCTTGAACAAGATAATCGGCTGACAATGCTTAAGGAACGACTGGCAAAACGTGCCGGACAAGATGCGCAGGTTATGGCCGAAAGAGATTTAAGAAGAAATGTCGATTTAAGGACTTTTGTTAAAGAAATCAACGACGGCCCTAATGCTGTCGGCATTGATGCTGAATACGATCTCGATGGTACACAATTAGCACCCGGGACAACCAAAAAGGTCAATTATGCAGAAGCAAGAGAATCGGCAGAACAGTTAAGATTTAAAGCAACTACTGAGAGAGATCAAAGAAAACGAGAAGGGCTGGAAAGGGCCGCCAAGCATTTCGAAGCTAAAGCAACTGAATTTGAAACAACACATGCCACATATAGCGACGATATGGCAAATTCACTAGATGCGCAAGAAAGAATTCACCGAGCAGATTCAGCCGATATGACAAAAACACAGGCAGAAAGAGATGAGGCTAAATTTAAAGCTGATCAAATGGTCGAAAGGGCGACATTTGTTAGATCGAATCTAGGAAATAATGTTGAATATAAAAAAAGATATCTATCGAACAACTTGGCTGGTCGACGACAAAAAATTATCAATCCTGACATAGCAGACGAAATTCATGTACAAGAAATTTCAAACTCACCAAAGCAATTGATTGAAGATGTTAAAAAAGGTAGCTACGGGACTGGCGAAGCCAGAGGAAATCAACAAGATATGCATAATATGCTAACCGGTAATACACATAAAAGTACCGAAGCAGCGGCAAGAGCATCAATAGTTCAGCTAGGAGCAATTCATAGTGTTATGAAATCGGCGAGACATGGTGATGCGGCTGGTCTAGAAACGATTAACGGATTTAACGATCTTATGACAGGGGCTGGAAGAGGCAAATTTAAATCCTCGGCGGCGAAAAAAAGTATTGATTCAATGAGTGATAAGTATAAACCATACGTAGAAATGGAAATAGCAAAGCAGTATATGAAGTCCCAAGGCGTCAACTGGGATGCTATGTCTGAACCAGATAAAAAAGCTGCCTGGAATGGTTTAGGACCTGATCAAGAAAAAGCTTTGGAAGGAATCGACTTCACAAAACTTCAAGTAAAAGGTTCCGGCCCAGATTCAACAGCAGCTAAAGATTTTGTAGACCGTTATCTTACACAAGCCGAAGAAGATCCAGCGCTTCAACTTTCAAATAGCGCCGGATCGAGATTAGGGCGCCAACGCCCAGTCGGTGAGCACGAATGGACGGAGAATAAATAATGAACAACCATACCAATTTACAACCTGATCAGGACTACGACAAGAATTACAATAAAAGAAACGAAGAGCTGTTAAATGAGCTTCTTGATTTACCGTACGATGAAATCATTAAAAAATATAAAAAAGAAGATTATTTCAACGATGTTTTTGATCGAGCAATCGATGGCGATGTCATGCTTCTGGGTTCCTTAATCGCTGATGATTTTATTCCCGAAGAAATCCAAAATGGGCCAGCTCCAAAAAAACTTACTAAAGAACAAAATGAGAAAATAATTGAATTTATAGCCGAAGATCAGACAGGAAAACCAGAACCTATCTTAAAACAAATCCAAACAGTTTTACCCGAAGCAAAATTACCGAAAGATTTTGATTATGCGGATTACCATGGTCGTGCCGGTAAGGTATACAATGCTACGTTGTCACTTAAGGCAGTTTTAGCTGAGTACGACGCGTTTAACTATGAAAACGATGTAAAATTTTTCTTAAAATTGATTCCTGATCAAATTAACGCTTTATTGGCTGAAGAAGCAAAGATCTCGGTTAAAATGCAGAAAGAATATGAAGCGTTGCTATCAAAGGGTACACAACCGAATCCAAAAGTTATGGATGAAGCAATTATTTTTATGGGTAGATGCGGCCGAACATCCATGCAGTTAAACACGTTTAAGGAAAAAAAGAATTTGGGTGTGATTACAGAAATCATTACTAAATCCGAACGAGCAATGAAAATAACATTGGAGATTAAGAAAAAAAATACTCAAATTAATTCAGATGAGGATTTGCTTTCAGCAATTGCTACTCATTTGGTTGAAGTAATTCATTTGTAAATGGATACGCAAGAAATACAATCGGTTGAAGGTGGAAACGAAGAAACTAAAATGCCAGCCCAAGAGGAGCAGCAGCCTAAAACTGAGGAGCAAGAATTAGATTATGTTCGTGAAGAAGCGCAAAGAAAAATTGACGCTTATTTGGCAAATCCGGAATTAGACATGAACGCAAAAGCCGCCTTACTAGATGACAGAATCAATAAGCAGCGAGGCTTAATTGAGCAGTATCGAGACGAAGAAAGGCAAGATGTTGACGATATTCGAGCGGAGTATAAGCGCCGTAAAGAAATAAATTTTCAGGACGACAACGAAGCGTGGGCAAAAAAACAGATTGCAGAGGTAAAAGATCGTTATAGTTTGTGGCGAAAAGAGGTTCAAGCGATAATTACTACCTTAAGACAAAATAAGGAAAAATTGACACCGGAGACACCGTCTAGTACGGCGGATCAACCGCAGATTGAATCATCTACACAAACCGATGAATTAACAAATCCTGCCGCCGCAGAAGAGCCGGCAGAGGCAGAAGAACCACCCGTCGCCGAAACACTAATTATGCCAGAAGATGTTGCGGCAGAAACATCTACCGAAGAAGCGATTCAAGAAGAAAAAGAAGAACCTGAAGAAACAAAAGACGTTTTATTAGACCAGCAAACAATAACTGAAAAAATGGTAAAAAATCGAGAATTGGCTGAGGATTTGCGAAACATATCTGCTCGTCTTCGGACTATTTCGACTGATATCTCACCAAACGAACCATGGTATCGACCTTTGCAAAGATTCAACGAAGAATATATCGGCAAGCTAAATAATCGCTTATTAAATATTATTGATGAAGCTGGAAAGCTTCGATCAGTTAACAAGGCAATCGAAGACGATGAAACTAACATAGCACAACAAAGATTAGCTGACTCGAGCGAACAATTACAACATAATTGGGAAATGGTCGGCGCAATTTTGGAAGATGCGATGCATTTTATTAATCGATTAAGAAACGCAACTAATGAATTATCTAGGGACAGTGTTGATAGTGATCATCCAATTTGGCAAATAGGATCTCGTCTAAGACAAGCAAGCACTGAACTCGAAAACAGACAACGAATGCTTTAGTACTATAGCTCACTTAGAATGACTCAAAACACTTGACATTTGAGTCATTTTTTGGTATACTGGGATGTTTCAAGATAGGATGAGGTTAAATGCCTTATTTGAACCTGAACAACTGAAGAGTCAATACCGTATTATCCCTTTTAGGGTTATATATCGAATGTGACGTATTTGTGATCAATAAGGAGGAGATATCTGATGAAATTCCGAGTTACTCTGGTAGTTCTGGCCATTATAATGGCCTCTCTCCTGGTTAGCCCCGTACTGGCCGGCGAAATGTTCAATGTCGGGACAGTACCGAGCAATGACGACGGCTGTGTGGTAGATGGACAGGCACAGAGTGCCTACACTTACACAAAGCCGGTAACCGTTGAAGCGCCGAGGGCTCCTGTTATGAGTCAGTCTCAGAGTCAATCTGTGACTGTCAACAGTCCCACAAAAATTGTCTATAGGACAAAAACTGTTAGAGCGGCACAGACCAAACGGTATTATCATGCGCCAGCGAAGAAGCCGGCGACAAAAACAGTCACCGTTGTGAAAACGGTGGAGAAGGAGAAACCAGTGGACCCAATCTGGGGTATCTATGCCCTATACGGTCTCCTCGGGGCACTCGGTATTGTCGCCCTCGTTGCCCTTGTGGCAATGGGTGGGCGTGCCGCGGAGAGTCGACGTGATCGACGAGACGCCGAGCGTGCAGCAGCGGAAGCTGAGCGAGCTCGACGCGACGTCGCCATCGAAGCAGATCGAGCCGCTGCCGCCGTAGCTGCAGAGGCTGAACGCGTTAGACAAGCAAATGCAGCAGCCGCCGAAATTGAGAGGGCTGACAGAATTGCCCGCGAAACAGCAGCCGCTGACGCAGAAAGAGCCAGAAACGATAGGCTTGATGCTGCAGCCATCGAAGCAGCCCGCCTCCGAGACGAGAATGCTGGCCGAGCATTCGATTGTATGAAGCAGTTCGGTCCGACTGCAGGTCGGAACGTAACAGTGGATTGCTCCCATAACGCCGAAGGATTCAAGATGGTATGCTCCTCCAACGGAGACCCAGTTGATCCTAACCAGCAGGCCACAACCCAGCAGGAACAGCAGCCTGCGCGTCCGATCAATCTCACAGTTCAAGAATTTCAAGAACTGATGAGAATAAATGCAACCACAATGTAACATAGGTTACTGAAAACCATCCCGGCGAAAAGCCGGACACAACAAGAGCCAGTCTTTACAGATTGGCTCTTTTGCTAAATAAAAACACTTATTTTCCGAGCGCAGGATACAACTCATCCCAATCTGCTCGAGTAATTGTCACTACACGATTCGAATCATTCATATCTTTCAGCTGAATTTTGCTATCTCTAGTCCTATTAATAGGTCCAAAAATATGAAATTTACTTGGAATATTAAGCTCTCTTAACCTGTCAGGCATTCTGTCGGCGCTAACAATATTATATTTCATTGTTCCTCCGACTGGGTCAAGAATCCTTTCAGGAGCGTCATCTTCCGATCCTTGTCCCGATTGTTCAAATTGGACATCCGTAGACGCCGCTAAGGCCGCCTCTTCCGGCGTTTCAACCTCAGGATGCTGTAATGGAGCGGTTGCTTCTGAATGGCTTGGAGAAACGATTACAGGCGGAGATTCATACCGATGTCCATGCCCCAATAGATCATTTGGATCTATATTTTGTTCGACAGGCTGTCCTCCAAATGTCATAGGTGTTTCATTATCATTTAAAAGTTCTACTCTGGCCGTCCCTACAGCCGGATCAATGTCAATTATCCTTAACAAACCTGGTGTGCCATCAAGCTTCCATAATTGTCCAGGCTGAGGCTCATTAGCCTCACCCATTTCAATAAACGAACCTCTTCCCCCGCCCCCGCCAGATTCCGGTTGTGGCACGGTAGGAGGGTTAAGATTAACAGGAGGCGTTGGCGCAGTATTCTCGTTTAATTCTAAGAATAAGTGTCCTCCACCTTGCTCTTGTTCCGGATTAGGCGTTTCTGGCTGAGCCATTGGATCTAAAACGCCTCTCTCATCCACCTGATCATCAAATTTATCTTGCTCTTTTTTCACGTCATTTCTATCCAAGAATCTACCAACAATCATTCCACCAAAAACCGCAGCTACTCTACCCGCTTCAACCGCTAAATTTTTAGCCGCTTCTGTTGCAACCTGCATACCGACATTTGCTCCTGCACTTACCGCATGAGCGGCATACCCGGCGTTAGATTGCGCTATATGCGCTCCTTGCTGGACAGCTTGCGCGATTTCTTGCTGGCTATTGTAGAGATAATGCCAAACTCCGTTCACCTTCTCCACAGCATGAGAAACGCCATTTCCATCTAAATCCATTGTCAGCGCCTTTTCGGCAAGATTTTGCCAGGTCCCAGCTACTCCTGCTACTCCCCCCGCAATCGCTCCAATAAATTGACCAGCATTTCTTTTTCGATTCCAATTTTCTTTAACTTCTAAGATCCGATCTGTATATCGGTCTAGCTCCAGATTTGATAGGTTGTAATAACGAACCAAAGACTCTTGACGATAAATTTTTTCTTGAGGATCAACAGCTTCGTTGATCGAGTTAGCTATCTCTAATAATCTATTATATTGTTCAAATGAGAAAGCGGCACGCTCTTCTCTTAATTGACGTTCTTCACCGTTTATCGAGTGCCAAGCTTCAACCACCCCTCGTCCGATAGCGCCGCCGGCTAAAGCCAAGGCTGCTGGTGCGCCGACGCCTCCTGTTGCGACTGCCACTCCGGCTAAAGCCACTGCCCCACCAAGGTTTTTCTTATTTACGAGAGTGCCAAGGGTTTTGCGGCCAAATTCCTTTAACTTGGTAAAACCATCATGGCGAATCCGCCCGTCTTCTGAATCAACGTTAAAATCGCGCTCTCCATCCATAAATTCATTAAGTCCGGCAAGCCTTCCTTCTCCATAAATTTGCAATAAACCGCGTTCACGCCAACCTTCTGCATCGTAGGATTGAATCATTTCTTGCAAATCACGCCAATCGGTTGGTTCACGTCCATCAATTTCATTGGATTCTTCTTCAGATCTTTCGGTAATAGGTAAAAGCTCTCTTGCCTGATTTTCTTCTTCATTTTCCGATTCATCACGTTCTTCTGGTATGTTTCGACGAAAACGATCCCAAAAACGACGCCTCGGCTGAGTGTCTTCCCCGCCGGTTTGAGGCGCTATAAAATCTCTGTCTCCATCACCATGTTCTGGACTCATATTTCTCCTCTGTATTTTCAGAAAATTCCGCGCTAAACTCATGTTTAGCCATATTTTTCCCTTTAATTTCTTCAGAAATCAAGCTTTGCTTACGACTTTACGGACTTTTTACTTTCAACTTGTTTATACAAGCTCATTAATTGCATTTTATAAATAATCGCCTCTTCGACAATCAATTTAGCGACTTCAATATTTTTTGACTTCAAAAAATCTTCCATTTCTTTATGGTCATTTTTATCGATCAATTCAAGCCACTGTTCTCTTTCACTATCATTTAATCTGTTATCGATACGAATAATCACGCGGTTTTGAATCGCTTGGGTCATTTTTTGATAGAACTCGGTTTTTTGTTCTTCAGAAATTCCCTGTGCATCCAATAGGTCAAGAAGATCTTTGTCCAACACATCTTTAATTTCGTCTTCTGACATTAACTTAAAGTTTGAAGAGTCCATTTGCCTCCTTTATTACATATTAATTTTGCGCCTTACCTCTTGACTTGTCAATAAAAATGTGATAAAGTAACCTGTATTCATTTTCCAATGAAGTAACTAAACAATCTAAAGTCAATCGTCGAGAAAGGGGAAGAAATAATGTCAGAGCTACTGATCGTCAACAATCGGAACGGCACCAAAACCTATGTAACTCGCGGCAGCGCCGTTGCAGTTATCAGAGTCGGAGGGAACGCCGCTTCGGTGGAGTCTAAGACTGCTCAGGCTGGTAGTTCATCAGTCGATATTATTAATGCTTGCGCCCGCCATGCGGCTGCAGTTCTTGGCAATCGAGTCGAAGCTGCGGAAAAGGTAGTGGAGACTTTTAAGGTCGAAGCACCTGTCGAAACCGTTGTTACAACAGTGCCTGAAACAACATTAGTAGAAACCATAGAGAAACCAGTGATAGAGCTCCCAGAGGAGCCGGTTTCAGTGGAAACAGACGAAGAACCCGCTCCCACGTCTGATTCTTCAATGCAGATATCTGCAGAAGAAGAAGTTCGGAATGAACGTCTGCAGATGCTTCGGGAACTGGCAATTGGAATCGGCTACAATCTCTCTGAAGATCAGGCAAGAGATCTGTCGGTTTG
>Ga0209318_1000380_pt1 | contig 44286 bp, 50 predicted proteins | sample RifGroE1_FD_183999 | JGI IMG/M metagenome (GOLD analysis project Ga0209318, IMG submission 183999) | Groundwater microbial communities from Rifle, Colorado, USA - Groundwater E1 (SPAdes) (version 2) | ecosystem: Environmental > Aquatic > Deep subsurface > Groundwater | place: Rifle, Colorado... | reverse complement strand
CGGATTGGATGCGAAAAAGGATGATGTCTTACTTGTCAAACTAACGACCGCTCCGCTGCCGATATTATATTTCCCAAACCTTCCCGAATCGCCAGCCAAATAAATCACATTACTATCAGGGTCAAGGATAAGATTTTTTATGTTATGGCTGGACGTGAAAATACCGGAAACGTTGGAGGTCAGATTCGTAAAGACGCCCGTATCCGGATTGTATTTGCCGAATTTCCCACTGGATCCGGAAAAATAAACTTCGCCGCTGGACGCGTCGACTGCGATCGCAACGACATTTGGACTTGTTCCGAACAGAGTAGTGACTTGGGAGGTGAAATCCGTCGTCACGCCCCCGCTTAGGTCGTATTTACCGAGCCTTCCACTGGCTCCTCCCATGTATACCGTGTTCCTGGCCAAATCTATACCCAAAGTATTCACGGCGTATATGCCGCCGAAAATGGGGGCAGCGTTCGGCGTGAGATCGGTAGCCGTCTGGGTGGCAGGATCATATTTGGCCAATTTTCCTGAACTACCCCCGATATAAGCCTCGCCGGTAGCCGTATTGAATTTTATGACATTCACCGCAGCGCTTCCCCAATTAAGCTTGCTTTTCCAATCGGAAGCGTTGAAATTAGGCTCAATCATAGCTCCTTCGGAACTCAAGGAAGCCACGTTATACGTCTTCCCGTCCGCACAAGTCCTACCACTGTTTCCATTGGTCTGGGTGTTTATATTGAAAGTTCCCGTGACATTCAATGTCCCGTCCGCCCCGGAACCGGTATCCAATGAGGCTGAGGTCGTGAGTTTCACGCTTTCCCCGGAAACCTCCGTCTGATCAAATGTGGCTCCGGAAAGGTTGAATCCAGTTTCCGTCGTTCCACTGTCGGTCTGCGTCTTCGATCCGTTTTGTGAAGCCAATTTCATCTCGCCTAAGACGGAAGTGTCGATCTCCTGCTTGGACTCATAAGTAATCTGGTCGTTTTCTGTTCCGTTTTTAACGATTTCCGATCCGGGAGTGGCTGCCGCATCCCAAGAACTCTGCGTCCAGCTGTAGTTCGCCGCGCCGGACCTCGAAGGGTTGAAGATCAGCGGCGAAACCATCGCCGCGATCAGCACCATCGCCAAAGCGGACGAGAGCGAGACCGTCACCGTGCGGAATTTCTTCTGGTATCTTTTCAGGTCCGAGTAGGAATTGAAAGACAGCGAGCAGACGATTTTCCCGCTTTTATCCTTTTGACACTGCTGGATGCGCAGGTGGTTGTCCGCGGAGGACTTGAAAAGAAGTTGCGCGTGATCTTTGAAAAGAAGTTTAAGCTTATGCATCGCGGATCTAAATCCGTCGGAAAAAATCTTTTTCATTTTTATTTTTTTTGAAAACTTAAAGAAATATTAGTCAAAATAATTATATCATAAATTCCCCGAATCCCGAACATTCCCCATCGGAGTCCCGTGGGAGCTTAGCTCCTATTTTGCTATTCCAGGCAATACCTCACCGCCAATTTCTTGCCCTTCAGATACAAAGCATTATCCTCCAAGAATTTTTCATAAGCCATACTGGAAGCTAAGCTCCCAAAAGGGGAGCTTAGCTTCCAGTCTTCGAATTGCCCCAAGACGACATCCTTATTACATAATGTTCCGCTTCTTTTCCCTAAATAATCCGGCGCGCTGCAATATTTCCACCCATCCAAAGGAGCTAAGCTCCCATTTGGGAGTTTAGCTCCTTTATCCTCATAGCTGTGGATAAAATGATTGCGATTCACATAAGCAGACAGATACAAGAGATATTCATTGGAATCGACATGGATGGCTTTGAACGGTCCTTGAAATAGTGATCCGCTTCTTTCGTTTTTCTTGTTAAAGTAATTCGTATAGCCCGTGCTTACTTTGTGCATGAATTTTTCAATTCCCCTTTCGGAAACCTGTTTCAATATCAGATGGTAATGGTTGGGATTGAGGCAATACGCGATGATTTCAACAAGCGGATCCGCAGAAACAAAGGAAGCTAAGCTCCCTTTGTGGGAGCTTAGCTTCCTTAATTGCAAAGATTTTTCATAAAGGCTACCAATCGCATCCTCCTAATTGAATTCGCGCAAACAAGTCAGAAACCTGACGTAACCACTATCATCCGAAAAAACCTCGCGCTTATCCACGCCTCTGTTATATATGTGGTAATATTCGTCGTTGGCAAATTTCACTTTGCGCATACATATTAACCGTATTTATCTTAATATCATTATTATACCACAAAAAACGCAAAAATCGGAGTTCGACTCCGATTTTTAATAGAAAACTTTCACTAGGCGTATCGGAGTTCGACTCCGATACGGAGTCGAACTCCGAATTCAAACAAATCTGAATGCTACTCTTTTCCATCCCCGCTTTTCCCCATCTTATGCAAGAACCAATTGACCAAGGAGAGCACCAAGGAAAAGGCCAGGGCCCAGAAGAATCCGTCCACATGGAACCCTTCCACGATTTTCGAAGCCAACATGATGAGTCCGGCATTGATGGCCAAAGTGAACAGGCCGAGCGTCAAAATAGAAATCGGAAGCGTGAGAATCACCAGAACTGGCCTAATGAAAGCGTTGAGGATCCCGATAATCAGCGCCGTGACAAGCGCCGCGAACAAACCCTCCACAAAAACGCCCGGGAGGAGGTAGGCGGTAATGAATACGGCGAGGGCGGATGCGAGCCAATGGAGAAGTATGCGCATAGTTTTTGGTTTTTAGTTTGTAGTTTTTAGGTTATAGGGAAAGTATAACACGAAACGAAGCGACGCTTCGTAATTTTAAATTTCAAATTTCTAATTTTGAATCAATTTTAAATGTCACAATTCAGAATGTTTCAAACTTAAATCATTGAAAAATTAAGATTTCGATTGAAATTAAAAATTCGAAATTAAAAATTTTCCCGTAGGTATTCCTCCGTTATCCTCTTGATTTCATTGAAATCCTCCGCTTCCATAAGTTTCACCCGAAGCTCTTTCGCTCCGGAAAAGCCGCTCACGTACGCCTTGTAGTGTTTCTTCATCACATGGAAACCTTTTACCCCCTCCATCTCTTTTTCGAAAAGCTCCGTGTGCTCTAGCATTATTTCCAATCTTTTTTTCAAAGTAATTTCCTTTTGTTCGCGGTCGAAAAACCAGGGCTTGCCGAAGATTCCCCGGCCGACCATGATTCCATCCAGACCGAAATGCTCGGCTTTTTCAATTCCCTCTTCCAGACTTTTCACGTCTCCGTTTCCAACTACGACTATCCCAGCTTCGCGCGCGATCTCGGCGGCCTTGGCGATCTCGTCCCAATGCGCGTCCACCTCGGACATCTCTTTCTTGGTCCGCCCGTGCACGATAAGGCAATCCGGTTTCTCTGCTACAATCTGGGAAATCCATTCTTCCGTTTCGATCTTGTTGAAGCCGATCCTGGTTTTGACCGAAACTGGAATGTTCGGCGCGCCTTCCTTGGCCGCGCGGATCACCTCCCTCGCCAATTCGGGAGTTCTGATCAATGCGGATCCAGCCCCCTGCTTGATAACCGCCTTGTCCGGGCACCCCATATTGATATCCAATCCGTCGAATCCCAAATCAGCGACAAGTTTGGCCGCAATTTTGATGTTTTCAGGATGCGCTCCGAAAATCTGCGCCACGATCGGGCGCTCGTTCTCGGAAAATCTCAATTCTTTGCTTAGAAATTTCCTCCCCTCTTCGCTAGCCAACCCGTCAGCCGAAACGAATTCGGTATAAAAGACGTCCGGCGCTCCGTATTTGGCGAACATCTGACGGAACGCGAAATCAGTGACGTCCGCCATCGGCGCCATGACAAAGAATGGGCGTTTTAATTTTAACCAGAAATTTTTCTTCATAATTCAATTATACGATATTCGAGGGTATTTATCAGATATTCCATTCTTTGAATTTCTAATTCCTAATTTCTAATTCCTAATAAAATTCCAAATTTCCAATACTTAAAAGCAACTACTTTTGATGGATTTTATTAGGTGAATTAGGTGAATTAGGTGAATTAGAAATTTGTCATTACGGAATAAAAAAGGGCCGAAGCCCTTTTTTTATTCCGCCGTCTGTCCGTCCTCGGCTTTCTTGAAGTTCACCTTGAAGACCGGCTCATATGGATTCTCATATTCATCCTTCACCTCGACCCTCCCCCCCTTCATCAATGTCGTCATCGCGATGTCCGTCATCATCTCCTTGTTTGTTTCCATTTCGAATTTGATGTCGTCCAATTTTTCCCAAGCTTTCCCCATCTCCGCTTGGATCCTGGTCTCGATCTGCTTCTTCTTCTCGCGGAGCTGTTTCATCTGCTCGACGATCTCCTCATATTCGTCCGCCTGCGCCAGCGCGTCCTTGTACATCTCCTTAAGGTCCTTCTGCTCCTTCTTCATCTCCCTCATCTTGATGAAAATCTCCTGGATGTTCTGCATTTGTTTTATGGCGACCCGAATGACTCGACTGAGCACCCGAATGACTCGAATAATTTTTAATACCTACCCATCCTATCACAGAAACGGAAACCGTAAAAGATTAAAGGGAGAGTGTTCACTCTCCCTTTTTTATCCGCAAATAAAATTTCAAAATATTTTCGGTTATCACGGAAAGGTTTTGCGAAAAGACGTTATCCCACGCAAACCAGCATGACTCATGCTCTCCCTCCTGAGAAAGTCCGCTTCCGGCGATATCCCCGACAAACACAGCGACCTCTATATTTTTGCGTCTTGTCGGTGAAATCCCTCGAAATAACCCCGGGAGCCTCCTTGTGACAGAAATCACTTCCTCACATATCTCCTCCGCGACTTCTCTTTTCATGCAAGCGATTTCAGATTCCCCTTTTTCAATTTTTCCTCCAGGTAAAGACCAGAAATCTCCGTCTTTTACCAACAGGATTCTCCCCTCTTTTTCAATGAGGATGCATGCGACTTTTACTGCCATAAGTCCCTCCCTTGGATTTTGACAATGAACTCCGAAATTATCTTCAAGCCATATTACCACCCGGAGACAAAAAAGCAACCAATTTTACTTGTGGCTGCCTTCTTGCCTATCTTTTGAATTCCATGCGATTTCCCTTGGGAAATTTTCGCTTAGATTTTTTCTTAACGCTTTTGGCGTTTTTTGTTTTTTTATTTAATTTTTAGTATCATTAATTCTTTCAATTTGTTTTAAAAGATTATCGCCATTTTTTAGTCTTTCACTATTTTTTAATCCATCAGCCATTAGTGCTGGCGGCACATGAACATCATCACTTTCTTTTTCTGAAAGATTTATTATACAATGCTGAATCAAACCAAGATGTTCTTTTATAACTCTCATTTCCTTGTTGTTAAATTTTGCCGCAATTACATCTTCCAGTTCATTAAGGTAGTGGATAGTTTCTATCCCTAATTTTTGCTGTTCATTTAATCTGTCGAAAATCTCCTCATCTTCAATTTGATTAGCCTGTTCTCTGGTTACTTCGAGTCTTAGCCCGTTTTCATCAGCCACATACTCGGCTCCTCCCTTGATAAGCTCAGCATCAGACAAGGCTCTTTCTTTTTGGATTTTTGCCATCTCCTCCGGAGTAGGCATTTTTGGCTCTCCCATCATAAATTTGTTTTTGCGGAATATTGCCGCTTTTTTTTAATTAATTAAATTAATTTACTTACTTGATTTATCATGCTTCCCTAGCAACCTAAAACCCATAACCTAAAACCTAGTTAAGAATCTTCCCCGCATACATATCCACATCCCTTATCCACTTGTCCACGCTTTCGGGATTATGGGCGGCGCAGGAGGAGCCGCATTTCCAAACGATCATATTTTTGGCGGACTCGACATCGTTTCGTTCGATGATTTCCTCAACCCTTCTGCCGACGATGCTGACCGCCTCTTGGGGAGAATCGAAACAGGTGTGCCCGCCGCTTCCCATATTTTCCCTGATGCCGCGGTATCCCCAATAATTGAAACAATCCTGTCCGTTAAGCACCGGCTTTCTTTTTCCCCAATTGCTTTCCTTCCTGGCGATCCCCACCAAAAAGGCGGCCGTCTTCTTGTCCTTTTCCGCGATATAGGGAGCCATGATCTCAATCGGCGTGCCTTTGACCAATTCTCGTATCTTATTTTCCAAATTTTCCTTCCTGACCTCTTCCAAGGTCTTGGGGGCCGGGATGTCCTTCACAAGCTCATCGTAATAATGTCTTTGGACGGCAGTGGCATATCCGGCGAATATTATCCCGAACGCCAAAACGGCCATTCTGGATTGGCGGACCGACATTTTCCCGAGATTGAAGCTTCTCTTGATTTCCGCCCCCAGAAATCCGGCTTTTTCACGGACAGCTTTAAAATAAGCCTTCTTTGCGGTCTTGGCTTGCTTTAGGATCCTATTGAATTTTTTAAGTATTTTTTTCATATTTTGGCTTTACCCCTGTTAAATGATTTGCTACGCAAATCCCTTTAAATAAAGGATATAACGGGGTGAAAATAAAGAGAAAGCGGGCTTTCACCCGCTTTCTATTCTTTATCCTATATGTCTATTATACACCCTTTTAAGCAAAAAGTCAATGTCCGCGCTTGCGGTATCCTTATTTTTCATATCAAATCTTTCTTCATTTGTTCGAACTGCTCTTTGGAAATTTCGCCTTTGGCGTAACGCTCTTTCAAAATCCGCATGGCTCCGCCCCCTTCTCCCGTCTTGAGTTTTCCTTGTTCATTGGCCCACTTGATAAGCGTGTAGATTCCCCAGATTACCAGCGCCCAAAAAACGAGTGTGAAAATCCAGCCCAACCCGAAACCGAACCATCCCATCATTCCACCGATTCCTCCTGCTCCGGGGCCACAAGTATAATTTCCCCACATATTTTTTGTGGTTAATTGTTAGATGAATATAGTACGACCGGGAGAATAAAAAATTGCAAAACAAAAACCGCCCTCCTGCGGGCGGCTATTTGAAAAATACCATCAACCGTTTTTCTTCTTTTCATTGAGCATCTCCTTTACCTCCAAAACCGTCTTTTCGATCTGCTCTATCTTCTCCATGTCGTGTTCCTTTTGGAATTTTTGGACGATTTTCTCCTCGCCGCGGAGTTTCCTCTCGATGACGTCTTTGGCTTCATAAATCCGCATGAAGGAAAAAACCGAAACGGCGGCGAATACTATGCCGACTAAATTGACCAGGAAAAGTTCGAAAGAGCCGATGACCATGTCCTTTTCCAAAAAAGAAATCGAGATGCCGACGGTCGCCAGCGGAGGAATAAGGGCGACCGCTATCGCTATTCCCGGGAGGATTTCCGAAAGCGCAGGCCGCACCAAGGCGTATGCGACGGCCGCCCCGGAAACCATGGCGATGAGAAGATAGGCCAAGGAAGGCGAAGTCCTGGAAAATATCTCGGATGTCATCTCGCCGTTCAGGGTAAAAGAGGAGATTATGAAAGAAATTATCACAACGGTCAGCGCGGACCAAACGATAATTGAACCGGCCCTTTTTATCAGTTTGGTATTTCCTACCACTACCCCCATCGAAAATCCGAGAATCGGGGAAAGGATCGGGGCGATCAGCATCCCTCCGATAACCACCCCCGCGCTGTCAATCAAAAGTCCCAGCGTGACGATAATCGCGGAAAGGATAAGCATCAGATAAAAATCCACCCTTGGAGCGCTTTGGTCGAAAACCCTTGCCACCGCGTCTTCTCTTTGGGATTTCGTGAGTCTAGATGATTTCAAAAGCATGTTTTTTCTTTTTTATATTTACATGGATGACCTCATTATAACATGTTCGGAAAATTTCAACTCCTCATCCCGAAAATTGCCATCATCGCTTCCAACTTCTCTGGACGCCCGTATGAATCCCTCCTGTAGGAAAAATATTTTTCCTTTTCGCGGAAAGTGCATTCCGGACTGGTCTCTATATTGCCCGCGGCAATCCCCTCTTCCAACAATTGATGCTTCGCTATCGCCTTGGTATCCAAAAATATCTTCCGGTCCCTCACTTCGAATGACCCTGGGATATGCGCGAACTTGTCCGCCAACTCGCTTCCGACCTCATAGTGGCATTTCTCCATTCCTGGTCCTATGGCGACCAGGATATTTTCCGCCGTGGCCCCGCTTTCTTTCATCATTCCGACAGCCTTGGATATGATGCCTTTTTCCAATCCTCCCCATCCGGCGTGCGCCAATCCCAAAACCTCGGCTTCGGGGTCGAAAAGGAAAACCGGCAGACAATCCGAGACCGTCACTGTCAAAAAAACATCCTTGTCCTTCGTGACGAACCCGTCGGTAGTATCGAAAAATTTTCCCCCGTCCCCCTTGCCCACCAGGGCGATACTGTCCCCATGGGTGAGATACGCCGTGACGGAATTTTCCATTTCAACGCCCAAACCATCCAGGAATATCTTCCTGTTTTCCTTGACGCCGTCCTCCTCAGAACTGTCAGCATAGACCTTCATGGACCCGTCCCTCCTTTCGGAAACCGCGGCTATGACGTTGTATTTTTTGAATATGTCGAACATATGTTTGTATTACATTCGGAAGAGTAAAAAGTAAACCGTACTTATGGATAAGATACAAAAAAACTATTCCGGGCATTTCATTTCCATGGTCGCCTATGGCGCCTTGGTGTCGATCGCGATAAGCGTATTATACAGCCTCGGCAAGATCGGAACAAAAATCCCCTCATTCGACCTTGTTATCCTGGGCTTGGCGACCTTCCGCCTCACCCATCTTTTCGTTTATGACATGGTGACCGATTACATCCGTGACTATTTCGGAAAATTCGAACGCGGCGCGGGCAAAACCTTGTCCGAACTTTTGAACTGCCCTTGGTGTACGGGCGTTTGGGCCGCTCTCCTGATAGGCTTCCTCTATCTGCTCACCCCGCTGGCCTATTATCCGATCTTTTTCGTGGCGCTGGCCGGAATAGGGTCGATCTTCCAGATCATCAGCATCTATATCGTGCGGCTCACCCCATCGCAATATAAAAAGGAAATCAAGGATTGACCGCTTTCTTTTATTGCAAACGAACCGCTTAAACAAAATACGACCGCCGACATGAGCCGGCGGTCGTATTTGTGCTGGGACGTTTTTACATTTCTTTTCCCATCACCTTTCCTCCCATGATGGAATATTTTCCAGGTCCGGCGAGCGCTATCGCCAAGGAAGCGAGCAGCAACGTCAGCTCCAATTCATAACCCCCGGAGAAACCCTGGGAGAATTTGACCAGATAGATCGCGAAGAACATATTGATCGCCAGCAGGAATCCGAAGATTCTCGTGAAAATCCCCAAAAGCATCGCGAATCCGCCGAAAAACTCAACAAAAGTCACGATGTAGACGAAGAATGCGGGAATCCCCAGGTTGCCGAAAAAAGTTTCGACACCGGCCAAACCGGTTAATTTCCCGTAACCGTGGATGATAAAAACCAAAGCGAGCGCGATCCTCACCAAAAGCAGTCCCAGGTCCTGGTTGGTCATTTTTTCAAAATTCCTCATATTTTTTTACTGAATTATTAATTATTTAAAAACTAAATACCATGCACGTATTACAAAGTCCGCGATTTTTTCTTACTCCGGGCGCAAAACCGCGCTTTCCACGGTAGCTTTCCTCTCGAATTTGTTCCACCCCACGATTTTTCCCATGACCGCGGTAAAAAAAGCTTTGATGGCGACGTAGTACATGAGTTGGCGGTAATAGAACCTTTGCAGCGGCAACCAGAACAGCAAGGTCCACCTCTCCCTATGTTCCAGAAAAAACGGGATCATGCCTGTCAGAAAATCCATGGCCAAAAACAGCAGGTAATAAACGAGGATCTGTCCGAAAGACGCGGATGAAGAAAAGGAAAGCGGGTGGCTGTATTTCTGCCATCCCACCCAGAAAAAAGAAAGGATGATCGTCAGGTCCATGAAAGGCGAAATCAGCGGAAAAAACACTTGGAAAACGAACACATTGGGCACGGCGAAATTCCCCAACCCTTTGTATTTGGCTTTGAACATGGTATCCCTGTGTTTCCAGGCCGTCTGTAGGGTACCGTACATCCAGCGGAATCTCTGCTTGATAAAGTCCCTCGTATTGTCGGGGGCTTCGGTCAGTCCTATCGCTTCGTCTTCGAATACGACCAGCTTCCCGCTCCTCAGAATGGAAAACGTCAGATCAGCGTCTTCCGCCAAAGTGTCATTCGAAAAACCTCCCGCCTCCAAAACGGCTTCCCTTCTCCAGGCGCCGACCGCTCCCGGAACCACGGTTATGCAATTCATCACTTCGAACGCCCTCTTCTCGATGTTTTGGCTAGTTATATATTCCAAGGCTTGCCATTTCGTAAGAATATTGATCCGGTTGCCGACCTTGGAGTTGCCAGCCACAGCTCCGACTCTCATGTCGACGAAAGCCCGGACAAGTTTTTCCATGGTATCAGGCCTGAACAAGGTGTCCGCATCCAGCGTTACCACAATTTCCGCTTCCGTCCTCGCTATCCCGAAATTGAGCGCGCTGGATTTTCCCCCGTTTCCCTTGAAACAGATGTCCACTTTGGGGTTGTTCCCGAACTTCGCGGACACCCTATCGAAAGTGGAGTCCGTAGAACCGTCGTCCACCACTATGACATTGAAGTCGGAATAAGTGGAATCCAATATGGCCTCGACTGTCTTGACTATGACTCTTTCCTCATTGAAGGCCGGCACGATGACGCTGACGGACGGAGCGTACGATCCGGAATTTTTCTTATAAGGGGCGTTTTTGGAACGGATGCGTTGGGCGACGGCCAATATGGATAGATAGAAGAATCTCAGTGATCCCAAAAATATCCCGACCATGAACATGGTGCGCATGAAGCCGCTGAAATATGAAATCATCAGGAACGCGGCGTTGTTTATCTTTCCCAAAAGCCGTTCTTTGAACGACATCATCGGCATAACCCCGTCCCTGCCTATTCCCATCAGATCAGAAACCGTCACCAACTGATAACCCTCCTCCTTCAATTTTTCGATTATATAAGGCAAAGCTTCGACGGTCTGAGACCTGTCACCGCCGCTGTCGTGCAAAAGCACGATATTTCCTTTGCCAGCCCGGATATCTTCGACCGTCTTGCCGACTATATTTTCCCATCCTGGCCTGCTCCAGTCCTTCGGGTCGATATGCATGCCGATCGTGTAATAACCAAGACTGTTGGCGGAAATCAAAGGGCTGACTTGGTCAGGTGTCGCCGGTTCCACATCTTCCGCATAAGGGGGACGGAAAAGCAACGACCTTCTCCCCAAAACGCTTTCTATAAGCCTCTGTGAAGCGTCGAGCTCGAGCTTGAACTGCCTTTGCGTAATGGCGGAAACGTCCGGATGCGTGTAAGTATGGACCCCTATCTCATTGCCTTCCCTGTAAATCCTTTTCAAAATATCCGTATTTATATTGGCATTCACCCCTACCACGAAAAAAGTCGCCGGCACGTCATATCGCTTGAGTATATCGAGGATTTTCGGAGTATATGCGCGGTCAGGACCGTCGTCGAAAGTGAGAGCGACCTTTTTGCCGTCCTCTCCCCCCCATCTGGTTATCACATAGGAAGAGGGATAGGTCAGGACCGATTCCTTGGTGATGAGACCGGATTGGGCGTTATAAGTGATCTTGCGGAGACCGTCATGGGGGGAGGTTTCCGCTTTCAATATCTCGCCTTCCCCTTCATAGACCAAATCGAAACCGTATCTCATCACGTCCAATTTCCTCACCGTCGAAAGGTCCAGTTTCTCTCTGTCGGTGAACACGTTCCAAACGCTCGGGTCCTCCGAACCTATCCTCCAAAGCGCAAAGCCATGGGGGTTTCCAAATTGCCTGCCGATCACCATCTCATTATAAACCGTCGTCGCGTCGAGATACCAAACTTTGTGAAGTTTGTTTTTCTCGTCGTAATAATCGAAGGTGGGATTGAGAGATTGGGATTCCAAGCCGATCTGGGCTTCCGATTCCCGAGCTATCCTGATCGCGTCCTGGAAACTCAAGGTGTTCGAAATGGCCTCCCCTTCCGTCCAATCATAACCGTAACCTCCGAGAGCCACGATGAATTTGTTCGGCGGGACTTGGGAAAACACCCGCGCCAACGCGGTGGAATACCAGGATCTCGAAGAAACCGGCCCCGGCGTTCCGCCGGCATAATGCTCGTCATACGCCATAAGGACCAAAAAATCGGTCACCGTAGAAAGCTTGCCGATGTCGAAAGAGTCGTCGTCCAGCGGGATGTCTTGCGTGACGACCAATCCCTCGGGATGGAACTTCGCATAGAGCTCCTGCATGAAAAGAAAAAGTTCATCCTGGTTGGCATCGGGCACCCCTTCGAAATCGATGTTTATTCCGGCGAATTTGTTCGACTTCACGAAGCCGTGGAGACCCTCTACCGCTTTTTTCCTCGCACTCTCTTCGGAAAGCATGCCCACGAGACGATCAGTGTCCCATCGCTGGGTAATTTCGTTGAAATTGTTTATAAGCGGCACTACGCGCAAGTCGCCCCTGTTTTGCCTTATGAATTCAAGCGTTTCGTCCTGGCGTCGCTGGTTATCAATGAGCAAATCCCCGCCCGCTTCCCCCAGGTGCAACCATTCCGGCATAAGTTCGTCTATTTTCCAGATATTGTTTTTAAGGGACGTGAAACTGTTGTCGTCCCAGTTGACATAAAAAGCGATCACCTTGGGACGCACCGTCGCGGCTTGGTTTTTTTCAGCCTCAAGCCTGATCTCTTCCGCGGATTTCAAAACCGTTCCGTCAGGAAGTTGCCGGATGGCAGCCGCAGGAAAACCTTCGGCTTTGACGGCGTTGGAAGCCGCCCGATATTGAAGCTGGGGGTCCTTCAATTCAAGCTTCGGAAGGAGCGGCGATTTGACGACGCTGACTATCATGACGAAAAATATGACGAAAAGAAACGCCCCCGCCGAAACCAGCGTCCTGCGGCTATAGCGGGACCTTCTGTTTTTTTTGTCATAAAATATCTGGTTGATGTTCAGCGCGGCCATATATGTCGTATATAAAAATGATCGATCGAAAGGGCTTTCGTGCATCCAATGCTTAATACAAAACATTTTTCGAATTTGTTCGACAACGAAAAACGCGCCTCCGCCGGTTGGCGGACGAGGCGCGCTTTGAATCCTGGTTTTTCCTATCTCCAATATATCTGGCTCCTGGTGACTATCTTTTTCCAAGGTCCGTCGGGAATATCTTTTTCCGAAACGAATCTCCAGTCGACCTTGTCTATGTCGGAAAGCCCGAGATAATCCTTGACCGCCGGGGACACATCCAGCCCGGCACTCTTGTTTGTTTTGCTCTTGGGGGCGTCTTTGCCGAAAACATAATTCTTGTCGTCCTCCTTGAAAGGTCCGACGTCCTGCCATTGGGCATAGGAGGTTTTCCCCCCTTTGATGATTTCTATCCATTGGTTTTTCAAAACGGACTCGTCATCCTTCCATTTCTTTCCCTTGGCCCAAGTCGCCAATTCGAAAACATCCTTCTTCCTTTTGCCGTCCTCGTCGAAATCGTTGTATGGAAGGGCGAAATAGAAAGGGTTCTCCTTGGGCGTGAATTTCGCCGGAAAATATCCTTTTCTCTTTTCGGGATCATCCACGCCGCCGAAATGCTTCACCCAATCCTCATCCCAAGCGCTTGGCAGATTGGAAATGTTTTTGTTGTCCTTCCCTGCCTCCTCACCCGCCCAGAAAACGGTGGCTGTTATGTTTTTGTGGAGCGGATAGCTGCTTTTCGGGTTTATTTCAACAAGAGCGACTTCCGGCGGATTTTGCTCCTTCGAAGTTTCTTGCGAAACGTTTTCCTCGGACCCGACGGTTTCCAGGGCTATTTCCGCGATTTTTTCCAGACCATCCGTCGGTTCCTTTTTGGCTACCGCTTCGCTTATCGCAGGATCAGCCACCGCATTATCATTTTTGACTTTGTCGATATAACCCTTGGCCAAGCCTACGAAAACGACGACTGAAACCAGGGGCAAAAGATATATATAACCTTTTCTCATGTTTTGTTTTTAATATTTTTTCTGTCTTCCGCTTCTTTCCGGCATCGGAAAGCTAGCATCAAAAGCAAAAAACGTCAATGGAATCGACGCTTTTTGGCTGACTGAAAGCTTTTGTTTTTATGAAAAAATTTATTCCAATTCGGCGACACCGAACGGAACGGAAAACGCGCGGCACCAAACCCACACCTCGTCAAAATCGGCAGGGTCTATATCCGAAGTTATTTCATAATTCTGACTCCCCTCGTTTCCCTTGAGCGCTCCCAGTTGCGCGCTTGCGGAATATTCCCCGTCCTTTCCGAAATGCACGAAAAGATCAGGACCGTTCGTAACTTTGAAATCACTTTCAAACCTGACGTATTTCTTGCCATCCGTTTCTATGATCCTTGCTGTCCCGCTGGCGCTGTGCCCGGCTTTTCCCATAAAGGTTCCCTGCGACACCACGCTGACAGGGATTTCTTGCTGCACCTCACTGATTCCTTCCTGAGATGCGTTTTCACCAGCATCGGGGTTTTCCATAGGAACCTCCTCGTTGACGGTTCTGGTTATGAACAGGGGCGACACCAACCAATAAGTCACCCCCAAGACCGCGACTCCTGCGATTACCAGAGATATTTTTTTCATAAATTTTCCAATCCCTTGTTAACTCTTCTTATTACATCGATTATACGTCTTTATTTGCGTATGTCATAATGTCAAAACATGGACTTGCGCTTTTGATCGCGATGGGAAGGATTCTTCGTCCGATTGCGTACTAACAAACAGCGCTAATTTTTATCGCAATTTAATTATGACCAAAAAAATAACCTACTCGCTGCTCGTTTGCATAATATCACTGGGAGCTTTTTTCTCAGCTTATTGCATATTGGACAGAAAAGATGCTCCCTTATCGGAACAACCGACAGTGATAGAGAACGAAACGGAAAAAGAAGCCGCCAAAAAGCCCCGCCCGGATTCCATCCCGGCAATGGCTGAAATGGATTTCGAGGGAGATACCCTTCAACTAGGAAGGGTCTTGGACGACAACGGTTCGTACACCCGCCATTTTGTAACCTACCGGAGCGAAGGATTGGTCATTTCGGGAATAATGAACATCCCTAAGGGACAAGGGCCTTTCCCTGTCGTCTTTTTGAACCATGGGTACGTCGCGCCCGAAGATTATTCCAACGGACAGTATTTCCGCAGGGAACAAGATTTCTTCGCCCGAAACGGATATGCCGTCTTTCAAAGCGATTACCGGGGATACGGCTCTTCCGATCCCGATCCGGATGAAGACATCCGCCCCAGAAGCGGCTACGTCGAAGACGTCCTCAACGCGATCAGCGCGGTTAAAAAAGCTGGTCTGCCCTCGGTGGACACTGAGAACGTCTTCATGTTGGGACACTCCATGGGAGGAGGAGTCACGCTCAACATCATGGTCACCAAGCCGGAAATCGCCCAAGCTTACGCCCTTCTGGCCCCCATCAACGCCGACTACAGAGTGAATTTCGAAAAATGGGTGAAGACCGACAACGACTTCGACGGCATCGCGGAAAAGTTCTACGCAAGATACGGAACATACGAAGAGGCTCCGGAAACCTGGGAAAGCTTTTCAGCCAAGAATTATTTCGACCGCATAACCTCTCCGGTCATGCTGCACCAAGGGACGCTAGACAGGGACGTGCCGGTCGAATGGTCGCGCGGACTCATGAGCGACTTGGAAAAAGCCGGCAAGGATATAACTTATCATGAATACCCCGGCGAAGGACACACGCTGTATGCCGCCCAGGACATGTTCATGCGAAGAACTCTGGATTTCTTCAATGGAAATCTCAAGTAAGATATTGACAATTCGTCTTCTTCCGGCTATCCTATACCGATTGCGCTAAACAACCGGAACGACATATGGGTAAACGAAAATTCAAAGTCAAAAGATCCTTGGCAGGACTGGGCCTGTTCGCGGCGGAAAACGTCTCCGAGGGGGATTTCGTCATCGAATATACCGGCGAGAAGATCACCCACGCCCAAGCGAACGAACGGAGAGGAAAATACCTCTTCACCCTGAATTCGCGCTATGTGATAGACGGCCGGGGCAGGAAAAACCTGGCAAGGTACATCAACCATTCCTGCGAACCGAACTGCGAAGTCATCATCGAAGGAAGCGAGATTAACGTCTATGCCGTTCGAAGCGTCAAACCAGGCGAGGAACTGACTTATGACTACGGCCAGGAATACTTCAAAGAATATATCGAGCCTCGCGGCTGCAGATGCGCGCATTGCGCGAAAAAATAGGGAACGAAAAAACTCCCCGTTGCGGGGAGTTTTTGATGCTTCAAAATTATTCCGTCGTCACTCCGTCGAAATCGGCCTCGTTCTCCTCAGCTTCTTTTTTCGTCGCGCGCACTATTCCGTCTTTATGGTGGGCCGGCGAATAGATCGTATACATCTTAAGAGGCTCGCTGTCGGAAACGTTGATGATGTTATGCTCAGCTCCGGCCGGAACCACCACCGCCACACCGTCGGAAAGTTCATATTCGTTTCCGTCAATCACGCATTTCCCTTGCCCGCTCTCGAAGCGGAAAAACTGGTCGTTCTCAGGATGGACTTCCATGCCGATGTCTTCCCCCGGAGCGAGACTCATCAGAACCAGCTGACTGTTTTTGCCGGTATAAAGGACCTTTCGGAAATTGCCGTTTTCCAACGTGTCCTTTTCAATGTTTGAGCGGAATCCTTTCATGTTTTTTATTAAAAATAATTATTAACGCGCACGGAAACTATTACTATTATACCACGATGATTATTCCCTTTCCTGTCCGCAAAAATACAGACAAGGATCGATCCAGCCGGAAAGCTGGGCTTCGTTTTGCGCGTATCCCAAAATATTGATATCGCTTCCCTTGCGGATGCCCAAGTGCAAATGCTTCCTTTCCCCGTCCGTTTCCACACTGTAACCGTTGCCCAAAACCCCGATTTCCTCGCCTACGCCGATTTCATCGCCGATATTTTTGGAAATGCTCGACAATTTCAAATGCCCATAAACCACGGTAACGGCCTGGTTTCCTATCTCGCACTCCTGCACAGCCAGTCCGCCGTATCCGCTGGCGGTCCTTTTCGAAAGGAGTTTTCCGGAACAGATCGCCTTCACCGGGACTTTTACTTCCGCCTCCAGCTCCTCGGGGAAAACCTCCAGGTCTATCGCCGTGTGGTATCCGGAAAACCTCTCGGGGCTGACCGGGGAATTTTGCGGGGTGACGAATTTGCCGAACGGCTTTTTGGAAACCCTTTCCGCCACCCTATCTAAAGGAGGACGCAATTCGTCTTCGAAGTTTTCCTCTGGAACAAACGCCGCCATGCCGTCGCTCTCCAGATAAGGTTGTCGGATTTCTTCCGTTTCCGCGCCGTTTTTCCAAGCACCTCCATCTTCCTTTTTCCAGAAGCCAACGTCAGGATAATAAAAAGAGAGGGCGAAAAAAACAGCCAAAAGCAATGAGATCGCCAATGATATTTTGAAAAATTTTTCCATACCTTATTTATAAAGCTTTTCGAATTTTTTCTTAAACTTGGAAAGTTTCGGCGCCACGACCAGCTGGCAATACGCTTTATCAGGGTTTTTCTCGAAATATCTCTGATGATATTCCTCCGCCGGATAAAATTTATCCAAGGGGACGAGCTCCGTCACGATCGGGTTTTCATAAACCTTCTGGTCAGTGAATTCGTTCCTGACCAATTCCGCCGTGTTCCTTTGTTGCTCGTCCGCATAAAGTATTATGGATCGATATTGCGTCCCCACGTCGCTTCCTTGGCGATTAAGCGTGGTCGGATCGTGGACGGAAAAGAAAACGTGCAGGATATCCTCATAGGAAATCTCCTGCGGATCGAATCCGATTTTGATGACTTCGGCGTGGCCGGTCTCCCCGGCGGAAACTTCTTCATAGGTCGGGTTTTCTCCGCCAGTCGGCGGATGCCCGCCGGCGTAACCCGAAACCACGGATTCCACCCCCCTGACATGCAAATACACCGCTTCCAAGCACCAGAAGCATCCTCCTCCGAGAACCGCGGTTTCCAATTTTTTATTTTCCTTTTTCATTTGGATTGAATTTTAAAGAGACTGAATTTATACAATACCTCTTGTTGGTAGGAGGAGGTCCGTCGTCGAAGACGTGTCCCAAATGCGATTCGCAACGCGCGCAGACGACTTCCGTGCGGAACACCCCGAAAGAATAATCCGGACGCTCTTCGACATGTTCGGGATCGATCGGGGCGAAATAACTGGGCCAACCCGTGCCGGATTCGAATTTCTCCCCGCTTTCAAAAAGCGTCAAATCGCACGCCGCGCAACGGTAGACGCCTTCGCCATGACCCTTCCAAGCGCACGAATGCGCCGGCTCGGTACCTTTTTCCCTCATCACCTCATATTGTTCGGCAGTTAGAATCCTTTTCCATTCCTGTTCGCTTTTTTTTATTTTCTCAATCATAAATTTAAAATCGTTTAAAAATATAAGACCGTCTTCCTTCCTTTTTATAATACATGCCCTGCGGTCCGTTCTTACAAAAAACCTTGCAAATTCCGGGAAATATTAGAAAAAGACGGCTGTATTATTACATGTTAAGAAACTTTGCGGGCTGTCTGCGGAAAATAAAAAATCCGCAGGAAACCGGTTAACAACAAACATATGTATAAGATAATGATCATAGGGAGCGGATTCGTCGGGCAAGCCACGGGAAAATCATTCGCCAAACTAGGCCACGGAGTCACATTCTGCGACACCGACTCCGAAAAACTGAACGATTTGAAAAAGGAAGGTTTTGAAATATCCTCCCCGGAAAACATCGGGCGCGCGCAAGCCGACATTTTTTTCCTGACCGTATCGACACCCACGGTGAACAAAAAAATAAAAATGGATTTCATTTTGGCGGCCGTGAAAAACCTCGCCCAGAAGGCGCTCAGGGTCGCCAAGAACCGTCCTTTGGTGGTGGTGAAAAGTACGGTTCCCCCGGGAACCACTGAAAACGTCATAGCCCCCCTGCTGGAGAAATATTCAGGAAAAAAATCCGGCAAGGATTTCTTCGCGGCCATGAACCCCGAATATCTCCGCGAAAGGGTGGCCTTGGAAGATTTCGAAAATCCGAGACTGGTGCTCATAGGCGCCAACGAGGAACGAGCCAGGAAAATACTAAGCGACCTTTATGCCCCATACGAAGACAAATGCCCGATTGCATTTTTGTCCCCGACCGGAGCGGAAATGCAAAAATACACGCATAACCTCTGGAATGCGGCCAAAATATCCTATTTCAACGAGATGCGCGCGGTCGCCAAGAAAATGGAACTGGATGCCGACAAAATATTCGAACTGACCATGAAGAGTGCGGAGGCTTCCTGGAATTCTGCTTATGGAACCAAGGATTTCGGACCTTTCGGCGGCAGTTGCCTCCCCAAGGACACTTCGGCCTTCCTGAAATGGTCGAAAGAGCAGTTGGACATGGACTTGCCTCTTCTCAGATCGGTTATTTCGGTCAATGACGCGTTGGTTGAAAAGATAACTACGGAAAAGGAACGCGAGAAAATCGTCGAGATCAAAACACTTTCTCCCATATTCTACCTGGAACCAAAAAAGATCGGAGTGGAAAGGAAAATCAATTTCAAACATGGTTTCGAAAGGGAATGACGGACGGAGCGATACGTCCCGCATATCCTGCAAGCAGGGATGGGAATTTTTCCTAAATTAAAAAACAAAAAATATGCTACTCGACATATTCGACCAAATACGTGAATACGCTTTCCTCTATGCCCCTCTGGGAATCATAGGCGTTTGGCGTTGGAGCGTCTGGCTCATTCAGAAATTCTTTTCCCTCTATTATCGTCCTTATCCTTCCGACGAAGGAAGCGCTTACACGTATTCCGTGATAACCCCGGTGTATAATGAAAACCCGGAAGTGTTCAGGGTGGCCCTGGATTCCTGGAAAAGCAATGGGCCTGACGAAATTATCGCCGTGATGGACGCGAGCGACAAGGCATGTATAGAAGTTTTCCAGGAATTCTCGAGAGGTTTTTCCGGAGCGCGTCTCATAGTTACGGACATACCCGGCAAAAGACCCGCGCTCGTCCAAGGCATAATGGAGGCTACCAGCGATGTGGTGGCGCTGGTCGACAGCGATACCGTTTGGGACAAAGATGTTTCCAAAAACGCGCTCGCTCCTTTCGCTAACGGAAGGATAGGCGGAGTAGGAACCAGGCAGGCCGTCCTTGAACCCAAAACGTTGGCCGAACGCCTTTTCGCTATCAGGCTGAATCTGCGTTATCTGCATGAATTCCCCTTTCTGATGACGACCGGAAACGTCACCACTTGCCTTTCCGGAAGGACCGCGTTTTACAGAAGAAGGGCTGTCCTTCCCCTGCTTGAAGACCTGCTCACCGAGAAATTCTGGGGCAAGCCCTGCATCAGCGGAGACGACAAGCGCCTCACTTCCCTACTCCAGGCGGCCGGCTGGCATACGCAGTTCCAACAAAGCGCCGTCGTCTGGACTCCGGGAATGCCCAAGCTTGGAAAATTCTTCCTACAGAACCTGCGTTGGGCCAGGAACAGTTGGCGGACTGACCTGCGGGTAATTTTCAGTTTTTGGCCATGGAGAAGGGAGCCCGTTTTCGCCTATCATCTTATTGACCGGACAGTGCAACCTTTCACCTTGCTGCTCGGTCCTATCTTCTTGGTGATCTCGCTCACTCTCGGCCATTGGGGAGTCGCGGCGGTCATCTTCGCCTGGTGGATGATAAGCAGAACCATCAAACTGTACCCGCACCTCAAATCCAATCCTCGTGATCTCACGATAGTGCCTTTTTTCACCTTCGCGCAATACTACCTGGCCATTTTGAAAATATACGCGCTTTTCACGATGAATTTCCAAGGCTGGATAACCCGCTGGGATTCGGACCGCCTCAAAAAATGGACCTACTTGCAGCTTCTGCCTTCGCGCCTGGCGACCTTTTCGCTCATAGGGTTCATGGCCTTCACCGTGGCCCAGCGCCAATATACCGTCGCCGACGAGCAGGCCATCCGGATCGAGGCGAACACCCCGGCCTATACGGAAGATTTTTCCGATTTCAATTTGGCCGAGCAAAGCGATGATTTTTGGGTAAAAAGGGAGGCGGCCACGACAGCCGCCTACATAACAAGAACTACCGACACGCCGTTTCTGGTCCAAAAGAGATTCAACCTCTCGACCCAGGCTGCCGCCCGGTCAATTCCGCAATATCCGTCCAACCTGCTCCTGGGAGCCGGAAGGAAGATATCCATTCCGGTGGAAGAATTGAAAAACGCCCTTTCCGTCGCACCGGTCCAACTGGTCGGTAAGCCCTTCGTCTCATATAATTCCGCCACCAATACGATCACGCTCAAAGGAAGGGGCTCCGTCATGACGATCCCATTCATCCATAGGATCCTCAGCGGGGCCGGCTTCACCAATCCCCTGCAAGAAACTTCCCCAGGAGAATGGATGCTGCGCAGCAACCTCTACGCGGGCGACGGCGTCACTCTCATCATCGACGGACAAGAAGTCCGCTCCCTCAGGATGAAAAGCGACGAAGACGGCTTCGTTTTCCTGCAGACCTACAATGCCAGTCTGCTGATCAAAAACACCAAGATAACCTCCTGGAACGAGAAGCTCGGCGCTCCTGACCTGGATTATAAAGACGGGCGGGCATATGTGTTGGCGAAAAGGAGCGGACGCATGGACGTCCTAAACTCTGACATAGGATATCTGGGCTACGCGCGCTTCACCAAGATCAACGAACGCGTCGTCAACGGCGGAGGAATATACGGCCTTTCCTGGAAGATAAACAACAACACTTTCGAAAGCGACCTACTCACCGGCTCGGCCATCGGCAACAAAATCCATGACAACTATTTCGGAATGTATACCTACGGCGCCACGGGCATGGAAATCCGCAACAACGAGGTCTTCGACAACGTCCAGTACGGCATCGACCCGCACGACGATTCTAACAACCTGCTCATCGAGAACAATTTCGTGCATGACAACGGCAACCACGGTATCATCGTTTCCAAAAGGGTCGTCTACAGCACAATCCGCAACAACGTCTCCACCAACAACGCCCTGCACGGCCTGATGCTCGACCGCCAATCCAACTACAACCTCGTCGAAAACAACGTGGTCTCAGGCAACAACAACGGCATTGCCATTTATGATTCTCACTCCAACCTCATCAGGGGTAACGATTTCATCCAGAACCGCTTCGGCATAAGGGCCAACATGAATTCCTCCAAAAACATGTTGCAGAACAATTCCATCCGCAACAATGAGAGGGGCGTCTTCATCTATGGAGGAGCCGAGGGTAATATCCTGGCCAGCAACGTCATAAAGGAAAACAGCCAGGGCATATATTTCAAGCAGGCTGCCGGAAACGTGGTCCTGGACACCTTGAGCTGGAGGGATAACGGAAAAAATATCGATTTCGACGACTCTTCCACCAAGGCCAACTTCGTTAGACAACCGGAAAACCCTTGGTGGGTCATCGAACGGAAATAAAAACGAATCTCATCTCTCCCTTTTCGCTTACGATATTCCCGCCGTTCGCGACTAAGACAAGTTGATCCGCGAAAACAAACAAAATGAAAAACAAGACCATGATCATCGTTTCAGCGTTGTTCCTTTCCCTGTCCGGGCTTCTTTTGTATGGCTATCTTTCGGACGGAGCGCCCTTCCCCATCACGGACGACCGGCAAAGCACGTATGAGGGATCTCCGGAAAAAGAAGACGTCGGACCGGGAATAAGGGACGAGTTTTACATAAGTCCCTTGGGAAGCGATGAAAACGACGGGTTATCCTGGAAAAGTCCCTTTCTGAGTATCCAGAAGGCCATCTATCTGGCCGGCCCGGGCAGCGCGATCCATCTTGCGGACGGAACCTACATGCAAAATATCGTTTCCAAAAGGGATGGCACGGCGAAAAATCCCATACGGATCACCGGCTCCCCCTCCTCGATTGTGCAAGGCGGGAAAATTTCCCGCGTCATCGAAATAAACCACAGTTTCATCACATTGGAAAATTTCACCGTGGACGGTCTCGTTGGGAGCCCTGATGAAAAATCCGGTTTCCGCGACAAATTGATTTACGTCCAAGGAAAAGGAGATGGGAAAGGGGTGACCGGGCTGAAGGTTTTGAAAATGAGCCTCAAAAACGCCGGGGGTGAATGCGTGCGTCTGAGGTATTTCGCCCAAAAAAACGAAATAGCGGACAACACCATAACAGGCTGCGGAGCCTATGACTTTCTTCTCGACGGTAAAGGCAAAAACGGCGAGGGCATATATATCGGAACCGCTCCGGAGCAGACCGACGACGGCAAGAATCCAACCGACGAACGCGACCACTCGAACGGCAATTGGGTGCATGGCAACACCATCGACACGCAAGGAAACGAATGCGTGGACGTCAAAGAAGGTTCTTCGGGAAACCTGGTTGAAAATAACGTTTGCACCGGGCAAAAAGACAGCGAATCCGGAGGATTGGATTCGAGGGGTAACGGGAATATTTTCCGCAATAACCTAGTATATGGCAACGCCGGGGCCGGCATCAGGCTCGGCGGAGACGAAGATGACGACGGGAAGAACAACGACGTCTATCTCAACACGATCCGCGATAACGAGGGGGTCGGCATAAAAGTCCAACGCTATCCCCAAGGAAAAATTTGCGGAAACGTTTTGAGCGGAAACGACGGAGGCGAAATCACCGAGGAATACGCGGAAGACATAGCCAATGAGGCATGTGATTGATTTTCGAATAAAAAACAAACCCCGTCCTTTCGGGGTTTTTTTGGTTTTTAGAATTTATCGAACCTTATACTATTTTTTCTTCTATTCCAGAAAGTTTCTCTATGACCGTTTTCATTTCCTTTTCCACGCTTTTTATCTTCTCGAGTTCCGTCTCGACTTCCTCTTCCGTCTTTTCCGCTATCTTCTTTTCCTTGCGGATGCCGGAAATGATGACTTCGTTCCCGATGAAACTGGGAACCAATATTCCCGTGATGAGGAGCATCGCTCCCCCGGCGATGACGGAAGAAGCCCCGTCCCACCAAGGAAGACTGTCGACGCCGATCGCGGAAACATTAGAAGATTTTTTCAATATTTCCGCCACGACGAAATCGTTGAGATGCCAAACCCCCCTCCAAAAAATTATCACCCCGGTCCCGCCGATGAAAGCGTAGAGGATCGGCTGTCGGCTGAGACGGTGCCTCACTTTATCCTCAAGTTTATCGAAATAATTCACTATCCTTTTAAGCATGTTTTTTGTACTTATTTTTAAAGCCTCTGAAAACGAAAAAACGGGTATCACCCGTCTTTTTGCGGCTTCCGCCAGCTGGCGGATCAAGCCCCATATATTCCATTATAGCATATTTTTAATCTTTTGTCCACAAATCCCTCCTCTCGTCGGTTATTTTTTCAGCATCACCAAAAGCATCTTGAATCTGTTTTGTGCCATGAGCGAATGCGGCTCGTTGGCCGGCATGATTATCATCTCCCCCGCCTCCAAAACGTGCGTCTTTCCGGAGATGGTTATTTCGCCCTCCCCGTCCAAAACATTGACTAAGACGTCGAACGGAGCGGTGTGTTCGCTGAGCCCTTGCCCCTTATCGAAAGCGAACAGCGTGACGGAGCCAGCTTCGGTTTTCAAAACCTCTTTACTCACCACCGATCCGTCTTGGTATGAAATATCGTCCCTCAACATCGCTTTGTCCATAAAATTTTCCTATTTAAAAAATTAATCATGACCCATATCATTGTACTACAATCCTCCGTCGCTTTTAAATTACCCTCTTGGACCGGTGATTATCTTCTTCCACGGTCCGTCCGGCACGTCTTTTTCTTCCACGAACTGCCAATCGACGATATCGACCCCTTCCAAGCCCAGATAATCCCTGACCGCCGGGGAAACATCCAGCCCGGCTTTTTTACCTTCGGTGTTTCTAGGGGATGCCGACCCGAAAACATACCCGGCATCGTCCTCCTCGAACGGACCGACGTCTTCCCATTGCGCGAAAGCGGTTTTTTCGTTTTTGACTATGCGTATCCAACGATTCTTAAGCACCGATTCGTTTTCCGGGACCCTCGCTCCCTCGGCCCATTCGGCGAGCTCAAATACTTCCACCTTCCGCCTCCCTTCGTCGTCAAAATCGTTATACGGCAGGGCGAAATAAAAAGAATTCTCATCCGGAGTGAAAGCGTCCGGCAAAAGCCCCTCCCTATCCTCGGGATCGTCCGTTCCCCCGAAACTGCCGACCCAATCGCTATCCCAGGCACTGGCCGAATTATGTATGAAACCGTTATTCTCGTCAGCCTCTTCCCCGACCCAGAATACGGTGGCGGTTATTTTCGCATGTATGGGATATGCGTAGCTTTCCCAAAACCCGGACCCGGGAACCCTGACCGGGTTTTTTTCGGCATCATAAAAAAAGCCGTTGATCTCTTCCCTGAGAGCCAGGTCTGCCGCGTCCTCCTTCTTGCTTCGAAACGATAAGAAAGCGATCGCGGCGGCGGCCACAATAACGATGATGATTATCGTTGCTTTTTTCATACCGTATTTCCTTAATTCATAATCCGCCCTGTTAATACCTGTCAGAACAAGGATTTATCGCAAACAAAAAAACCCTCCGAAGAGGGTCTTTTGTAACTCCCAAAAATTAAGAAATTTTTGAAACGTTGATTGCGTTAGGTCCTTTTGGGCTTTCGCTTACTTCGAACTCAACTTTGTCTCCTTCGCGAAGGTCGTTGTATTCAGTTCCCTGAAGTTCCTTTGCGTGGAAGAAAAGGTCTTTGTCAGATCCTTCCTGGGCGATGAAGCCGAATCCGCGATCTGTAAGCCTTTTGATTGTTCCTGTAGCCATTTCGTTTGAATTGCTATTGTCTGATTAAGTGCATGTGTGGGTTTGTGCAAAGAGTTTTAGTTCGACTAGGCTGCTTTTGCGTGCCGACTGATGCACATCTATATTAGCATTTATCGGGTTTTTTGTCAATAGCGTCCTATCTTTCCAAATCCAGCACCTCATCTATGCGGACTTGGGAGACGAATTCGGCGACGTGGCTGACCAGCACCATCGCACCCTTATATTCGCTCAGCGCCTCGGCGATTATCGGAAGATGGCGGAAGTTGATGTGGTTAGTCGGCTCGTCCAGAATCAAAAGTCCCGGTTCCTGCAGCACTAAGCGCGCGAATGCGACCAATCCCTTCTGTCCTTCGGAAAGCGTTCCGATTTTCGCATAAACGGTTTCCTTGGTGAGCAAAAACCCCGCGGCGACCGCGCGGAGCCTTTCTTCATCTTTTTCCCGCATCACCTGAGAAAGGGATTCGAATACCGTGTCCTCGAAATTCAAAGTGGAAAAATCCTGGCGGTAATATCCGACTCGCACACCTTCCGCGATCTTCGCCCCTTCTGCACTTCCCGAAGCCAATGATTCCAAAAGGGTGCTTTTTCCGATGCCGTTCGGACCGGAAAGCAACAGGTGTTGATTTTTTCGCAGAGATACGTTCGCTTTCTTTTCCATCGGATAATGGTTTTGCATCACACACACCGAAGTTATTCCCAGAATTTCTCCGGAAAGCTCCTCCTGATGCGGGATAGTGAAGTTCCTGATCGCCTTGTCTTCTTTGCGCACGTCAACTTTCGCTTCCTCCATCGCCTGCGCCTTCTCGCGCATTTTTTTGGCTACCAATCTCATCCCTCCTCCTTTGTTGGCAAAAAAGTTCGCCTTTTCCTTGTTGGCACGGATCTCTTTTTCATATTGCGCGTTCTTCATTTCCTCCTTTTCTATCTGCGCCGCGATTTCCGCCACCACCACGTAATAATCCCCGATATACTGCTCTGTTTTCTTTGTAAAGACGTCCAGATACAAAACTCCGTCCGTGAAAGCGTTGAGGAAATCCGCGTCATGGGAAATCACGATGCAAGTTTTGTCATAGCCCATCAGAAACGCAGTCAGATGTTCGATGCCAGCCTTGTCCAGATTGTTCGTCGGCTCGTCCAAAATCAGAAGGTCTGGATCCTGGATCAGCGCCGAAGCCAAAAGGAGCCTTGCCTGTTGTCCGCCGGAGAAAGATTTCATTTTTCTTTCAGGCGTCGCGATCAGATTCACCACTTCCAAAACGTTCTTGATGCGCTTGTCGATGTCATATATCTTTTCGGAAAAACATTTCTGAAAAAATTCGCGCACCGTAAGCTCCATGTCCTCGCGCGGGATCACCTGCTTGGCGTAGGCCACGGAAAGTTTCGGATCCACGTATATGGAGCCTTCCTCTGGCTTGAGCTCCCCGGTAATGAGCTTGAAAATCGTGCTTTTGCCCGCCCCGTTCTGCCCCATCAAAGTGATCTTGGTCCCTTGGCGCAGAGAAAAAGAAGCCTCGTCCAAAATGGGCTTTTCCCTGCCATATTCGAAGGTTACTTCGCTGAATCTTACCGCTACGTCGTTTTTTGCCATATTTTAGAACTTTATTCCCTAGGACTTACGCGTTTGATCGCGGCAAGAATGAGTGTTTGCGCTTCCGGCTCCACCAGTTGGCGGACGGCGGAGCGCATAGAGGCTCGTTTGAGCAAGAGCGAACGTGTAAGTCCTATTTTTATATTTTTTCACACTGAGCTCCCATCATAACCCATATCGGAGGATTTGAAAAGACCCGGACGCTCCCGACAAAAAATCGCCCGGGGGCGATGAATTGCTTGAATTTTATTCAGCACCGGACCGTTCCTACGCTCTCTCTCAGAAGACCGACCTGGAAGCCATGAAACCCAAGGACACCAAGGTGGTGACAAGGCCGCCCGCGGCCAGTATTCCCAAGAAAATGACCCCGATCGCCCTCCAAAAAGGTACTCCCAGTATGTAAGCCGCCACGGCTCCGCTCCAGGCTCCGGTCATTGGCAACGGCACGGCTACGAAAACGAACAAGGCCACCTCCATCCATTTCTTCTCATGGAAATGATCCATATGCTTCCTTTGTGAACGCTCCAGAACCCAAACCATGAAACGGTTGAAGTGGTATGATTTGTGCATCAGATATTCGGAAAATCTCTGCAAGAAAAAAAGGAAAGGTACGATCAAAAAGATGTTGCCCAAAACCGCGATAAAATAGGCCTTGAGCGGGGAAAAATGGAAAACTCCCATCGCCAAAGGTATCGCCCCCCTAAGCTCCAATATGGGCGCCGCCGCCGTTAAAAAAGTTATTATTTCCTGGTTCATTTGTTGTCTTGTTTTATGTTTTTATTTCAATGACTTCGATAAGTCTACGCTAAAAACGATTTTTTATCAACCCCTGGCGCTACTCCAAAAGCTTGGAATATTTATTTTTAGCTTCATTGAAAGAGGACATTTTGCTTTCATCCAGGGGCGCCCCCTTCGGAAGATCCAGCTTCAGCGGATTGATCGGGGCTCCGTCCAATTTCATACCGAAATCGAGATGCGGTCCGGTCGACCACCCCGTCGATCCGACATAACCGACGACCTCGCCCTGCGAAACCCTCTTGCCAGCCACCATCCCCTTGGCGAAAGCGCTGAGGTGCCCGTAGTGCGTCGTGTAACCGTTGTCATGGCTGATGCGCACTATGTTCCCCCAACCCGTCTCAAATCTCGCGCTCGTCACCGTTCCGCGAGCTGTCGAGACGACCGGGGTTCCCGTCGGGGCGGCGTAATCGATCTGGTAATGGGCGGTTACGGTTTTCGTGATCGGATGCATGCGGGCTCCGGTGTATCCCGAAGTGATCCTGCTGAAACTCAAGGGGGCCTTCAAAAACTGCCTTTCCAAAACGCGACCCTCCTCGTCATAATATCCGCCGCTTCCATCGTTATCGAAATAATAGGCGTAATGCGATTTTCCGTCGTTTATGAATCTGGCCGCCAAGATCTTTCCGTCGGGGGCTTCCTTCCCATCCCTTTTTCTTTTCTCATAGACGAAAGCGAACTCGTCCCCCCTCCTTATATCCGTCATAAAATCAATGCTGAACGAGAAAAGATCCCCGACCTCCAAGACCGTCGGCTCGGAAAGTCCGGCCTCCAAGGCATCCGCATAAAAAAAGTTGTCGATTTTCCCCTTCGCCGTTTCCACGGAAACCTCATAATTTATTTTTTCTTCCCGCACTTCGAATTCATCTCCGGAGCGCTCCACGATGACCGTCCTTTCCGTGTCCCGGTCATATTCGATGCGGCTCGCTCTCTCTTCCCCGTCGAAATAGAAACGCATGTCCTTTCCGATTCTCACTCCGGTGAAATCATAGACGCCTTCGGACGCGGCTAAGATAGCTTCGGTGTCATTGGCATCAAGTCTTCCATGCTCGCTGAAGATCTTCGCCGGCGTATCGCCTTCCTCTATCATGCAAAGCTCGGCATTTTCCTTGGACATTATCGCCTCTTCTTGCCGCAAAGATAAAGATTGGCCGTTTTCCGGTGATTGTGCGGAAAGCACTTCCCCTTGCGGTTCCAGATTCATTTTCCTTTCCGAACCGGAAAGCAACCGATGGCCTCCGTATAAGATCGACATGAAAACCAGCGCGAAGAGAATCTTGCGCTTATTGCCGTTTTTAGGTTGCTCCGGCTTAGGCGGGGGGTACATGGTCCGCCTGCCATACTTAGGACTTATAACCTGCATGGGCTGGATTATTACTATATCTTTATCCGCTCCTGACGGTAAATAATTATACCACACGACAGAAAATATCGCTTTCAAAAAGCGATTTTATTGCTTATCTGCGGCTTAAAAAAGTTTTCCTATTCAATTTCATCACATAGGAACCTCGAATAAAATCAGTTGCGCTTCCTTCGTAGCTCCGATGGCCACCTTATCGGTCACTGAGAGGCCCACAGCATCCCTCCTGCCGATCTTTTCCCCTTCTACTGATACCTCACCATCGATTATGAAAACGTAAACGCCGTTGCCTTCTTTTTTGATTTCATAAACAACCTCCTGCCCCACACCGAGGGAAGCGAGGCTGACATAGGCCTCCTGGTTTATCGTCAAAGAATTCCCGCCGTTTCCCGGAGCCACCACCAAAGTGAATTTTTCCTGGGAATTCCTGGTGGGGAAATTTCCTTCCTGGTAGCGAGACTCCGCATCCCTCACGTTAGGCTCTATCCAGATCTGCAAAAGGCTCACCTCTTCGCTTTCCGAAGCGTTGAATTCCGAATGGCTAATGCCGCTTCCGGCCGAGATCAACTGGACGCCCCCTTTTCCTATCACGGATTCGTGCCCTTCACTGTCCTTGTGTTTCAAGGCTCCGGAGAGGATGACTGTCATTATCTCGAAATTGTCATGCGGATGTGTCTCAAAACCTTCCCCTGGAGCGATCGTATCATCATTGAGGACCCTGAGCGCCCCGAACCCCATCATCTTGGCATTGAAATATTCAGCGAAACTGAACGAAAAATACGACCTCACCCACCCACGGTCGCGGTATGCCCTGTCTTCCGCTTTGTGTATTATTTTTTGCATATGGATATGTCATCGCATTTCTCCAATAATACAACCGAAAACGCCGCCCCGTTTCCAAAGCAACAAAAAATCACGCAAAATAAATTGCGTGATTTTTTATTCGTTTCCTTACCGACCTATCCCAACTGTTCCAATAAGCTTCCGACTTTCGAAAATTTCTGGAATATGTCCCTCAAGGGATATGTTATGAACTGGAAAAATCTCGTCATGATGCTTTTCTTCTCGACCGCCGCCACTACCGGAGCCTGAATGGAATAATCTTGAGAGGATGACTGCGCCAACTCGCTGACCGGCTCGACGGACGAGGCTTCTTCTGCCTGTGCGACCTGCTCCTCCGGTGCCACGGCCTCCTGAACCTGCACAGCCACGGTTGTTTCAGGGACTGAAACTTCGGAGGATGACTTTCCGTGTTTGACGAAAAGTTTATATATGTTCACCTCCCCATAGTTGCCGCTGTCACAGACCGATTCTTTGGAACAGTTCGACTGGGTGTACGCTCCGGCCTTGAAATAGTTTCCGGAACTCTTCTTATTGAGCGAGTAAACCGGATTTTTTCCTCCGTTATAGAAGACTTTTATCTGGCCTCCTTCCGCCAAAAATTTCACCGTGAACCTTTTTCCCAAGGTATAGTTCGGATCCAAAACCGGACCGTTCTTGCCGTTTATGTCGACGAACAGCTTCGGATATTCAAGACGGATGACGATGACGTCGTCTTTGCTGTCATGGATCTGACCGGCGACGACATGCTTCTTTTTCTTAGGTACGGCGGTGATCGCCTGGTCTATATACATCACATGCGCACCGGAAACCGTCGACCAGCTGGCCAAAGATTTTCCCCCACCGGTCATCTCACGAAGCTCGCTGCGCGGATATCCGCTACCGCTCGTAGTGACGCCGTTGACAGGGGCCCTGAACTGGACACCGTCCCCTTTCGCATTGACTTGGAAATAAGGATTTTGCGAATACGTCGACAATTTGTCTATTTTTATTTCAGTCGGCTTTTTGGATGCTCCCGTAGGAAGCGTCTGCTTCCAATTGGACAAATCCAAAACCTGGGAAGGATACTTAGGCGCAGCCGAAGCCGCAGGGCCCATCTGAATCGCAGCCGGAGCCGCAATCGCCAATAATAAAAAGGCTGACAGGAGCCTTGCTTGGGTGATCGAACTATTTTGCATAATTTGTTTTTACTGTTTATCTTACTTATTTCGATCCGTGGCTGCTTGATTGCGGCTGGAGAAACAATTTAGATTATTTTTTTCTATTTTTATTTCCAACCGTAAAACGCTGCCTCGAATTTGCCCCAAGAATATAAGACGAAAATCAAAAAAAGTCAAGCGTTTTTTGCCGTTTTTTTCCATCCAAACCCACTAACGGCGCGGATAAGGCCTAATCCGGAAGATTTTAAAAAACCGTTTTTTCAAAAATAAAAAAACGGATCCGCGAAAAATTAAAATTAAAAAAATTTCATGCGATTTTTTTTCGCCACCTATCGAGCGACCAACTCCCGGCCCCGAAGGCGACCAAAACCAAACATCCTGCCAAAACCAACGCGTTATAATCCATACCGATCGCCTCGGGGGTCGTGAAAAACGGGGCTTTCGTGGTAAAACCCAGGATATAAATCGCTCCGATCATAATCATAGCCATTCCGGCCGCGGCCCAACGAACGAGAAATCCGGAAATAAGCGCCACGGCGCCCAACGGCTCGACGACTATGAGAAATCTGATCAAATTTTCCATCAGCGCGCTCACCCCTTCGGGATCAGTTGATATATATCGCCATTTGGCCCAAGCCGTGAACAGAAAAACTGCCGCGATGACCAAACGCGATATGAGCAAGGCCGCGTCTTGAAGCAAGTGGTGATCATTTTTTATGTTTTCCATACCATTTCCCTTTAAGGATTTGTTTTTCGTAAAATACGATAAAAGTCGCTATTTTTTCAGCATCACCAGAAACATCTTGAACCTCTTTTGCGCATTCAACGAGTGGGGTTCGTTCGCCGGCATTATTATCATCTGCCCTTCGTTCAACACATGCGTTTTCCCGGAAATGGTTATCTCCCCTTCCCCGTCGATCACATTGACAAGCACATCGAACGGAGCGGTATGCTCACTGAGTCCCTGCCCCGCTTCGAAAGCGAACAATGTAACGGAACCATGGTCGGTCTTCAATACCTCCCGGCTCACGACCGAACCTTCCTGATATGCGACCATGTCCCTCAGATTCAGATTATCTTCTTCCATAAAAATATCGATTAAAAATTACCAGCAAAAATGTCCCAAGACTAAACGGCCATTTTAATTCCTATAGATCGACGATCGTCTTGAACCCACCGTATGCCATCCGCTTCATATCGAACGGCATAGGCTTGTTTTCATATTTCGCCATGAAAGGATCCTTCATGACTTTGCCGTTCACGGAGTCGCGGTGCGCCCTGGACTTGTACACGACAAAAGAAAACACTACCGTTTCGCCACGTTTGGCCTTGACCATTTGGGGAAATTTCAAAATTTTCATCCCACCTGTCTTGGGAGAAAGGTCCTCACCCACGCATTCGAAATACTCAAGCGCTCCGTATTTTTTCCAAACCTTGGCGGCTTCTTTAGCCATCTTCTGATAGGTCGGCAAATTTTTAACCGGAATCGCGATCACGAATCCGTCCACGTATTTAGCCATATTTTTCATATAAAAGATTACTTAGATTAATACAAGCCTGAAAAGCCGTTGTTTCACTCGGTTTTTCCTTGAAATAAAGCCTTGGAATAAGGATCTTTTTCAATAGTAGTAAAACATGCTATCTTTAGAAAACCCTAAAAAAATAAAACAAAAAAAATGAACGATAGGCCCTTGATGCATCTTTTCGAGGAAAACGAGCTCAATATCAGCAAGCTTTACGCCCTTTATGCGGAAAAAGTCCCGGACAAAAGCGGATTCTGGGAAAGACTTTCCCAGGAAGAGGCGGCCCATGCCTCCAATGTGGGCGAAAGCAGGCATGAGGCGGATCATGGCACCCCCGTGGCTGAAAACAAATTTTCCCGGGGAATCATCCGCTACGTCATGGATTTCGTTTTGGAGGAAATCGAGAAGGCGCATGAATACGAAGTATCGCACCGCGAAGCGCTCTGCACGGCGCTCCGCATCGAACGGTCCATGCTGGAAAAGAAATGCTTCGACATCTTCACGCCCTCGAGCGAATCCGTAAAAAGCGTCCTTTGCAGGCTCAACAGCGAAACCGAACGCCATATCGAAATACTTCTCAAAGAAATGAAGAAAAATAAATTCGCTTTCGAGAAACAGGAAGCCTGATAACGCGTTTCCCGCCATAAAAAAATACCTGACTAAAAAATGCCTACTTGCGTAGGCATTTTTTAATTCGATCAAGAAGTGGGACTATCTGGTGAAGGATATCTGCCCGCTTTCCTGCTGCGGCGCGCTCACGGCTTCTCCGGATTCAGACTGCGATATCCTGTATCTGAAGTACATCATGACGAAAACCCAGAAAGCCAACTGGAAGAACTCGTTTCCGATCGATATGGCGAGCCCTTCGATATTGGAAACCGATTTGGTGACTCCTTCATATTTGATCCCGAACAAGATGACCTGGTTTATGATATCCAATATGTTCTTGAGGACAAAGAGAAGCGATCCGAAAATGAAATAATCCTTCGCGGAAACCTTGCCTTTCCACCACATGGCCGCTCCTGCAAAAACCAAGGCGCTCGCCACCATAGCCGCGATACCGATTACCGTGTCAAAGGGGGTGCTTAAGATCTTCACGTCGAATATGGTACCCAATATGTATTTCACTGACTGGTATCCCCAGGTTGAAAACTGGGTCACGGTTATGAAAAACAGGAGAATTAGGAGAAGCTTCTCCGTGCTTCGTGAGTTGTCACTCATTGTTTTTGTAATAAAGATTAGATTTATTCCATTATAGCATACAACCGTTCCGCCAAGGAAAGTTTCGGCGATGGCCCGAAAGCTGGATTCCGCCGAAGCTTCTGCTATAATCCAATAAGACGTGAAGATATCCAGAAACATATGAAATTCAAAGAGATATCCGTAGTGGTCCCCTGCTTCAACGAAGGCAGGACCATTTATAAAAACATCCATGAGATACACCGCTACCTCGAGGCCAACTTCGGGGCTTTTGAGATAATAACCGTAAACGACGGCAGCAGCGACAATACCCTGGAAGAGTTAAGGAAACTGGAACAAGAAATAAAAATCATGATCGTCCACAATCCGATCAATGGAGGAAAAGGCAAAGCTGTCAGAGAAGGCATACTCGCTTCGAAATTCGAAATAGCCATGTTTTTGGACGCCGATCTCGCCATCCCCATAGAAGAACTTGGGAAATTCGTTCCCCGAATCGAAACGGGTGCCGACCTGGCCATCGCATCCAGATTCGTCCCGGGACTGATCGTGAAGATACCGGTAATCTGGTATAGGAAAATCATGGAAAATGTTTTCCGGGTCATGAGGATGGCGATCCTGGACAATTGGAAAATCAAAGACACCCAATGCGGCTTCAAGGTTTTCAAAGGGAGCGCGGCCCGTAAAATCTTCTCCATGGCGACGGTCGACCGTTTCGCCTTCGACTCGGAAATAATCTTCATCGCCTCCAAGATCGGCTGTCCCATCAAGGAACTGCCCATAACGTTGGAGAATCCCCGGTTCAGCCATATACGGATATTCTATGATCCGCTGAACATGCTATCGTCGCTTCTCAGGATCCGTTTCAATGATTTCCTAGGCGCCTATAAATACAAGACACTACCGGAACACGGTAGGGTAATAATCTCGGCTGACGACTTCGGAAAAAACGAAAAGGTCAACTCGAGGACGCTGGAACTGGCGGAGAAAAGAAAAATCGGGCGCGTAGCCATAATGACCGACGGCGTTTTTTCACCAGAAGAAATAACCAGACTCAAAAATTCAGGAGTGCTTCTTGATATCCATCTGACCGCGACGAAACAGAAAGAAAGGAAAGGATTTGTCCTGCGAAGCGTCTTGTTCATCTTCGGATTCTTCTTTGGAAACGGGACCGAAAAAACCAGGCTTTCCTGGGAAAACCAGATCGGAAAATTCATCGAGCTGTTCGGAAAAAATCCCGACGGGATCAATTCGCATGAACATATCCATTTCTTCCCTCCCTATTTCAAAATAGTTTCTGAGCTGGCGGAAAAATACGGCATAAAACATATCCGTTTCGGAAAGAACGTCATGGTGTCGAAAAATCCCGTTTCTCTCATGCTCCATATTCTTAATAAAATCAATCAGCGCGTTTTCAAAAAAACAAACTTAAAAACTTCAGATAACCTAATAGGACTGGATTGGACCAAAGATTCCTTCAAAAAAGCGGAAGACCTTGGCGGGCAAACGGAAATCGTCTCCCACCCGGAAAGGGATGAGGAGTATGAAATCATCTTGGAAAAATAAAAAAGGGAGAAGGCATATTTACCCGCTCCCCATTTTGCTTTCTAAGCCCGGAATCTCTAAAAATTTTCCAGGCGCTCGATTTCCTTCTGCACCTCTACTCTTATGATCGCGTTCATCAGGACATTTGCAATCCAGACGACCGCAAACACGATTGCCGTGAAGACATGTCCGCAATAGGCCATGACCAGGAACAGGCAGAAACCATTGAACCTGTTAATGGCCCTCATCCATTTCTTGGTCCCGCGCCATATACTCATAAAAACGTGGCCCAGAATAAATCTCTTCTCCTGCTTTGAAAACATTGCCGCCAGAAACAAAACCACCAGACTGGGAATGATGATCATGGTCACCCAAGCTGCCAGCATGGCGATATTGTCGACTTTCGCCAAGCTTTTGTTCGTCTCTCCGATAACGAACAGGGCGATGATCCCCGGCACCAGGAAAAATAGAGCGACGGAGATCAATCGGCTACCGCCTTTGACTTCCCGCTCATTCTCCCAAACTTCCCTTACCCGTTTTTCAACCTTCGGAGAAAGCTTAAGTTCACTCAATCTCCTGTTTTCAAAAGCCGAAAGAACCCGTACGTTTTCCATTGAAAGACCTCCTTTGGGGGTTGATGGCTCTAGGCCGACTGACTGTGCACGAAAAGAACTTCCATACATACTAGCACAAAAAATAAGAATAGTCAAGGGTTTACCTCCCCCTGCAACCCTGACTCAAAACATGGAAACTAGGCATTACCTGGAGCCTATCGCCCTGCTATTTTCAAATAAAGGCTTTAAAATAAGGATTTTTCATTTAATTTACAAAATACACCCTGACCGAAAATCAGGGTGTATTTTGAATCCGCAAAACGGCTTGTTTCTCCTCTTATTATTCAGATTCCAAAATCGCTTATTTAAATAATAAACATGGATCTTACTTCCTGTATCTGAAATATACGAAGACCACGGCCAACGCGGTGAACAGCTTGATCGAATTCCCTATTATCAGGGGGATATTTTTTATCAAGATTCCATAATAAAGCCAAAGCGAACCTATCGCGACGATGGAAAGAAAAGTCCAAATGGAAACGTCTTCGACGCTTTTATTCTTCACGCTTTTTATCGCCTGGAACAACGGATTGAACTCCAACAATGTCGAACCTATCAAAATGACTTCCAAGGGGGATATTTGCATATTCTTAAGCTATTTTTTATTTTCATAAGCATCCTTCAGTTTTCCGATATCGAGCTTTTTCATCTTAAGCATCGCTTCCATGGCCCTTGCGGCTCCTTCTTTATCGGGACCGCCCATCAATTCCGGCCAAATCCTAGGCGTTATCTGCCAGGAAAGCCCGAATTTGTCCTTGAGCCAGCCGCACACGCTTTCCTCGCCTCCTTCGGAAAGCTTATCCCAATAATAATCTATTTCTTCCTGGGTATCGCAATTTATCGCGAAAGAAACCGCTTCCGTAAAATGGAATTCGTCCCCGGCGTTAAGCACCACGAATTTCTGGCCGAAAATCTCGAATTCGATCGTCAGGGGTTCCCCTTCAGGGATGCCGGCAGCCTCGCTGCTTTCCTTCGTATACCTTATCATTTTTCCCTTCTTGAAATCCTTGAACACCGAGGCGTAAAAATCGACAGCCTCCTCTCCATTTCCATTGAACCATAAAAACGGGGTGATCTTTTGCATACATGTTTTGTTATGGATTAATATCGATATCTAATACATTCTGATTCCGTCTTTATGGCGACCACCGATCTATTTCGCGATCACCTCGCATCCAAAAAAACAAAAAAACCCGCCGAAGCAAGTTTTCTGCAAAGGAGGGTTATTTCTTTTTTTCTCCCGGAAATCTCCTATAGTAATAAACAAGGAAGATGATATACCCCAGAAAAACTGGTAGAAATAAAATTCTCAACCCCTGCTAAGAAGAATAAATTCCTTGAAGTCTTCGTGTAGAAATTCCGTGATTTGTAATTTTTCAGGAGGAATGCTGTCATTTTCAATATCATCGCTCCCGAACGGCAAAACATGGATATTGTGTCCCTTATTATTTTTCCAGGGAACTATGACCACTTTCATTCCTTCGTTTTCAAATCTTCGGATCAATTCATCTATGGGAGTGCAAAAACCCAAAAGCTCCTCTTCTTCAGCCTTCAGTTTAGCGTAACTATCAGGATCGATGCCGGGAAAGCGCCATGCCTCCTGGACATAACTGAGCTCACTCGCCAAAACCATTCTACGCTCTTTTCTCCGTTGTTTTTCATCCGCTTCTTCGATTTGCTTATCCGGTTTCTCCTGCTGCGCAGACATGTCTTCAAATTTATTCGCGGTCGATTTTTTCTGAGTAAAAATTTCCTGCCTCTTTCCCAATTCATCGATGGCATCGAGCAACAAATTCATCAATTCGTCTTTCTCGAATTTGGCCAGATTTTTACGGACCCAACCGAGAGCCTCTTCATGCGACAAGCTGCCGCGCCTGACGGAAGCCTCGTATTGGTCCAGGGCGATCAAGGCCCTTCTTTCCAGGGTCTCCACATAGTCTTCCAAGGTTCCGATGATATTGGCAGCCATAGGGATTTCCGATTCGGGCAGTCCGTATGGATTGATTCCGTGATCGATATGGTGGGAAGCGGCTATGATCCTGGCGCGCTTGGCCAATCCCTGCGGATATTTTTCCAAGATATCATGCGTCCAATAAGCATGCTTGTCCCAAAATTGCCGCATCGTGGTTTTCTCGTCGATGCCGCAATTTTTCAGCAATCGGCCGATATCCTCGACTTTATCATCGCCGAAAATTTCGGGAATAATTTCCATCACCAACGAGTCGGGATTTTGAGGTTTTTCAAGAGCGAAAATTTTAACTATCGCTTCCTGCTCGGCGGGAGTCGCTTCGACCGGACCTGATTTTCCGATATCGTGCAAAATCGCAGCTATTTTTGCATCCGCTTTTTGTTCCTTCGAAAAACGCAGTTGCGGATATCGGTCCGCATGGCGCTCTTCCAATAGGTCGAGGACGTTTTCCATCCCCCGCTCTATCTTACGGGAATCTTCGTTGAATTTGGATTCTTTTTCCAGTAGGACCAACCTGCTAATCAGTTCTTCCGCCAACTCTTTTTCGGAGTCATGCGCTTCCAAACTGGCGATAACCTTTTTGGAATACTCGTCTTCGGCTTTTTCCCTGACCGTATTGTTCTCGAATGTTTCAAACATTTTTTTGTCTTACTTTCTTACGACAGCTTACCCTGCAATTATACACCAAATCCCGTCATACCCCTTCATCAGCCGTGCCGCCCCCTCGTCATAATCCTCGGGTAACAAAAAACGCCCATGAGGGCGTTTCCTTCTTTTTACTCCGCATTTTGGACGACCCTGGAACGCACATTCAAACCATGACAGGATCCTTATATGCCAAATTTCAGTATCTACGAGTCGGAAGATTTTTTTCTGTTCTTTGCCAATCCTACGATTCCGATAACAACCGCCGTCAGGCCCATCAATTGTCCTCCGGGACTGTCGTCGAATTCGCCATATACGAACATGAACGCGCCGAACAGTATCAATAAAACGAAACCTAGTATTTTTAAATATTTTTTCATAGTTTGGCTTTTTATCATGCTTTGATTATACCAAGATTTGTAAAAAGTTCGAGCGTCAGATTCAAGGTATAAAAACAACTCCCGATAGACACTGCCAGGACCTATTTTATTAAAACGAGCCGGTTTTAACTTCTCCCGCGCGTTTATAAGAAGCGAAGATAACCCCCTTGGGCGATATCTTCGATTCTTCCAATGTGAAGGCGGCAGGGATGGTTCCTTCCGCGAACAATCGCTTTCCCTTACCGAGCGTCAGAGGAAATATCTTAAGCCAAAATTCATCTACCAAATCATATTTCATTAATGTCTGGGCGAGATTGCCGCTGCCATATACATGCAGATCGGGACCATCTTGCTCTTTCAGTTTCCTTATTTCCTCCACGACGTTACCTTTTATGAAGACCGAGTTTTCCCACCCATGGCTTGTCAGCGTTCTTGAAACGACATATTTGGTCATCTTGTTGATGCCTGGCCAACCGCTTTCGTGCTGGGGCCAATACGAGGCGAATATCTCAAACGTTATCCGGCCCAAAAGCAGATCCGTAGGCCTGTTCATTTGCTCGCCCATGATTTTACCCGCAAAGTCATCGAAATATGGAACCGTCCATCCGCCGTATTCGAAACCGCCCGAAGTATCCTCTTCCGGTCCGCCTGGCGCCTGCATCACGCCGTCCAGCGTGATAAAAGTCGTGACTATTATTTTCCTCATATGTTTCTTATTGATTAATTCTTTAATACAGTTATTACAATCCTTCGGTTATAATAGTTTTTTATCTTGAAGCGGTAAGCGTTTTAAGATTTGCAAATAAAAAAACGCCCACGAGGGACGTTTCTTTTTTGCTCCCCCTAGTGGGTATACTTAGAACTTTTAATTGGGTTGGGTTTAGAAAATTATTAGAAGAATTTGAAATTAAGTTCGCCCAAAAACAGAAAACCCACCTGGCAGCTCAGATGGATCATCTGTTTTCTGCTGGTGGGCAAAACTATTCACCTTCAAATTTGAGCCAGTCGGGTCGAACTCTTTTCTCATCGCCCCTGAACTCCTCATCAACATACCCCAAGAACTGTATTACTGCCGTCCGGATATCTTCTGGAATGCAGTCTTCTTCGATTTTCTGTGCCGTATGCATGGCATTTAACGTGTCCGATGCAATACATCTCATGTTTTGATGTTTCCTGATGCCTGCTATGGAACACAGAACTGTTTGGAGCATCCGCAGAAAGCTTTCTTTGTTGGACATGTCCTTTTCCTCCCTTGAGATATAGGCTCTTATTTTTTGACAAACTGACAGTAAAATAATCAATAATTTCAATTATTTTGCTGTTGGTTCGTAAATTTATTTATTAAGGAACATTAACGAAACAGTTTAGCATAAAATTATAAATAAGTCAAGTATAATAGCAGTAAGAGGCTTTAATAAGCCTCTTACTGCCCTGGCTCCGGCGGTAGGAATCTCCGTCGCTTCGCTCCTTGAAACCCAGCGGTTTCAATGCTTCCGCCCGCGCGAAACTCCCGTCTCCCGACCCCTTCCCGTTCTCATCTCTACTGCCAAAACTAATAAAAAATAAAAGACACCCAAAAAATGGGTGTCTTTTTGATTTTTGCTCCGGCGGTAGGATTCGAACCTACGACCAATTGATTAACAGTCAACTGCGCTACCACTGCGCCACGCCGGAATGTGTTTTTTTTAAAAATTGCCGTAAATCGGCAACAAGGGAATTATAACAAAAGAAAAAAATAAATCAAGAGGAACAAGTTAAATATTGACTGTTGCAGAAATATGTGATATATTTTTATGTTCACAAAAAACATTCGTTCTTTAAGGAGGTTCACATGAAAAAACATGTTGATTGTCCATTTTGCAATCCCGACTATGTTCTTGTGGAAGCTGAATATAGTCGGATTATCGTCAACCTCAAACCCGGTCAATTCGGACACATTCTCGCTGTTCCAAAGCGCCATGTGAGCCGAGTTTCAGAACTTACCATGGAAGAATGGCTTGATCTGGCAATGGTAGAAAAACATGCAGCGGATATCCTTGAAATTCACTGCTCTCAGCAATTAAATCTCTTGCTCAATCAGGGACCGGATGCGGGACAAACATTGGAGCATCTGCATAAGAACCTCATACCCAGACATGAAGGAGACAACTTCGTAAACATGCAACGTGTACTGAAAGATCGCAGTAGAATCAGCGAGGATGATATCGCTCGCCTGCGTCTCATTTTCTAAGTCAATCCAAAGAAGACCGCAGGAAAATTTCTTGCGGTCTTCAATGCTTTAATAAGAAAACACACCCTTTCGGGCGTGTTTTTGTTTGATGCTAATATGCTTGAATGTTTGCATGTTCTAGTAATCCTTAAGTTTCCCTACTCCCCCATGCTGGCGGATTTTCTCCAGGGCTTTGGCTTCGATCTGGCGGATACGCTCACGGGTAACTCCGAATTCCTTGCCAACTTCTTCCAATGTGTGGGTCACTCCGTCTTCAAGCCCGAATCTTATCTTCAAAATCTTCTGTTCCCTCGGGGTGAGCTCGTTGAGGACCTCTCCGACATGGCTCTTAAGAAGCTTCCTGGAAGCCATCTGGTGAGGCATGACCGTTTCCGTGTCCTCGATGAAGTCTCCGAGAACGCTGTCGTCGTCGCTGTCTCCGACCGACGTTTCCAATGAAACAGTCTCCTGGGAAATCTTCTGGATGTGCCTGATCTTGTCCACCTCGATGTTCATTTCAGCCGCGATCTCTTCCGGCAACGGTTCGCGTCCGAGTTCCTGCACCAATCTTCTGGTAATTTGCGTGTATTTATTGATAGTTTCAACCATATGCACCGGAATACGGATAGTCCTAGACTGGTCGGCCAACGCCCTGGTTATCGCCTGGCGGATCCACCAAGTGGCATAGGTCGAGAATTTGAAACCTTTCCTGAAATCGAATTTCTCCACAGCGCGGAAAAGACCGATGTTTCCTTCCTGGATAAGATCCAGCAGGGATAGGTTATGGGATCTTCCGACATATTTCTTGGCGATGCTGACAACCAACCTAAGGTTCGCTTCCGTGAGTTTCTGCTTGGCGGAAAGGTCTCCTTTTTCAATAGCCTTAGCGAGCCTGATTTCATCCTCCCCGCTCAAGAGCTCGACGCGTCCGATTTCGCGAAGATACATCTGCACCAAATCCGAAGAAAAATCATCCTGTCCTTCCGTGGAAAGCATGGCTTCGGCAACCTTCTTGTTCTTCTTGCTCTTCTCATACACCTCGACCTCGGATTCCGTTTCAACTTTCAACATCTCCTCCGAACTGACAATCTTGATTCCCGAAGTCTCCAATTTCTCATAAAGGTTTTCCAATTCCTCCACTTCCTCTTCCACCGAAGGTATCAAATGTATGATTTCGTCTTCCGTGACGAATCCTCTTTGCCTTCCGCGCGCCAAAAGATCGGCGATCAAATCCCTCTCTCCGATTTCCTGGGGAGCCTCGGCCTTTTTGGTCTTCTGTGGAACATTCTTGGATTTAGGCTTTTTAGCAGAAGAAGCCGCCTTGGAAGAGGCCTTCTTTTTCAAGACCTTGATCTTCTTCGGGGCAACCTTTTTGGAAATCTTTTTCGGCTGGGCTTTCTTCTTCGCAACCTTCGCTTTCACCAGCTTCTTCTTTTTTGCCTTTTTCATATCGAAAAATTATAGTTAAAAATATACCTAAAAACGCCTTAAACAAACAAAAACAAGAGATACCTCACACTTTCGGCACTCCTTGCTACTTCAAATCGCGAGAAAGTTTTGAAAATTCATTCATCAACAGGGCAAGTGATTCCTTATCGCCGTTTACTTCGGCCTTTTTGATATCCCTAATGATACTATTTAATCTTTCTTTTTGCAATTCCTTGCGATATTCCGATAGGTAGTGGGAGAACAATTCTTTGGTCTGGGGTCCGTCCAATTCCTCGACGCCGTTTTCCCCGAACTTGAATTTGGTGTCGAAATACAATCCCTGTATCCTGCTCCTCGTGCCGTCGTTTACCCTAAAAATGAGCTCGTCGTAGGAATACCCTACTTTTCCACCCTCCCTAAGGACGAATTTCAAGAGCTCGTCGGAGCCGATCACGTCCTCAATCTCACCGCTTTCACTGACGCTCTTCCATAACTGCGAATCCGATAGCAATAAACCCGTGAGTTTTTCGCGGATCAGTTGCGATCTTTTGGTGAACTTCCTGTCCTCGCTTTTTCCCGATTCCTCCTTTTCCCTGGGAATATTCGCGGATTGCGTGCTATTTACTACGTCCAAAACGGCACTTTCTTCCACATCCAGTTCCTGGGCCAATTTTGACGCCCAATGCATTTTTTCTATCTTGCTTCCGATGTGCCCGATCATCTCCCCCACCTCTTTGGCGATAGCCCTTTTTCCTTCAGCTGAATTCCTGTCATGTTTTTTCACGGATCCCCTGAGGAAATATTCCATGGCAACCAGTGAGTTGGAGACCGCTTCCACGAGCTTTTTCGGATCCTCCTTGGCTATTTCGGCCGCATCCTTGGCGTCTTCCAAGCCCACGATCGAAGGGGCCAATCCTTTTTCGAAACAAAGTTCCGTGCTCCTTCTGGCCGCTGTCTGCCCGGCGCTATCCATATCGAAAAACATCTTGATGTTCTCAGTGTACCTTTTCAAAATATCCAATTGTTCGGAAGTTAGCGCGGTCCCGGAAACGGCCACCGTGTTTTTTATACCGGCCTGATGCGAAGCGATAACGTCGAGATTCCCTTCCACCAAAAGCACGAAATTCTTAGCCTTTATTTCCTGCTTGGATTGGAAAATACCATAAAGGGCCTTGCTTTTATGATATGCTCCGGTTTCGGG
>Ga0209318_1000379_pt1 | contig 44334 bp, 35 predicted proteins | sample RifGroE1_FD_183999 | JGI IMG/M metagenome (GOLD analysis project Ga0209318, IMG submission 183999) | Groundwater microbial communities from Rifle, Colorado, USA - Groundwater E1 (SPAdes) (version 2) | ecosystem: Environmental > Aquatic > Deep subsurface > Groundwater | place: Rifle, Colorado... | reverse complement strand
AAATGAATCTCCAAAAAGATATGTATGGAAAAAGAAGGGAGAAGACATTCTCAGGAAAATAAACAAGGCGAGAAAAATGCTTGGCTGGGACGAGTATAATGTACCCATTTAGAATTCATGACACTAGCATTTGTTAATTTCATTCCAGTTACACACATAATTGAACAGATTACACCGCCAATTAAACAAATAATTAATCTTTTTTTATTCATATTATTTTCCCCTTTTATAAAAAAAAATATTTCAGGTTCTTAATTTCATGTAACTCTCTAATAGCTGTCATCTTCATGCTCCAATACGCTCATTATATAAAACAAATTCAATTCTTTCAACATTTATAACAAGATGAAATTTTATTACTTTCGGTGATATAAGAAAAGGTACCCTTTCCAGCGATTTTTGCGATAGCAAAATATCGGCCAATATTTTCAGGTGTACCTGAAAATATACTGAATAAAGTTATCCCCGGTTTATCGTGCAAGTGCCAAAGGAAATAAAATAGTCACTAGAGCTTCTTGCAAAAATACTCTTTTTATCTCGATTTTTTGAAAAAAGTTACCTGTAATGCGATTATATCGCATATGGCGGAAGTATAAATTAAGTACTCTTGATTTATGCAAGAGCCTCACTATAAAGAAAATAAACTCTCCTGAATTTAAACAGGAGAGTTCCGGTTAGTCTATAAATTGAATGCATTTTCCCAGCTGATCTGCGTACTCCAGCATTTTTACCAGTTCAGGCGGAGAATCCTTGTCTTTTGCCAATTACATTATCAACTTGTATATCAAGATGAAATTTATTAATTTCGGTGATAAAACAGGAGGTTCCCTGATAAGCAATTTTTGCTATAACAAAACAATCGGTCAATATTTTCAGGAGGTTACTCCCACCTATTGTATCTGCTTTCTATATTAATCTAATTGATTCTTGTAATAGCAAAATATCGGATCTGGGCAGGGTTTGCTCAGTTTATCGTGCAAGTGCGAGTGTAGTTGTTACCCTACCAGCCAATGAATCAATATTACTGATATTGATTCATTTTAATTTACTTTCAATGAACTAATTATTTTATCAAACATAATATACCAATTATTAAAAGTATTATTCATTTGTTTTCCTTTTATTTTACTACTAAAATCCTCAATATTTATCCATGTGATTTCATCAAATTCAGGTTGAAAATTATATTTATTGAAAACAGAAATACAATCAATATATTTACCAAATGAATCTTTATTTTGTATTTGAAAATAATATTTATCTTTGTTCTTTTGATAAACACTAAAAATAGAATTTTTTTCACTATTAGTGATTTTATTAATGAAATTATCCATGGATTTATAATCTAATTTATTTATTAAAAAATGTTCCAATAAACTGTATACAAGGATGTTTCTATCGCCAATATAATGAATTATTATCTTAAAATTATTATAATAGAAAATCATAACTCTTTCAAAACGTACATCAGCTAAATCATATCTTGAAAAAACATCATAAGTTTTATAATAAATATCTTTATTATAAAACTTATGTAAGTTTAAATTAAGATTAAAATCACCAGTTTCACCTAATATTCCTTTTTTTAAATCTTTATACTCATTTTTTGATGAATTTTGATCTAATCCAAATGAAAGACCAATATCATTAGGAATTTTATCTATCAATTTATAATAGATAATCACGGTATTAGATTTTATTTCTATTTCTGACAAATATTTTTCAGATTGTGTCTCTTTTAATATAAGACTGCTCGAATATTCAAACATAAAATCAACTTGATTATTAATGTATATTTTATTTTCGTCAACACAGTAACAAATTAAAGTTATTGAAATAAACAAAATAATAATTATATATTTCAACATTATTTACTCCTTTTTTGATTCTTTCAAGTTTTGTTTAATTAATTTTTAGAACGAATAAAATCAGCATTTATTTTTATAATTGTTGGAGAGCTACTGTCATATGTATATTGCTCTCCAAATATTTTAATAAGCAATTTATGGTCTTCTTCAAAATCAACCCATGTTATTAAACTTTTGTATTTATCTAGGAAAGAATAATTTATAGGTATTGTTGTATCACTTCCGATTTTGATAAAGACTTTACCTCCCTGAGTTTGCTCAATATAAACATCTTTTGGATAAGAAACTGTATCTAGTTCATTTGAAAACACTTCATAAATACCACTATTATTAATATTTAATACAAAAATTATTATTTTCATCCTTAATGTTTTAGTAGGAATTGAATCGAGATAAAAACCTTTTTTCGTCACACCTGATGAATATAGAATTGGAATTACTAATTCAGACTCCCACTCTTCTACTTTATTATTATACAACGATCGTAAAAAACAGCTTTGTGAAAATACTAATATAAAAATCAATAATATTCTATTCCTTAATGACATTATTTATCTCCTCATAAACGGTTTATTATTCACATAAGCGAAGTAATTCAATTCCTATTTCATTATCCATCCAGCGATTTATCATGTGATCCACTGACTTAAAAGAACGCTATCTATATTAAAAATAAAACGACACGTTTCAATCATTTCATTCTGATAATAATATATTTTTTCACCCTTTTTGTCATTAAGTAACTTTTCATTAAATCTGCACTTGTAGATCTCCTTGATTTATGATAGATTTTTTTCATTACCTTAACGAATCAGAAAAAAGGCATACGATGAAAAAAGATTTAGTTGGTTTTTGCGGTTTATATTGTGGTGCATGTGATAATTATCTCGCATTTACAAAAGAGAAAAAAGATTTACTTTCAAATGAAAAATTTCAAGTTTCAGACATTGAAACACTTTCTTGCAGTGGCTGTCATACTAACAAATTAACAGAACATTGCAGTAAGTGTTTATTAAGAAAATGCGCGATGGAAAAAGAAATTGATTCCTGTGGCTTTTGTCAGAAGTATCCATGCGATGATTTGAAAAAATTCCAGGGTGATGGACTTAAGTGGCAAGGTGCACGACATCGGGTTGATGTTTTTAAAAATATAGAACAACTTACAGATACCGGTATAGAAAAATGGATTCAGAACCAGGAAAATAAATGGAAATGTGACTGCGGCCTAACTTATTCATACTATGAAAAGAAATGCAATAGATGCGGAAAAGAATTATGTTCATACGCAGAAGAAACTTCAATTCGCTTGACCTGAACAAAAAATGCTCATAATTAAAAAAGAGGTACATTGAATATGGATCTATTAACAATCGGATACAATAAAACTATTGAAAAACATTGTAATGAAATTAATACCGATGGCTTTGAATTAGGCCGGATTATTTCAGAACAAAAAGAACGCTACATAGTATATACAGCACATGGTGAATGCGATGCAGAGATTACAGGAAATATGCGTTTTTCTGCAAAAGGCAGGGAAGACTTTCCCGCTGTTGGTGACTGGGTGCTTTTGTCCTTGTATGATACTAATTTTGCAATAATTTACAGTATAATACCACGCTACTCAATTATTAAAAGGCGCTCTGTTGGAAAAAAAACAGATATTCAGATAATTGCAACCAATATTGATTATGCAATAATTGTCCAGTCAGCCGATAGGGATTTTAATCTTAATCGAATTGAACGGTACTTAGCGATATGTAATGATCCGAATATTTCACCAATTATTGTTATTACTAAAATTGATTTGTTTACTAAGGCAGAAATTACTGATTTAGTAGAATCGATTCACAGTCGCATCCATACTATACCGGTACTTTTAGTGAGTAATACTTCAGGGGATGGTTTAAATGAGTTAAAAAGTACCATACTGAAAGGTAAAACATACTGTTTTCTCGGGTCTTCGGGAGTTGGTAAATCATCATTAATAAACAACTTATCCGAAAATCAGATTATGAAAACAGATGAAATCAGTATAAGCACCAATAAAGGCAGACATGTTACAACTCATCGTGAAATTATAATCATTGCCAATGGCGGAATACTCATCGATAATCCGGGTATGAGAGAAGTAGGAATGGTTGATACAAATTATGCAATAGAAGGATCATCAGACAAAATAACAGAACTTTCTGAACTGTGTACTTTTTCAGATTGCACTCATACCCATGAGATTGGATGTGCAGTTTTAAAAGCCATCGAAACCGGTGAAATAGAATTAGAAGCATACAATAATTACAGAAAACTGCAAAAAGAAATTGATCATTTTAAACAAACAAAAGCTGAAATTCGAAAAAAAGATAAAGATTTCGGTAAAATGCTTAAAAATTATAAAAAAAATAAATAATGTATTAAAAAAGGAAAAAATGGAATTACAAATCAATGCAAATGATAATAAACTATTCAAATGGAATCCAAGTATGGATTCAGTCGTGGCAATTGGTACTCTACTTGGTATGTGGATATCATTTTATATAATGTATCATACAGAATCTTTGCTAATTAAAGTTTTAGTTTTCGGTTTGTTTGGAAATATTGTATGTTGTGTCGGCATTCCTGTTATTTATACATTATTATTTCGAAAAGAAAAAATAGCATCAATGGGGATTACAACAAAAAATATCATCCCCGTTTTAGTTATTAGTTTCGGATTAGCTTTTGGCGATTTTCAAGAGTTAATACCATTGATTCATGGTAATAAATGGCTTCCTCAGTTGATATTTAATATTCTGATCTTTTGGGAACCTTTTTTCATCTTTGGCTGGTTACAATCAAGATTTCGTAAAGACTATGGAATAATCCCCGGAATTATCCTTGCCGGAATAAGTTTGGGTATTTACCATATAGGATCATTTCCGGCAGATTCAATTTTTGAATACTTTATAACCGGAATTGTTTTTTCATCAATATATTCAGTTATTCAAAACATATTTGTAATGTGGCCCATTTTCTGGTGCATTGGAGCAACAATAGGTACTATTAAAGGAAAAATGGAGTTTGACTGGACATTTGTTTTCTTCAATTTAGCAATCTTTCTTATTCAAGCAAGTATACTGTTTTTTTGCATTAATAAACAAAAAAAAATAGCACGTGATAATAATCAATACGAATAATCAAAGCATTTCCCGTCATCGCTCACACTTTGAATAAATCGGTATTCGCCAAGCAATTTTTTATACTCCTTACTTGTATATTGGCTTCCCGCGTCACTATGTACGATAACACCGATACCAGGTTTTCTTATTTCATGTGCGTATCCATAGCCAGACTTATTATTTCACCGCCATAACAATCAAATATCGGGGCAATATACAACTTTCCGTCAGCACAATGAATCTCTGTAATATCAGTCAAACCATTTTTCATCTGGTTTAGTTGCCGTAAAGTTCTGGGACAGTAAATTATCTGGTTTTTGCGCCTTTTTTTCCGCCCTTGTCAGTCCATTCGGGCTTCTTCTGCTTTTATGGAGGAGATTACCTTTTCTCATTGCTCGTATCACTGTCGAGCGCGAGTGTTTTCCCCCTCTTTGTTCCAGTGCTATCATTATTCTGTCTATTCCATAATTTGCATTATCAGGATGTTCATCAATGATTTCATATATTTTGACCAGAAGAAGATGCTATGCTTTCTTTTTATTTCTTGAACGTTTCCATTTGTAATATGCGGTTTCGCTTACATTAAGTGCATTATCTTTAAACAAAACACTTTTAAAAAAATCTAAAAATGAGTATACTCTTATTTATATACTGAATAAGGATTACATTATATGAAAAACCTACCCATTGGTATTAATACCCTTCAGAAAATTGATGAAAACAATATGATCTATATCGATAAAACAGAAATTGCCCATAAATTGATCCAAAATGCCGGAGCTTACTTTCTTTCCCGACCGCGAAGGTTCGGCAAGAGTTTATTTGTTGATACATTAAAAGAAATTTTTGAAGGAAATAAAGAGCTTTTTAAAGGTTTATTCATTTATGATAATTGGAATTGGGATAAAAAATATCCGGTTATTAAGGTTGATTTTGCCGGCGGGGTGATACGAAACAGAGCTGAACTTGATTTGGTGTTAACAGAAAAACTGCATGCACTACAGAAAAAGTTTGATTTAACGATTACGGCTCAATCGGTTCAGGGGATGTTTATTGAAATGATACATAACCTCAATAAGAAATTCAACTTAAAAGTGGTCGTTTTAATCGATGAGTATGACAAACCTCTACTTGATAACATTGAAAGACCTGAAATGATTGCAGAAATCCGTGACGGGTTAAAAAATTTTTACTCGGTACTCAAAGAACAGGATGCAAATTTGCAGTTTGTATTTTTAACCGGGGTGAGTAAGTTTAGCAAGGTGAATATTTTTAGCGGTATTAATAACTTAAATGACATCACTCTTGATGAAAAATTCGCTTCAGTGTGCGGATACACACATAATGATTTACAAACTTCATTTTCTGAACATCTTGCCGGTGTTGATTGGGATGAGTTAAAGAAATGGTATAACGGCTACAATTTTCTTGGTGAAAAAGTATACAATCCTTTTGATATTCTATTATTTATTCAAAAGGGTAAAGTTTTTAGAAACTACTGGTTTGAAACGGGAACACCGACATTTCTTATTAAATTGTTTCAGAAAAACGAATACTTTTTACCCGAACTTGATAACATCGTAGTTGGTGAAGAGATTTTGTCATCCTTTGAGATTGATAAAATTGAACCGGTGACATTGCTGTTTCAAACCGGTTATTTAACGATTAAAGAGACATTTATAGAAATGAATCGTTTATTCTTTAAAATTGGTTTTCCCAACTTTGAGGTAAAAACATCATTTAACGAATATTTAATCTCCGGTTATACCGATCTGACTGTTGCAAAACTTCAGTATGAACGAAGTTCATACGATGCACTGATAAGAGGTGATTTACCTGCTTTGGAAAAAACGATAAAACGGTTATTTGCTGCAATTCCATACCGCAATTTTACCAACAACAACCTGCTTGAATCAGAGGGTTATTACGCCTCTGTTCTCTATGCTTTTTTTGCAGCAATAAATTGTGATATTATACCGGAAGACATAACCAATCACGGGCAAGCAGATATGACGGTGATGCTTGGTGACAACATTTATATCATGGAAATAACACTAATTCCAAATGAAGTGAGTGATGGTAATGAAAACTCTGCTCTCAGGCAAATACAAGAAATGAACTACGCAGAAAAATATCGTGGTATCACAGGAAAAAATGTTTTTGAACTGGGTATTATTTTTAGCAAAGCACAACGAAATGTTGTACAATTTGATTTTATCAGTCTGTAGAGGCTCTTGCAAGAGCCTCTATTGATTTCAAACTACTGATTTATCAGAACAATGCCTTTGATGCCTTTTCAAGTTCAGATTGTACATTTTCATTTTGTTTAAGTTTTGAAATAACAGTAACAAAATAACTGCCGGCTATAACAATCGGAACAACACCTTTCAGTTTGTCAGTCTGTTCTTTTGATTGAATACCAAAACCCAACGCTATTGGTTTTGTGGAATTATTTTTCACAAGCTGTATCCACTCATCCGTTTCAGCATTCAACTCTGTTTTATTACCGGTTGTTCCTCTTCGTGCCACGGTATAAAGCATGCCGAATGATTTTTCTGATAAGTCTTTAATTCGCTTTCCATCGCATCCCGGAGTTGCAATAAGAATAACCCCCATGTCATTTTCAGTAGCATAGTGCATAAGACCTTCATCATGATCTAAGGGTAAATCAGGTACGATAAGTGCAGATGCGCCACATTCTTTTGCTTTTTTAACAAATGATTGTACACCGTATTTAAAAACTATATTTGCATAGGTCATAATGATAATTGCCGTTTTCGTGCTACTTGATAACTCACGAACGATTTTAAACCCATCTTCAACAGTGAAACCGTTCTCAATTGATGTGTAACAGGCATTTTCTATAACCGGGCCGTCAGCATTCGGATCTGAAAACGGAAATTGCACCTCAAGAAATGATGCACCGCCACTACAAATCCCTTTTGCTGCCTCTATAGATGTCTTAACATCAGGAAAACCAGCTATGACATGACCCATTAACATACAATCGTTATTATTAATACCTGCTTCAAGATTTTTCAATAATGTATTCATATTACATACCACCTTCAATTCTTACAATTTCCTGTTTAAGAAAGTTTAACCATACATCACCACCGAGTGCTTTTGCGACAATGAAAATATCTTTGTCTCCACGACCTGAAACATTCACAATGATTTTTTTGCCCGCTCCATATTCTTTGGCAATTTTTATAGCAGCTGCAAGAGCATGTGATGATTCTAATGCGGGAATAATTCCTTCATGTTTTGCAAATAACTGCAGTGCTTCTATAACTTCATTGTCATACGCCTTTGTAAAAGTTATTCGTTTAGTATCAGCAAGATATGCCAGTTGAGGACCGATTCCTGCATAATCAAGACCGGCACTGATTGAATGGGTCGCAAGCAACTGCCCGTTATCATCCTGGAGGAAAATAGATTTATAACCTTGCACAATCCCTGTTGATCCGCCTTCACCGGTAATTCGGGATGCATGTTCACCGGGATTATCACCGATACCACCTGCTTCGACACCGATTAAAGTAACCGATGTATCATCCAGAAACTCTGTAAAAAACCCGATGGAATTAGAACCGCCGCCAACACAGGCAACCATTGCATCGGGAAGGTTATTAAAATAACCTTTCATCTGATCACGGACTTCACGACCGATGATACTTTGAAAATCACGAACCATATCGGGATACGGATACGGTCCCAAAGCACTTCCCAGTATATAAAAAGTGTCATCTTTTCGTTTTGACCATTCACGAAGCGCCTCATTGACTGCATCTTTTAATGTTTTTGTACCTGAGGTAACCGGTGTCACTTTTGCACCGAACATTTCCATCCAGAAGACATTAGGTCTTTGCCGTGCCACATCGATTTCACCCATAAATATCTCACATTCCAACCCGAGTCTGGCACAGGCAGAAGCTGTAGCCACCCCATGCTGACCGGCACCGGTTTCGGCAATTATTTTTTTCTTACCCATCTTTTTTGCAAGTAAAGCCTGACCGACTGCATTATTTATTTTATGAGCACCGGTATTAGCAAGCCCCTCAAGTTTCAAATAAATATCAGCACCGCCAATTAGTTTTGTTACATTTTCGGCAAATAATAAAGGCGTCGGACGGCCGACAAAGTTTTTCAGTGTTGAATGAAATTCTTCGATAAAATCTTTGTCGTTTCTATAATGATTGTATGATGTTTCTAATTCCTTTAATGCAGGCCGTAATATCTCAGCAATGTACTGACCGCCATATTCGCCGAAAAAACCATTATCCGATCTTTTATTCATTCTTTGCTCCTTTTGATTTCTTCAAATAATTGTTCAATCCGTTTATGATTTTTAATACCAGGTTCAGACTCAACACCTGATGATAAGTCAATAATATCAGGTTTGTATTTTTTTATTATTTCACCGGCATTTTCCGGTGTTATACCACCGGCGATACATAAGTGATTACCGGTTAATTCAGTGACCTCATTGACAAGATGATCGTCGATTCTTTTACCGCTGCCGCCCTTTTCTTCTGAAAATGCATCAATGAGTATAAACGGGCTCATCGATTCTTTTGGATAATCAGAAATCTCTGACATATTTACCGCCCGATACCAGGGATAGGTAACTTTTTTTAACTCATCTTCGGTTTGTAAAAAACCATGAAACTGGATAGCATCTATTACACGTTCATTAACAAGACGAATTGCATCCTCTGAAAAATCAGTCACAACGGCAACCTTAAATGCTCTATTACCGATTGCTTTGCATATTGTTTCTACAGTTTCATAACTCACTTTTCTTTTTGAGTCTGCCATAACAAAACCGACAATATCAGCGCCTGAATGTATCGCTTTTTCTGCATCTTCAACGGTTGTTATACCACAGATTTTAACAACCGGTTTATTACCCGAGTATATTGCAGTAAATATGGATTGAAAAAAACTCCGTTGATTTTTTAGCCCGCAGGTATAGTTTTTTACCAGCTCTGAAACTGCTTTTTTCGGGGATGCATCTTTGACTAAACTCGTACCGACAAGTATCCCTTTGAAACCGCCGCTGCCTGCAAGATAACCTTCGTATGAAGATCGTATACCAGATTCGTAAATTGAATAAACACCTTCAGGCAGCATCTTTTTCAGGTAGTATGCTTTATTTCTGTCTATTACAAACGTTTTTAAATCCCGTGTATTGATACCGATTACTTTTGCACCGATACCCAGTGCCACGTTAATTTCATCCTCATTATGTGTTTCAACAAGAGGAGTTAACCCGACAGCAATTGCTTTATCATACAATTTTTTTAAATGACTTCTTGATGCATCACAATCATTATATGATGCAACTATCAGCAAAACCATATCAGCACCGGCTCTATAGGTAATATCCATTTCTTCTTCATACTGGATAAAATCTTTCCGTAAAATACACGCATTCGGATATTTATTTTTTACATCCATTAAATCATTCAATGAACCGAAAAAATGATCTTCTTCGGTTAATACTGAAATAACACCGGCACCACCAGAAATATAATTACCGGCAAGTTCCACCGGATTTTTTATCTCCCCGATTACACCGGCTGAAGGCGAGCCTCTTTTAATCTCACAAATGACAATACCATTTTCAAAATCAGGCACAACCAGCGGAACTTTCCGTGCTGATGGAATTACATGTCCGAAAGTAAACCCTTGTATTTCAATTTTTTTCTGTCTTACATCATTAATCTTTTTTAAAATTTCTGCCATATATTCGCCTAACTATTGGATAATAAAATAAATTCATCAAGTATACCTTTTGCTTTTCCGCCGTGAATCACACTTTTTGCAAGATGATACCCGTCTTTGATTGAAGATGCCAAACCATAAATATACAATGCTGCCCCGGCATTAACCGCAACGAGTTCTGTTTTCGGACCGTCTTTACCTGCAATTATGTTCATCGCAATTAACGAATTACATTCAACATTACCGCCGGCAAGTTCCTCCTGTTTATAATACGGTAAACCAATTTCTGATGGTGAAAAATTGTATGTTTTTATCCAGCCATTATTCAATTCTGTTATCTGGGTATCTGATGTTAATGAAATTTCATCATACCCGTCTAAACCTGATACCACCATTGCTCTTTGTGTTCCCATTATTGATAATGATTCACAAATAGTTTTTGTATAGTCTTTATCGAAAACACCGATTATCTGATGTGTTGAATATGCCGGATTTGATAAAGGCCCGATGAGATTAAAGGCAGTTCTAAAGCCGAGTGATGCACGTGCTGCTGCTGCAAAACGCATTGCTGCATGAAACTTTCGGGCATAAAGAAAAGTCACCCCGATTTTATTGTAGATTTCTATACAGCGTTCAACTGACATATCTACATTAATACCAAGTTTCTCAAACAAATCAGCACTGCCGCTTGTTGATGTTACCGCTCTGTTTCCATGTTTAACAACTTTAGCACCGGCTGCTGAGGTGATTAAACTGACAATTGTTGAAACATTAAATGTTTTGTTATGAGAACCGCCTGTTCCGCAGGTATCAATCCGTTTTTCACCTTCAGCAGGTTTTGGAAATGAAACTGCTTTTTTCTTTAACACAGAGGCAAAACCTGCAAGTTCATTACTTGTTACGCCCTTAATCTGCAGACTTGTTAATAACGAACCGATTTGAGCATCGGTCATATTACCTTCGGTCAGTTCATCCATAATATCATACGATTCCTGGTAGGTAAGATCCTGCATACCGAGTGTTTTTTTTATATGCTGTTTAACAGGAACTGTCTCTCTTCGATAATGGAGAAAATTCATTATCATTTTTTCGCCATCTTTTGTCCCGATTGACTCAGGATGAAACTGCATACCGGCAAGCTGATATTCCTTATGTTCAACAGCCATAACCTCACCGTCTTCAGTTTTTGCTGTTATTTCAAAACAATCAGGAATGTCTTTTTCTTTTCCCGCAAGTGAGTGATATCGCGTCACCATTGTATCAGCATTAATATTTCTAAAAAGTCCGGTACCGGTATGATTTAACTTTTCTACTTTGCCATGAACAATTCGTGATGCATTAACGATTGGAACATCAAACGCTGCTAATATTGCCTGATGTCCCAGACATATTCCAAGTATCGGATATTTACCTTTTAATTTCTGAACGACTTCGATACAGATTCCCGCTTCGTGAGGAGTTCCCGGACCGGGAGATAAAACAATAAATGTTGGATTTAATTGTTCGATTTCTTCTATAGTAATCTTATCAGACCTTACTACTTTTATAGGATAATTAAATTTCATAAAAACCTGATAGAGATTATAGGTAAATGAATCGTAGTTATCAAGCATTAGTATCATTTTATATACCTCCTGTTAAATCAATATTAAGAGAATCAAGTAACGCAAGCATTTTATTTTGTGTTTCTTCGTATTCGGACTCGGGCACAGAATCATAGACAATCCCCGCACCGGCTTGAAGATAGAACACACCGTTTTTATATACTGCGCTTCGTATCACAATGCAACTGTCAAAATCACCATTATATTCAAAATAACCGGCAAGGCCTGCATAAGGACCCCGTCTTTTAGCCTCTAAATTCTCAAGGGTTTTAATAGCCTGAATTTTAGGTGCACCGGAAACGGTTCCTGCAGGAAAAGTTGCATAAATTGCATCTTTAGAAGTATACTGTTTATCAAGTTTTCCTATAACAGCACTGACTAAATGCATAACTTTTGAATACCGCTCAACAACCATTATTTCAGGTACGGTTACAGAACCGGCTTTTGAAACCCGGCCGACATCGTTTCTGCCAAGATCAAGAAGCATTAAATGTTCGGCATTTTCTTTAGGATCTTTTTTTAACTCTTCTTCCAGTTGTATGTCTAATGCGATTGTTTTTCCCCGTTTTCGAGTTCCTGCAATTGGTCTTACTTCAACATCACCGTCTTTTACTTTTACCATAACTTCTGGTGAAGCACCAAACAAAATAAAACTGCCGAAATTAAAATAAAACATATAAGGGCTCGGATTTTTTCTTCTGAGATTTCGATATGCTGTTATAGGACTTATTTCTGACTCTACTTCGATAGTTCGCGATAATACACATTGAAGAAGGTTGCCTTTATATATTTCATTTTTAAGAACTGAAACTTTTTCAATATAATCATTTCTATCATCAGGCGAAATGATTTTTGCTTTCATTTTTTCATCATTACTTGCACTTATTTCGATTGATTCAATTCTTTTAACAAGTGACTTTATTTCTTTCGATAAATCAATATCTTCAATTTCACCTTCATATTGAACACTCACTAAATACGCTTCATCATGGAGATGATCAAAAATCATAAAATTTCTACCGAATATAAAAGCATCATCATATAAATCGCGATCATTAGTTTTTGTAAATGTAATATCCTCTATTTCTTCAAAGAATTCATAGCCAAGATACCCGATACCACCAAGTGGTAATGGAATATGTACTATTTCATCAGAAAAAGGCGCCCGTCTACGAAATTCCTCCAGGATATCAAGGAATTTTTTACTGGTACTTAATGAATATCGTTTCGTATCAGGATTTTTTAGATAATACTGACCATTTTCCTTATAAATCGTAAATGCTTCATCAATTAACAGTATTGAATATTTCCCCTTCCCTGTTTCATGATACGCTGATTCTAAAAGAACCTTTGCGTCAAGTCCTTCTAAAATCCCAACCGGAGTAAAGCGATCAGCCGGTATTTTTTTTATCACTATTTTTGATTGATTAGCTGAGTTTTTCTTCATATCAAACATACAATAACTCCTTGTTTCTACAAACAGAAACGATACTATTGATAGTAACACATATTTTATAAAATGCAAGTGTTTTTTTTATTTTTTTGCGGGATATGGGTAGGTGACCGGCTTTGTCGGAAATGTGGGAATATTTTTCTTAGCGTATGTTTTGCACGGAAAACTGTGGGTTCCCTTATAACTGTAACCGTTATTTGTTGCTTTTGTAAAAAATATATTGATATTCTGTGATTGACTCTAAAATCTCTGTATTTACTTCCAATATCATTTTATACGTAAAGTTTTCTATTAGTGATTTTAATGGAATGTTTTCAAAATTCCCCCTATTAAGAGTTTTTAGTAGTAAAATCAGGTCATAGAAATAGAAGAATTGGAGAAAAATTATCCAATATACAAGAACAATCTCAATCCGAAAGCCAATCCGATTTATGATTTACATAAGTTCACTTTACTTGGATTTTAATAAACCGGATAATGCGTCAAAACATTCGGCTATATTTTCGCTGTTGCTCTATAGTGGAGATAGTAAATGAAAGTATAGCAACGAAATTACTGATTTAATAAAGGATACAATATCAAAAGGAATATATTCTTCATTTAAAGTATTACTTGAGATAATTAAAGAGGAGAATATAGAAATACTCAATGCCTTTGCATCATTGATCAACAGTTATTCCTGTAAAAATATTATATTTTTTTTAATATTTATTGACTATTTAGAATTAATAAAAAATATATTGCATTTGTAGATTTTATAGAATATCATTTTTTTATACTAATAAAAAAATGGAGTATTAAAAATGGGAAAAAGCATTACATGGGTAGTAAAAGGTTTTTTAGTGGCAAGTCTTGTTTTCTTTAGTTCGTGTGCTGTGGGGAATGAAACTTCGGGTGTCTCTATTGAAAATGCCGTAGTTACGGCAGATGCTCATGATTTAGAGCGATCTGATGCGGTAACCGTTTCATGGCCTGTTGTCCGAAAAGGTGACATATCACTCAATGCTAAAGCTGTTCAATACTTTTTGAAACACAGAGGTTATAGCATCACTGTTGATGGTAATTTCGGAAGTGGTACAGAAACAATTGTTAAGTCATTTCAAACTTCAAATGGTCTTTCAGCCGATGGGGTAGTCGGTTCAGGAACATGGGGAAAACTTATTGTAACAGTGCAGTATGGTAATAATAATACAGCGGTTAAGTGTTTACAGGATGTTTTAAAAACTAAATATGGTTATTCAGTTACTGTAGATGGTATATATGGAAATGGAACAAAAACAGCAGTACTTGATTTTAAATCAAAAAAAGGATTAACAGGTGCTGATGTTGTTGGTGTCACAACATGGGAATATCTTCTTGGCAATACATCAACACAACCTACAGACTTCTGGGGAAGTAGAGCAAGCAGTTGGGGATTTCCGTTAAAGAGTGGTTATTTAAGCACCACAACCGGTTCAAGAAATTTCGGTGCATCACGTGATGGCGGAGCAAGGGCTCACGCAGGAGTTGATTTAGTGCCGACAACCGGACCGGGAACAACAGTCTATGCAATGACAAGTGGAACTGTTTTATCATATTATGTTTTCTATGCGGGAACGTATGCTCTTGAAGTTAAAAATGATGATGGAACAATTATCAGATATACTGAAATTACATCTTCATTCAGAGCCGGAGCAAGAGTGTCTAAAGGACAGGCAATCGGTACAATAATCAGAAATACTTCCGGTGGTTCATATATGCTTCACCTTGAAGTATATATGGGAACAAGTACCGGGGCATTAACTAACAGATACAATACAACATATAAATATGTGTCATATAAAAATTACCAGAGAAGATCAGATATTATCGACCCGATGGGTGTTATAAAGTTACCTCGAATGTAACATAGCAGGTTTTTACTATTAAAGAGATACATTGGTATCTCTTTAATAATTTATTTTATATCAAACTCACCAACATCAATAACTTCTTTATTATCTTTAAGTCGCATGGTAATTTCTTTTTTTGTTTCATTTTTTCTGCCATAGTTGCGGAATAGAGTAACTTGAATTGTTGTTGAACCTGATAGTATTTGCTGATTATTCCCGTAGTAATTTACCTTAATTTCGTATGTACCATTCTTGGCTCTTCGTAACATATACACTTCAGGTCCATACCCGCCTGTGAAATCACGGGACATCTTTTCCCCAAGTAAAGTTTGAGGATTACTGTAAAAACATTTTTCACCATTTGGATTAAATACCCATAAATCCATATCAGTATTATCAGCATCCCAGTTTAAAACAACTCTCATATCAACACTGAGATTTTTTAGTAATCGCTTATCAATCATAGAAATATCTGGTTTTTGATTATTGTGAATAATTTTATTCATTTCAGTTAACGCAATTATTTCTATGTCAGGAAATCGTGCATCCCAGCTATTAATGACAACATGATAGAGTAACTCGATTGCTCTCTGATAATTCCCCTCAAGTTCGCAAACAAGCGCTAAATCACGATATGACTGAGGTTCTTCACCCCGCATTTCTAAAACTTCTTCAAAAATAGCAATTGCTAATGTATAATAACCAAGTTGTGATAATCGATGCCCCAGTATTCTTAAAAGCTGTGGATTTTCCAACTCCATTTCTGCAATATTTGAAAGTATTCTAAGTACAAGTTTCATCTCGTTTTTTTCAATAAAGAAATCTGCAACATCAAGATAGAATGCAGAGCTTCCTGAATATTCATTTTTCATCTGCAGGTATTTTTCATAGATTTGTTTATGGGGTGTTTTATTTAATTCCTGTAAATACGGTGTGTCGGGACTCCATTTTTTGAGCGTTATTCCTGAAATTGCAGTTAAACCTTTTTCCTCATCATTTGTTTTTGCCGAATCTGGAACCGGGGCTGAGCGTTCTCTGTCTTCAAATCTTGATTCTGATTCCACCATTCGCTCTTCGTTCGTGCTGCTTCTTGATAATGCTGCTTCTTTTTTGCGGGATGGTTTTTCGATTACTTTATCAAATGAAAACTCTTTATTCCACCAGGTTTCAAGCTCTTTGAATTTTCTGACAACTTCATCAAGATGATTAGAAATCACCTCTTTCTTTTCCTTATCCTGTTGAGCAATAAGGCCAAAATATTCTTTTTGAAGTTCTACCGGAGGAACTATTCTGTGTTGCACATAATCTTCAATTCTATCCAATACAATTAATGAGGTATTTCGTGTTACTATCCCCATTTCTTTGCCTAAAGCAGTAATGGCAGAAGCATTTTTTTCATAGTTCATATCCAATTGCGTAAGTTTTTTTGACGCCCATATCTGTTTCAAAAGTTCACCGCTGACTGATTCCTGTGTGGATAAAGAAATTTGTTCGGTAAACATACTTGTATTGCCGATTCCAAAATGTAATGTAATGAGTGCTGATGGTTTTTGCAGAATCCCCGACAGCGAAAAGTCATGAGTCACCGGCGTTTTTATTGCAGGATACACTTCAGTAATTGCCTTTGTATCATATTCTGCTTTTATAAAAGAATAAAGCTGATGTGATAACAGATTTATTGCTTCACTATCGGTATGTTTTTTTAAGTTTATATAAGCACCACCGGTTTGTTGTGCTATAAAATTAAGATAGGAATGGTTTGCAGTATTATTTGAATTAAGAATGTATACCGGTGAATTAGAAAGTATTATTTCTTTTTTCCCGAAATTACCAACGCCATCGGTGGAAATAATACATTCATCAGCTTTGTATTTTGTAAGATCTAAACATCCAAGTTGAGTCGCTCCATCATATTCAATATTTTCTAATCGTTTTCTTAAGACCTGAGAGTTTCCACTTTTAATTGTATAGTTTTCAGACGTTTCAACCTCATTTCTAAAAATAATCAATTGGATAGCTACATTACCGATTTCTTTAAAATAGCCGTCAAGCAGTGTTGTTTCCCGTTTAATTTCCCGATTAATACCGGAACCGGAAGCATCCCAGAATAACGTAATAGTTGAAGGTTTTTTCTTTTCCATCACTTTTATTTCCGGTGTCAGATGTATGTAGAAGTAATCATTGGTATCGGTACTTTTTTCAATAACCATTTTTTTATACATATCAGTTTGTGGTAGAATACAATGAAGATCTTTATTTGCCTGATAATTTTTTTGTGTAAATAAAGCAGTATATGATTCCTGCCATTTTTCAAATGTAAGGTTAACAAACTCATTATCAGAACCAAACTCAGGTTTAATCAGTTGTTTGATAACTTCAATCTTCAGTCTGAATGTATCAATTGGTTCTTTAAAAGCAAGGGGAAGCATGTATGAAAAACCTTTATCCCGTATAGTTAATTCTTCCCGGTATGTTATTTTTAATTGCTTATACCCTTTAGCCGGTATGGGATATATTCGTGACTTGAAGTTATTACCCTTCGTCCATTCTAAAAGACCGGGATCTATATTTTTTCGCACCACTGATTCAAATACCGCACGGCCTTTTTCTTTTTCAACAACAACAGCATCCCGCAGTTTACCATTAACCTCTAAAGCAAAACCGGAAACCGTTTGACCTTCTTTAAGCGGAAAATAAAAATCACCTTCCAGTATCCTATTGTAGGCGTTAAAAAATGTTATATTCATAGTCGTTTCGGCTATATTCCCGACAACTTTTACCGTAATGTCTAAATCGCTGATTTTAAGACTGACAAACTCTTTGTTGTCCTGAATTACAATCGATGGAACTGTTTGAGAGTACGCCACAATGAAACTCAATAAAAACATACACAATACAATTGTTTTTCTCATATTTTCACTCCGTTTGTTTAACTATTCCCGTGCATTGAACTCGGATTTTATTTCATATCCGAGTTTTTTTAATTCCTGTTCGCTATGTATATTAAAAAATTCTAATACATTACTGTCAATATTGTAATAACTTAGTTTACCGCCAATGAAGTGAGTCAGCATATTTGCAAGATATACAACAAATACGTATTCAGGGTAGTTTTTTAGATTTCGAGGTGAATGGTGATATTTTACAATTTCAATGATCTGATCGGGAAAATCCCATTTAGCAAGTAACATACTGCCGATAAGTGAGTGATTTATTCCTCCGGCAATACCTTCAAGAACATCAACCGGTATATTTTTTGATTCGATTAATGTGGAAATATGTTCATAAATATCAGGCTGAATACTTTCAACAACGATTTTACCAATATCGTGAAGTAACGATGCAAGATACACTTTATCATTATCAAGTTTAATATTCAGTTTTTCAATAAGACGGCTTGAATAAAATGTTGTTTCTTCTGAATGTTTAATAACCGCATCAATTTTTTTAATTTTTAATTTATCCTGTAACACTTTATAACAATTAACAGCCATAACGATATTTTTCATAGCTTGTGTACCAAGAAGTTTAATACCATCTTTAATTGATATAACACTTTTTGACTGTCCGTAATACGATGAGTTAGCAATTTTAAGAATATCAGCCGCTAATGACGGGTCGCGTAATACAATTGCCTCTATTTGCTCAATGCTTGAATCAGCGTCATCTAACGTTTCTCTTAATTCTTTAAGATTATCAGGCAGCATCGGTATGTCTTTAATCTCTTTGATAATTTCTTCTGAAATTGTAATGTCATCTGTTTCTGAAAGAGTCACAAGCGGAACGGTAATAGAAAATTTTGTTTCTTCTTTACCAATATTAACTTTAAGACCGCCATTTTTCAAGCCGATTTTTTTAAGAAGTAATACAGCCACAACTAAACCTTCATCGTTTGTTTTAGAATCCAGCAAATGATTTTTATACAATAACGATAGATTAGTAAGTTTCCTTCCCGTTGAAATGTTATCGGTGATTGCATCTGTTTCTTCATCATGGATTTTGTAATTATTTATTATTGATATAATAAAATCTTCATTATCATTATGAAATCTGATTTTTATTTTCATATCCGATTTTTTTACATACTCACAATATTCTGCTTTTCTTGATTTTAACGCTTCATCGTATGAACTTATACCAATAAGATATTTAGAATCAATATCGATATTTTTAAAATGAAAATGTGCACGGATAAGATTGGCTTTATTTGCATTTTTGAGTAATTCACCAAACGCATATTTAATTGCAAGAAAATATGAGCTTTTACCAAGAGTGTTACAATATATTTGGATAATTGAATATAGATAGAGAATATCATCGTCACTCAAGTATGAAGACTCAAAAGATATTGACCTTTTGCGACTGATAGCAAGAGTTGCGTCGGTTATGGTAAAATTTTTCTTACCGTTTTCAGTATTAAGCTGTATTTCATTATCCTTAATCATATCATTAAATTCCTGCAAAATATTCATCTGGTCATATTCAATGGTATTAACTAAATCTTTGATAAAACTATTTGTTTTTTCTGTTAAGGGCGGATATTTAATGAGCTGGAAAACAACGCTTAATTCACTGCCTGAATGTTCATTATAAAATTTCAAGACACCTTGCCCGGTAAAGAAAATATTAAAATAATGAATTAATATGGGATCTAAATCCCATGCTCGTTTTGTCGGTAAGTACGACTCTTCATACAAGGAAGGAAAAATTTTATTGATATCACTGTTCGTTCTGGTTAATTTATTAAGAATTGCTGAGATTACTTTTAAAATCCTTGATTCGGGTCTTACGACACTTCCGGTAGTTACTGCAGGATTTCTAATATTTCTAATAATATCTTTAACGTTACCCCAGTCAATACTGTTGTCTGTAGTGGGAATTAAATCGGGTGAATAATCAAGATATTTTGCAATTTCCTCCCGTTCCATAGTGCTGACAAAGGTTTTTTTCAAACCCAGGCGTGCAGGATTTTCATGCGTTATAATAAGTTTTAATTTACCGATTTTGAAAAATAAAATCGCAAGTGCAAGGTTTAACGGGTTAATATCAAATAATGACATTTTTAAAAGTGTTGATTTATTAATAAAATCCTCACGAAAATCTAATTCATTTTCTTTGGTATAATTATCGATAACATCAGAATAATATTGCGAAATATTTGTTACCAGATTGGCGTTTGACAGTATTTTAATAATATTAGTTAATTCTGTACGGAAAATATCAATATATTCACATCTGATTTTATAATCAGGTTTCTTATTTATTTCATTTTTAAAATTGAGTATGCTTGTATCAACAAAGTTATTAAGATGAGATATTTTTTTCTGTAATGAAATCGTTACATTACTGATTTTAAGTGATGAGATTTTCTCTTTACTAATAGAATGTAATGATTCAACATGACAATTGTACAACGTAATTAAACCGATTACAGAATCACATTCAATACTTTTTTTTATTTTTAAAACTTCATTCTCAATTTTAGCGGTATCCGATATAAATCTGATAATACTGAAAGCAAGAATAATATTTTGTCTTCTATTTGAGTAAATCGGACTGATTTGTTGCATAATAAATTTATACAAAAATAAAGAATGTTTTACGTACTCAGGAAATAATGATAAAAAAAGATAGATTATATAAATAACATCAATAATTGGTTTATTAGTCTCTATCGATGTGTGTATAATTATATTTTTTACTTCCTCAATCAATCTTTCTTCATTAAGTTTTGAAAAGTCAGTTAACGTAAACAATGCATTGATGTTGTGATAATTGTTATTGAAAGAATTAAGAATTATGTATGAATAATAAAGAATTTTTTTCTTGAGCTGTAAATCTATTACTTCTTTATTGAACAATTTTCGTTTTACAAATCTGATTTCAATATCTAAAATATTTTTTAATGATAATTTAAGAATGTCAGAATTTTTTGTTTTTTTATAAAGATATTTGGATATTAAAAGTTTAAAATCTACTGATAGTTTCTGGAAAATATTTTTGTCAAAAAATTCATCCATATTCTCGATGTGATATTCATAAAAATCATTAAGTATTGATGCCCTGTGGTTTAATACCGTTATCAATTCTTCGATTGATTTACTTTTTGAATAATATATATCCTGATTAATAAGTTTAAGTAAATCGTTGTAATATTCATTGGTTAATTTGAAATAATATTCATGATTGGCTAAATAATAGATTCGTTTCAGTGTAATTAACTGTTCATCACTGATTATAAATGGATTTTCATTTTTATTTTCTATAAATTTGAAAATAGAATCAGCTGTTGTGAAGTAAATCTCAAAATATCCCTGATCTGTAATTGATATTTTTGCTATGAATAATTGTAAAATGAGAATATCAATCCATATTGATACTATATCAAAAGTAATGTTTTTTGCGTCATTAATAAATGCAATAAAGATAAATTCGAGTTTTACTATTTCCATACTGAGTGACTTTAACTCATCTTTTGTCAGAAACTGATTGTATATACTCGATGTGTTTTTTATTTTACTAGTATAGTTTGTAAGGAATTCTTTATTGATCGTTTTTAGCAGGAGAGAATTTAAATCTGAATATTTTGCTTTGTATTGAGCACTTGAATTTCTTACTTTTAAATTCTCAATGCACGTTGAAAATATTTGTTTATTGAAATCTTCAAATTGATCCACAATGATTTATCCTCTTTTTGTGAAAATTTAATTTTACGGATTTACAAAATGTGAATAATGAAAGAAACGAAAAGCAACTTCCCGTATTAAGCTGATTTTTGTTTTCTTTATTATATCATATATTATTACTAATAAGATATAAAAAAAGTCATGCAAGCATGACTTTTTTTATAGAAACATTGCAGAGAAAAAATTAAAGAAACTCTTGCAAGAAGCTCTATATAAACAAATTGACATTCGCACTATCAGCCCGTTCTAAATAATTAGCAACACCGCCAATGTTAACTCCTTCAAGAAGTTCTTCTTTTTTTACACCCATAACATCCATAGACATCTGACAGGCAATCATTTCAACACCGCTGTCCATTGCAGCCTTAACCATGTCTTCAAGTGAAGTGACATTTTGTGATTTCATAATTGCTCTCATCATAGCAGTCCCCATACCAAACATATTCATTTTTGATAAAGTCAGTTTCTTACTTGATTTTGGCAACATCATGCCAAACATTATTCCCATAATACCTTTTTTTACTCGTGGTTTTTTATGTTTTTTAATGACATTAAGCCCCCAGAATGTGAAGAATATTGAAACTTTTTTCCCCATAGCCACAGCTCCATTGGCGATAACAAATGAGGCTAATGCTTTATCAAAGTCATCACTGAAAACAATGATCGTTTTGTTTTTTGTTAAATCTTTTTGAAAACCTGTTTGCATTTGTCCGGCAACCGGTGCCGAGGTAAAATCATCTTTAAGACCTGAACTCTTCTGGATATTTGCAGTAATAACACCTTTATCGTTTGTTCTTGAAACAAGACAATTACCGGTGACATTACACCATGATTCAACATCCTTGTAAAAACCCGGATCGGTCGCTGATATTTTTAATTTTTCACCGTCAGAAAGTTTTTCTATTTCAGTTTTTAGCTTCATAATCGGACCGGGACATGATAGCCCGCAAGCATTAACGCTTATTTCTCTATAGTTGTCGTCAACAACACTGATTTGCGCAACTGAATTTTTTGCTGTATAAGCATTATCAAAAATACCTGCATTTGTCTGATGTGCATTAATATTTTTATATGTTTCATAACCGCCGATCAGATTATATACTTCTGTAAATCCATTTTGTGTAAGTATTTTTGCAACAAAGTAGCCTCTTGCTCCAATTGCACAAAAAGTAATTATTTTTCGATTTTTAGGCAGTTCAGATAATCTTTCTCTTATATCTTCAAATGCAATATTAATTGAACCGGCAATAGTTCCCGATGCTTCAATTTCCATTTTATTTCTGACATCAAGTAATAACGCTTCTTTATTAGCTGATAATTCTCCGGCAGAAATTACTTTAACATCACCTGCCAAGCAATTTGATGCGGCAAATGCAGCAATATTAGAAGGGTCTTTAGCCGATGAAAAAGGCGGTGCATAAGCATTTTCAAATTCCATCAGGTCTGCAATCTTCAGTTTATTTTGAACATATACTGAAATTACATCAATTCGCTTGTCAACTCCATCATACCCCACTGCCTGAGCACCGAGAATTACACCAGTTTCTTTTGAGTAGATCAGTTTTATAGAAACACGAACCGCTCCGGGATAATAACCGGCATGAGAATTTGAATGAACAATTGTATATTCATACGGGATTTTCTCACGGTCAAGCATTTTCTGAGAAGCACCGGTAGATGCTACGGTCAAATCAAAAACTTTTGCAATGGCAGTTGCAATAGAACCATTATATTTTTCTTTATTACCATAAACAATATTATTTGCAACAATTCTTCCCTGTTTATTTGCAGGCCCTGCCAATGGCACAAGAATCTTTTTATTGATAATAGGATTATAGACTTCAACTGCATCACCAAGTGCATAAATATCAGGATCACTTGTCTGCATATAGTCATTTACTGAAATACCACCAAAGTTGCCTATTTCCAAACCGGCATCTTTTGCCAGTTTAATTTCAGGTTTAACACCGATTGACATGATTACCAGATCGGTATCAATTTTTTTACCACTTGTAGTTGTAACAGTAATTCCCGTTCCGTACGGGGTAAATTCGGTAACACCATCATTTAAAAGTAACTGAACATCTTTTGTCATTATATGCTGATGAACAATACAAGCCATGTCATAATCTATAACAGCCATTACTTGGGGTGCCATTTCAATAACGGTAACCTGTAAACCTTTATGGGCAAGGTTTTCGGCCATTTCCAACCCTATAAAACCGGCTCCGATAACTATTGCACTTTTAGGCCGTTGATCTTTGATAAAATCATGCACTTTATCAGTGTCAGTTACATTTCGTAATGTAAAAATCCTTGAGTTTTCAACACCTTTAATTGGCGGTCTAACCGGATACGCACCGGGCGATAAAACAATTGTATCATATTTTTCTTTTGATTTATTACCCGTTTTTAATGATAACACTTCAACTTCTTTGTTTTTTCTGTCTATTGCGGTAACTTCACTGTTTATTCGCACATCAATATTAAATTTTGCTTTAAAACCTTCGGGTGTTTGTAAAAAAAGATTTGATCTTTCGCTTATTACACCGCCAATATAATATGGTAAACCACAATTAGCATACGAAATATGTTCTCCTCTTTCAAAAAGAATTATTTCTGATTTTTCATCAATTCTTCTCAGTCTTGCAGCAGTTGTAGCTCCACCGGCAACTCCTCCAATAATCAGTATTCTTGCCATGATTATCTCCTTATATATTCTAATAGTATAATATAAAAATATTTAATCAGCAAGAGTAAACGAATTAATAATATTTTCTGCTGCTTTTTTGTATATACTGTCCGGCGGATAATAATTTATTACAACACCTTTTCTGTTTTTAACAAATATTGTATGTTCAACTGTTTTGTATTTGTGTTTGCTTACCCCTATAACACATCCGCTTTCTGCATTCGGATTTTCTTTGATGTCATAAATATATTCTAATGAACGAGCCCAGTCTATTGCGTTTTTGTCAATATTGTCAAAAATAAATGCTTCAATTTTCACCTGATCCGCAGATACTTCCTCACCGGGTGCTATTTCATCATTTCCTGTATAACTGGCAACTTGAAGGTACACAACCTGATTATTTGTTTCTTCCCGTAATGTCCATTTCTCAGGATACGACACGCAATACCCGGACGGGCTTTCTATGGAAAGAAACCGGTTAAGATATCCGCCAAAAACCCATCCTGTTTCTTTACTGGTTGTTCTTACTTTTATCCAGTTACCTGTAATGTTATCAAGAACTTCTGTTTTCCCGAATGTGATGAATTGAACAACTTCACCCTGATCGAGTTTTCTTATAATTTTTGATTTTATCGCAGGGGAATTTCGTAATCGCAAACCTTCTAAGAGTGAAATGTAGTATTTTGATTTTGGATGTATGGTAAAGGTTGTTAATACTACAAATAGTAGTACACATAGCAGTTTGTTCATATTGACTCCATTTCATTTTTAACAGGCATCATTAATATTTCATTATATCATTTATTAAAAATAAAAATCAATAGAGCCTCATGCAAAAATACTCTTTTTTATAAAAAAGTATTCTTTTTTTATCTCGAATTTTTGCATGAGTCTCATTATAAATTTAATTAAAGTATCATAATGACTGTAATTTTTACTTATTTTCAATCTGGTTTTTAAATATATTTTGTAGATTTGTTAAACTATCAAGTAATACATAAAGTTGATCTTTATCAATCTCACTTACCCACTCTTCATTCCATTTTTCTATGTACTCTTTACATTTTTCCAGTGTGTCTTGTCCTTTTTTTGTTATCGATAACCAGGATGAGCGTTTATCTTCAGAAGAAGTTTCAATGTCTATCAAACCCATATTGTATAATTTTTTAACAACTTTAGATACGTGTGCTTTTTCTAAAACCAGTTTATTTATCATATTTTTCTGATTTACTTTTTTTTTCTGTTCAATTGAAAAAAGTATTGAGAACTGTTGTTGATTTAAATTAAAAGGCAGAAGTAACTTATTACCTTTTTTTTGTAACATCCCGCCAATATTAAGTAGTTTACCGATTATTAACGGCGCTAATTCCTTTTTATTCATTATTTTTTCCCTGTTTTTTAAAAGGTCTTTGTAATTTATCACAAAATAGTATCAACAGCAAGTTCGATTTATTAATTAGTTGACAAGGAAACTAATTAATACTACATTGTTTCCATGGATACTATTTATTGAATGAATAGGTAATCTAAATAATTTTGAAGGAAGTGAGAAAATGCCAAATATAATTATTGAGGCCGCAAAACTTACAAAAGAAAATAAAAACGAACTTATTAGAACATTAACTAAGACTGCGTCAGAAATAACGAAAATTCCTCAAACATCTTTTACTGTTTTAATTAAAGAATTTCCTATAGAAAATTGGGGTATTGGAGGTGAACCACTGGAAGAAGTGCTGAAAAGATTGAGTTAATTTCAAAACAACTTCTTATTAAGAAGGAATCTCATAAAACTGATAAAGCTTGATGCTGTTTTGTCACCATTTTCGAAAAAACAGGTGTTAAAATTGAACTTTTTTTTCTCCAAAGATTGATATTAGTTCCGGAATCAAGAAGCAACTTGTGCTATTATTTTTTCTTTCAAACACGTATCAATTTATTACGATTTCATCTGTTATCAGTATCTTTAAATAGTTGAGGCTCTTGCAAAAATCAAGAGTACTTGATGAAAAAAAGTGTATTTTTGCTATAAGCTCTTTACACAATCCAATTTTTAGTATAGTAATTTTAGAAATTGGTTTTACCGGAGGTTTATTATGATTGAAGAAAAGTTGTTTAAAATGAAATTAGCTTCATGCGGGTTAGCCGCTATCCCCGGTGAATTAAAAAATAATGCTTTATTAGAAATAGCAAAAAGTCTTGATTCAAATAGAAAATTGATTATTGAAGCAAATGAAAAAGATCTTCACAACGGAAAAGATTTAAGTCAGCCGATTTTGAAACGTTTATTATTTGATTCTGAAAAAATTGATGGTGTTATTGACGGAATATACGGTTTAGTGAAACTTGAAGATCCAGTACATAAAAAACTGTCTTCTTTATTACTTGATGACGGACTTATTCTCAATAAAATATCAGTGCCAATCGGTGTTATCGGTGTTATATTTGAATCGCGCCCTGATGCCCTTGTACAAATAGCAAGCCTTTGTGTTAAATCGGGTAATTGTGTTGTTCTAAAAGGTGGCAGTGAGGCTATGAATACAAACAAGGTATTAGCCGATATTATCATCCAAACTCTGACTGCATTTGATTCGCGATTTACTGATACTGTGTTACTTATTGAGTCACGGGAAGCTGTTAGCGAAATTTTAAAATTTAACAAATATATAAATCTCATTATACCCAGAGGTTCTAATGAATTTGTTCAATATATACAAAAAAAAAGCTCTATTCCTGTTTTAGGTCATGCAGACGGGATATGTCATCAATATATTGATCAATTCGCTGATATTGATACTGCAATAAAAGTTGTTGTAGATTCAAAAACGCAGTATGTAGCGGTTTGTAATGCCACAGAAACGTTATTGGTTCATGCAAATATTGCAGAAAAAGCATTAAAACCTGTAGTTGCAGCTCTGCGTGAAAAAAAGGTGGAAATCAGAGGATGTGAGCGGACACAAAAAATCATTTCAGATGTTATTCCGGCAACAGAAACTGACTGGAAAACTGAATATCTGGATTATATTATATCAATAAAAATTGTTGATAGTATCGAAGAGGCTGTAACTCATATAAATACCTACGGATCAGGTCATACTGATGGTATAATTACGGAAAATGCTGAGAGTAAACGGTATTTTGAAACATTTGTTGATACATCTTCAGTTGTAGTTAATTGTTCAACACGATTTGCTGATGGTTTCCGTTATGGAATGGGTGCAGAAGTTGGCGTAAGTACCAATAAATTTCATGCACGGGGACCGGTTGGTCTGGAGGGGTTAATAATATACAAATATATCTTAGAAGGTAACGCTCATATCGTTGCAGACTATTCAGGAAGTAACGCAAAGAAATTTAAACATACTAAACTGGACGTAAAATGAATGATTGCAGAATTAATATCGGTGGTGTTCTGTTTCATAATGTAACGTTACTTGAGGCTGCCGATTGTGTTGAAGCTCAAATCAAATCGTATGACGGAGTTTCAGGTGGTGAATTATTACTTGTTGCAAACCAGGATATTTTAAATAAAGTCGCTCATTATAAAGATCTCAGTTATAATGATTTGAATAGTAGTTTTCTTACAATCCCGGACGGATATTCTATAATCTATGGGGCACGGTATCTTGGCACCCCTTTGAAAGAAAGAGTAACGGGGCCTGATTTGATGGCGCATATCATAGAAATCTCCTGTGTAAAACAGTATACTCATTTTTTTCTTGGAGCAGCAGAAGGTGTTGCAGAGAAAATGTCAGAAAATTTTACGGCATCATATCCAGGCCTGGTTGTTAAAGGTTTTTACTCCCCACCTTTTGGTGATTTCACGGCTGATGAGGATAAAAAAATAATTGATATGATCAATAAAGTAAAACCCGATATTCTCTGGGTTTCATTCGGCTGTCCGAAACAGGAATGGTGGATTGCACGAAATAAGCACGATATTAAGGTTCCGGTTATTGCCGGTGTTGGTGCAGCATTTGATTTTCATTCAGGAAATAAAAAAAGAGCACCGGTCATTATACAGAAAATGAGATTGGAATGGATGTATAGGATTTTGCAGGAACCCGGCAGGTTGTGGAGACGGTATTTCGATGGCGGTTTTGCGTATATCAAAATCCTTATACAACAAAAAAAAGTTAATAAATAATACCTGCCATATACCCTTCTACCTTCGAACGATCTTCAGTGATTTCTGCAGACGACAGATATTTTAACAGCACAATTTCTTTATTATCAAGAAGATTATTTAATCGAACAAGTGAAACTACCGGACCTGTACCATCAGCGATGATTTGTTTTAATGCAAGTTGTTCTGACAAATGGTCAGGATTATTTTGCTTTAATATATTTATAAAATTAGAGTCGATAATAACTGATTTATCGTAGTTATATTCATTACTCAAATTTGTAGTTACAATAATTAAATATTTTTTATCAGATTTTTCAAATAAATACTTCAAAGCTTTTGATAATAAAATTGTAAATTTAGTGTTTGGTTCTCCCATAAGAATTGGAAGAATTTTAGTGTCACTATCTAATACTTCAAGTAAATAAGGAATTTGCAATTCTATTGAATGATCCTGTAAATGATAGTTTTCGCCATCAACAAAAAAGTCTTTATTGTATTTCTTTAAAATCTGATTTGACTCTTCATCAACTTCAAGCATACCTACCGGTGTCTCAAATGCACTGCTTGTTGATAAACCAATAGAATAGTAAGACATTTTATGTGCTTGTGAAATAATAATAACAGTGTCATATTCTTCATTAATTAATTGAGAATATGCCGCCCCATAGACACTGCTTGCTAAAAGATAGCTGGCATTTGGCGTTATCATTGCAAAAGGAGAACCTTTTTTTTCGGTAATATTTGATGCGATTGAAGACTTGACAAAACTTTTAAGTTTTAATTCATCATCGTAATATAAAAGTCCGTCAGCAATAGGTGGTCTAATCATTGTATTCATATTCTCTCCGTTTATGAAATTATAAGGTGTAACTATTTTTTATTCAATAGTTTTTAATAAATTTTGTAATGTTTTTTGATCTTTTTTAACTTTTATGTTTTTTTCCTGGGTAGGAAACACTAAACCGGGTGTATTATTATTAGGTTTATGTAAATATTTAACTCTGGTGAAATATATATCACCAGAGAGTTCATCTTTTGATTTACTGTAGTGAAGAGCCAACATAGCCGCCTCAAGTTTAACTTTATCGGTTATTTCAATCGTTTGGCGGTTTTTTACAACAACATGGCTACCGTTATTATCGCGAATGTGAAACCAGTAATCATTACCCTTTGCCGTTATTTTCAGTAATTCATCGGCTTCCCTTGAGCTACGTGAAATATATGCAATAAAACCATCTGATAAAAGAACTTTTCTACCGGGTAATTTCTTTGAAACAGTATTACTCTGTTTTTGAGTGGAAACTTTTTTGCTTAAAAGAGTTTCAAGTTTTATCAGATCATCAAATGTTTTTGAGGCAGTTAATTTTTCCTGAAATGATTCGAATTGAGATAGTTTTTCCTGATATTGACCAAGTTGCACATCCCAGATATGAATACCTGCTTTTATTTTCTTGTATTTATCGTAGTATTTTAATGCATTTTCCTGCGGAGTTAAAAGCGGATCTAACGGAATAATTATTTTTTTATCTGTTTCGTAATCATAAACTAGTATGCTCTCCATACCTTTTGAAACTTTATAGATTTCTCCATTAATAAGGTCACCATATTTTTTGTATATTAATAATGAATCTGAATTGATATTGGCGATAGTGTTTGCAATACAATTATTAAGCGTTGTTAATTCATCATTAATGATTTTTTCAAGTTGAGAAAATTTAATCGAAAATTGACGATTATCCCTGATATTTCTATAATGGTAGAAAAGATCATCATTCACACAATCGTGTATAAGTTCTTTTCTAATCTGAAATTGTTTATCATTTTTTTTCTCCGGGATGGTAAACTTCTCGTTTGGCCATTCGCCTCTATTCGGGTACCTTTTTAATAATTCAATAATTGTATAATCAGAATCGGTAATCAGAATGTTAGAGCCTGTTCCCCATAGTCGTGCAATTAATCTGTAGTATGTATCAAATAATTGTATACCGATAATTACAATCCGACTGCCTTCCGGTTGGGAAATATCAATTATCCGGCCACCTTTTAATTTACTGTTTAACATTGATGAAAGTTTTAATTTCGCATCAATCATTTTTTTCGAGTAGTTAAGAGGCACAATGAAAAAGCCTGTTTCTCCATCGATAATTGAAATGTATAATGTTGCATTCCCTGTGGTTGTTGTGAGATGAATGTATAGTTCATTATTAACTGATTGTGAAAATGATCGTATTATTGAATTAATCGGGACATTTTGAATAATTGCATCAATCTCTGCACAGTTACATGACATTATTTTTTCTCCAGAGATATTTTAAACCCCGAAACCCGTGCTGAAACACCGCTAGTAAGTGGTGTCGGTCCATTTTCTTTAAATGTATGATAGGCATAGCCTGCAATCATAGCACCATTATCGGTTGCATATTTAATATCGGGAAAGTATGTCGTAATATCGGGTATGTCACTGAAAAGGTGTCGTAAATAAAAGTTTGCACTGACACCACCGGCAACGACAATTCTATTAATGTTATAATCGATACATGCAGAGATGCATTTCTTTTTCAATACTGAAAATGCTCTTTTTTGAAAAGATGCAGCAATATCGTTTAAAGTATACGTCTCTTTTTTGAGATATTTTTCAAGAAAATTAATAGCTGCTGTTTTAATACCGGAATAACTCACATCATATTTTCTGTCTGATTTGTGGAGGTTTGAAGTGGGAAAATCAAACGTTGATTCATCACCGGTTAATGCAAGTTTTTCTACCGAAGGACCACCGGGATACCCCATAGCATAGTGTTTTGCTAGTTTATCAAATGCTTCACCGACTGCATCATCAATTGTAGTACCGATTACAGAAAATGTTGTATGTGACTGTGCAAGGACTATCATTGTGTGACCGCCTGAAACGAGCAGACCGATATAGGGAAATGGTATTTCATTGGTGATATGAGGGGAATATAAGTGTGCTTCCATGTGATTAATACCGATAAATGGTTTATCAATTGCCCATGCAAATGCTTTGCCTGTGGCACTGCCGACAATAAGCCCCCCTATTAACCCCGGACGATTGGCTGCTGCAATAAGATCTATATCATTAATTGAACAATGTGCTTCTTTACAAGCCTCTTCTGTTAAATGAATAATCTTTTTTAAATGAAGACGGGATGCTATTTCAGGAACAACGCCATTCCAGGGAAGGTGATCTTTAATTTGTGATGTTACAACATTTGATAAAACTTCATTACCGTTTCTTACAATAGCAACTGATGTTTCATCACATGTTGATTCTATACCGAGAACTACCATAGAGTACCTTTATAATTTTCTTTTACTATAACAGAAAAATTGATTTATTAAAATAGTTATTTTTTTGATATAAGCGGTCATGCAAAAATACCTTTTTATGTGGAATTTTTGCATGAGGCTTAGTATAGTGAAATTATTTTTTTACAAATAATCTCATAAGAAGAGGCAGTTTTAAATCAGGGTGAACGTCTTCAAATGAATGATCGAGACTGAAATCAACTTTTGAAGCTGAAGTATCTTTAATTGCATTGAGGTATTTTTTATTGGTTAATATCCATGATTTTAATATCATACTCGCGTAAATTGATACAAAAGCATCAACAAATTTTCCGGTTAATAATCTGATTACTGTATTAAAACCGGAGTAAAATTTTTTATGTGCCCATATTTGCATTGTTTGTAACTCTGAAGCTGATAATTCAGTCGGTTTTATTACAGCATGATGAGTGTCATACAATGAAAAATCATCAAGAATTATTGCATTATCATCTCTATATTTTTTATACTCCAATGTTCCGGGAAATGGAGTCAGAATTAAAAATTGAGCAGACTCAAGTTTGTATTTTAAAGCAAACCGCACGGTGTTTTTCATTGTAGCAATAGTATCACCGGGTATTCCCAGTATAAACATACCATGAACAGAAATGCCTGCTTTATGTATTTTTTTAACCGAATCAATCATTTTTTGGATAGTTTGACCCTTTTTTATATTTTTTAATGCATCAGGATTGACAGTTTCAAACCCGATGAAAACTTTAATACAACCGGCTTTTTTCATTAGCGTGAGTAACTCAGCGTCTTCGGCAATATCAGCCCGGACTTGTGCTATCCATTTAAATTGAACATTCATAGCAATCATTTTATTGAGTAATTCTTTTGAGTGTTTTTTATTTGCGGTGAAATTATCATCGTAGAAAAATAATAAATGTTTGCTGTCATTATATTTTTTGACCAGTTCTATAATTCTGTCGGGTGACATAAAACGGTATTTTTTCCCGAACATTTGAGTAACTGTACAAAATGTACAGTCAAACGGACAACCTCGTGAGGTCATAACAGGAATGATTTTCATCATCCAGCCCTTTTGCCAGTCATTATCAAGTAATGAAAAATCAGGATCAGGTATGTCGTCAAGTGATAGCGTAAAGTCTTCTGTTTTATTGTGTACAAACGTATCATCTTTCATATAAGAAAGACCTGATATTGCATCAAGAGAGGATTTTGTATTAAGTGCTTCAAGTAATGCAGGAAGTGACTCTTCCGCTTCTCCTTTTAAAACATAATCAGCACCGGATCGTAAGGCTTCTTCCGGTTCAAAAGTGACATGAGGTCCGCCTGCAATGACTACTTTACCCAATTCGTGAGCGTATTTTATAATCTCGTAACTTCTTGGCGCACTGGATGTTAAACATGATACTGCTATGGCATCAAAATCATTAATATCTTCACGGGTTAATGGTTTGTGTTCTTCTAAAATTACTTTTGTTTTATATCCTTTTTTGGATAAGATTGTTGCCAGTATAAGTGAACCAAGTCGTGGCATTTTAAAGAGTGAAAATATATGTACGCCGGGAGTCGCTGTTTCAACAAATAATATTTTTTTTATCATAAAGATCCTTGAACAATATTCAATTAATTTACAACATTCTGTTTAGTAAAAAACTTCGAGTCTGTAGCTGACATATTTTTAATATTAATCAAAAATTGTCAATAGATGATTTAAGAAAAATTTAAGATTCCGATGGTTTATTGGAATAGTTTTTAATGAAAATTTGACAAATGGTATATAAAAATGTATCTTCCTGAATATTTATTTTCAGGAAACACGATGAAATTAACCAAAGATTTTATTAAACAAAAAATAGCTGATAATGATACCATTTATAAGCGGGGCGAAAGCATTTATTTTCTTGGCGCTTTCCGTTTAAAAGAATATAGAAACAATAAATATGTTTATGGTGTTGATGGAAGTTATGGTGAATATTTCGTTACGGTTGAAATAAATAAAGATACTGTTACAACAAACTGCGACTGTCCATATCCCAAAAAAGGATGTAAACATACAATTGCCACATGTCTTGATATATCCGAAAAACAAAAAAATGAAAATAATACTTCCATCAATACAATAGAAGAGAAATGTTTAACTGCCGAAGAAATCCGTCTTGATGCTTTGAAATCAAGAGAAAAGAGTGCTAAGACAGATGAATTGGTATTAATTGAGGGTGATAGTATTAAAGGTGAACATACAGTCGTCAATAAGCAAAGTAAAACTTATACAGTAACCATATATGATCCTGAGAAAAAAAATGCTCATTGCACATGCCCGGATTTTTCAAACAATCATCTTGATACTTGTAAGCATATCATTTTTACATTACATACAATCAAGGAAAAAGATGAGTATAAAGAACAGATAAAAACAGAAGTTTTTCCTTTTATACATTTTACCTGGAATTCAAGAAATCAGAAACCGCAGGTTTATTATGAAAACATTAGTGATGAAAAATTGCTAACCGTAATAAAAGAGTTATTTAATGATAACAAATTATATACAAAAGATGATATAACATTATTATTCAATCTGAAAAACAACTTTAACGAGATACCGGAAATCAAATTTGATGCGTATTTATTACAAAAAATAAACAATATTTTTATCAAAAATGAATTAGAGAAATCACAAATAGAGTATAAGGAAGATTTTAGTTTTCTCAATGCAACATTATTCCCTTATCAGAAAGAGGGGGTTAATTTCTGTTTGTTTAAGAAATCGGCAATAATAGCTGATGAAATGGGGCTTGGTAAAACAATACAGGCAATAACGCTTGCTGTACTTAAAAAGAAGATTTTCGGGTTTAAAAAAGTCCTTGTTGTAACTCCATCATCATTAAAAGACCAGTGGAAAAAGGAAATTGAGAAATTTACCGGTGAAAAGGCGATTGTTGTCAGTGGCAACTACAAAAATAGACAGGATATTTACGAAGATGATAGGTATTTTTTTAAGATAACCAATTATGAGGCTGTCAGGCGGGATGTTATAACTATTCAGAAATTTAAACCTGATTTTATCATTCTTGATGAAGCCCAGCGTATTAAAAACTTTGACTCAAAAACGCACAAAGCAGTGCTTTTGATACCTCATGAACATTCACTGGTTATTACAGGAACTCCACTTGAGAATAAACTTGAAGATTTATATTCACTATTTCAGTTTTCCGATAGTGAATTATTAAGTCCTCTTTGGATATATGCAGCCAATCATTTTAATATGAGCAGTGCGAAAAAAAACAAGGTATTAGGGTATAAAAATCTCAATGAACTGCATGAAAAAATCAAAACAAGCATTATAAGAAGAAAAAAAGAAGATGTATTTGAATCTCTTCCCGATGTCATTGTCAATACATACATGGTTCCTATGGAAAAAGAACAATCCGAAATACACGCCGGTTTTGTTACCCGGCTTTTTTATTATTTCAATAAAAAATTTCTTACTGCAATAGATATGCAACGTATACAGGAGATTCTTCTTTGTATGCGTATGGTAGCAGATTCGACGTATCTTATCGACAAAACTACCAATATTTCACCGAAACTTGCCGAGCTAAAATCAATTGTAAATGAGATAGTTATTGAAAATAATAGAAAAACAGTCATTTTTTCTGAATGGACAACTATGACATTTCTTATTGCAAAATGCCTTTCCGAGATGGGTATACAATTTGTTGAGTTGTCAGGAAAAATCCCTGTTCATAAAAGACAATTATTAATAGATGAATTTTCTAATAACGCTAAATGTAAGGTTTTTCTGTCAACTGATGCCGGCGGTGTCGGTCTTAATCTTCAGACAGCTGATTGCGTTATTAACTTTGATTTACCATGGAATCCTGCAAAACTAAATCAGAGAATAGGCAGAATCAATCGTATAGGACAAAAAAGTAAATCATTAAATGTTGTCAATCTTGTAAGTCGTATGTCAATAGAAGAGAATGTTCTTGCAGGTATTGAACTTAAAAATGATGTTTTTAAATCTGTTCTTGATGGATTTGGTGATGATGAAATTGTTTTTTCTGCAGAAAAGAAGAATGAGTTTATTAATAAAATCAGAACAATGTTTAATGATGAAGAAAAAAATACTGTTAAAGATACAATCAAAGAGGAAATACCAGATGAAACACCGGGTTTTCTCAATCCTGAAATTCTTAAAGAAAATGAAGAAATTGATATATCAGCAGAAGAGGTTATAGAGAATATTGATGAACCGGAAATTGTTCCTCAGTCAGTTGAAGAAAAACCAAAGATTGAGAAAGAAAAACTCGAAAGTGCACTTGATCATGGTATGAAATTTTTAAGTATGCTTTCACAAATGGCTACAGGCAAACCGATTATTGAGGATTCTCAAGGTAAATCAATAGTTATAGATGAGAATACCGGTGAAGTTACATTGAAATTTAAACTTCCGGGATTTTAATTATATTTTTTCGATTAAGCCTCTGTAGTAAATAAGTTTTATAAAGGGCTTTCAACTTTTTTTATAGTACATTCAGCGACATGTAAATAAATCATTGTCGTTTTTACTGAGGCATGTCCAAGTATTTTCTGAATAGACCGAATATCGATTCCGTTTTCAAGCAGATGGGTTGCAAAAGAATGTCTTAGAGTATGACAGGTCGCGTTTTTTGTAATACCTGACTTTTTAAAAGCATTTTCAAAAACTTTTTGAACAGTTCTTATTGTATATTTATTATTCTGTATTGTTTTAAAAAGAAATTCTTTTCCTGATCTTTCATTTATAATAGAAGATAAGTCGTTTTTTAATTTCTGTGATAGTGGCGTTATGCGATCCTTTTTGTTTTTTGAATTTTTTATATTTAATAGTAAATTTTCAATATCAACATGAGCGACTCTGATATTTACAACTTCACTAACCCGTAATCCGCTACCATACATCATCGATATCATGAGTGTATGTTTTATATTAGTGATTTTAGAAATTATCAATTCTACTTCTTTTTTTGTTAATACCTGAGGAAGACGTTTTCTTGTTTTTACCATTTTCAAAATATATGGGCATGATTTTTTTAATACAAGTTTGTAGAATAATTGAATTGCATTATAGGAATTACGTCTTATTTCTTCAGATTCTATTGTATTTAGGAATTTGATAATTCGTAGTTCAGGCGCGTAATCGGTATTGTCTGCATATTCAAGAAATCGCTTTAGATTTGTCGTGTAGATACTTATTGTTCGTCTGGAATAGTTTTTTATTTTTAATAATTGATTAAACTGTGTGAGATGATTGTCCATTTTTTTATTCCTTTTCTTTGCGGGATGTTAGGTTTCTTTTTATTAAATGCTGAATTTGTGTTTTTTCAACGGGGTTTTTTGAATATTTTTTGTATTTTATTTTTTTATTTTGTGTTGTGTTGTAGTTTGTGATTTACCTTACAACTGCGGGGCAAAAAGCGAAGTTCACCTTGTATGAGTATTTGTCATATATTGTGTAATTCTGTCTGGTTTATGTAAATTGATGTTTATTGTAGAGTTATGAGGAAATAATGCGATTAATTACTGTTTGTATGATTTGGTGTTGATTAATTATTTATTGTAGATTATAGTATGTAGCGTAAAGCGAAATACACATATTTTGAGTTATCGGCAAGGGCTGGGCTTGGGCTGGTTCCTGTAAGAAGAGCCCGCGTCCGTGCGGGCAAAATATATAAAAAAAATATGTTACTTTATTTGTTAAATAAAGGTGTATATGAATATTTTTAATGTTATTAACAGTGATTCTAAAATAATTGAACTCGTATCAATATCTATTACCGTAGTTGCTTTATTAATTTCTCTTGCAATTATCCCATTTCAAAGAATTAGTGAATCAGTATCTAGTAATTTATATCAAATAATTATTAAAAATAAAAAACTAAATAATTCATTACTTATTAATTTAATACTTGGTATTTTTCAAATAATAATTCTTATATTTATTCCAAATTATCAGATATTTGAGTATATTTCGGCGTTAATATTAGTTTTAATACTAATAAACACATATATTTTTTATAATAAAACAAGAAAACAACTAGATATATATGACACATGCTGCCCTTTAATTGAAAACGATATTCAAAATACTATTAAACATCTTATTAAAACCACCAGCAAACTAAATAAGAACCCACTATATCAATATAGCACACTTAAGCAAACCATAATAAATGCAATTTCGTCTCAAGATGCACCCGATAATTTTAAAAAAGGTACTATTTTTAAACAGTATCATGTTGTATTTATTTATAAATTCCAAAATATATATGAAGTAATCAATTACAATATTGAAAAATCTCAATATGGCTCATATGAAAAGGGGGTTATGTGTCTTTTTAATTGTTTAGATATGTATTTTTCATATATTGATGATTATTATATTAATATCGATAATTTTTATCTTGACTTCTTAGATAACTCCAAAAAGATAATTCAAAAATTAAAAAGTAGTTCATTAAATATTATCTACTATGATTTATTTTTAAATACTTTGTTTGACAAACACACAAAATACTTAAAACACAATATTAATTACAATGAATATATAAAATTACTCTGTAGTTTCTTTTTTGATAACATACTAACAGAACCTGAAAGATATTTTGATGACCTAAATAAATTTTCAACAATTTTAAATATATTTATACAAAAAATTGATTTGTCAGATTCTATTGAATTTATTATTATTCGATTATCAAATATTAAAGAAAGTATATATGCAAAAGATAATTCATTAAATAAATCTATGATTAACAAGACAATAAATATTATTTCTTATAATATTTTATCTAATCCTATATACCATAACAAATTTGATATCTTATCATTAATATTTGAAATACAGAAAAGCATCGATGCTCGTAAATTATTAGCCCCTATGCTAGTTTTTGATAGTTATACAACACATTTTTCTAATAACTATGACAATGACAAAACATTGGGAAAGGTTATTTTTAATTTATTAGTCATGCAGGAGGATGACAAAACTAAAATTATAAATAACTTAAACAGAATAAAAATAATAAACGAAATAATAGATATTCTTATAAATCGTATTTTCCTTGGTGGAACTCATGTTTCAGGAATATTTGATCAACTATATAAAATAGAATTTGAACTTTATTTATTATTGGATGATATTTCATTTTCTTCTTTCTTTAATATTTACTGGGCATGGTATTTTACCCCACAAGAAAAAAATGAATATATTAAAGTATTCATAAAAATTTATTTAACAATTTTTTCTTTTTTCCAAAAGTGTTCTGATTATAAAAAAATTGAAAAAATGTTATACTCCATTCTAAAAATGTTTTTAGCTATAATAAAATACAATAATTACAGCGAAGACTTGTTAGTATCTTCATCAAAAGGACTGTTTATTTCAAATATTGTTAATAATAAAAGAATTAATAGTATTATTAAAAAAAATGTTTATATCATATTAAAGCATAATTTATCAAAAAAATATATTAATTATCTTAATAGAAAAATAAGACAAATTCAAACTGTAAATCAAAGATATTATTTTAATGATTATGATCAGATAGACATCAATTCGTTTTATTTTGTTCCATTAGAATATTATAACAATCACATGATAAGAATATCTCAACGAATTGATAAATTAATTTTACCAAGAACACGAAGAAAAAAGAAGTAAGAATTTTAAAAAGCGACATCCGTGTCGCAGTTCTTTGGTATTACAAAGCCCAGCCCCAGCCGATAACAGCCCGTATCTGCTGCGAACGGAGTACCGTTCTTGGGCTTCGCCACATTTTTCTCTTTGCCTGACATCCGCTGTCGCTCCGTCTTTTTCGGCAAAGAGAAAAACGTCGAGATACGGCCGAGACGTTACTTGTAATTGGTCGCGACTGGTGGTTTTTCGAAGAGCCGGCTTCCGTGCCGGCGAAGATAGACTGACAGAATTCCTTTTATAAATAATTATATTTTGTTTGTTTTGTGAAAATACTATTTAATGTGAAGCTATATTTCACACAGTTTCTGGTAAAGTTACGAAAATTATTTTTTTAGGAGATCTTATGAGTTATTTTAATCGTTTTATTGTTCTTTTTTCATTTTTACTTATCATTACTTCATGTGGTTTTTTGGATACAACTGATGCAGAGAAGGAAACTACTAAATCTGAAGATAGTCTTACTGCACCTTCAAATCTAAAAGCAGAAATTGGTAGTGGTATTTATGGGGGTGATGTAAATTTATCGTGGGATAGTGTTTCTGTTGCTAGTAAATATAATATTTATAGATCTGTGAATGATGATAAATATTTTCAATTCCTTGAATATACATATTTTACATCATCTTATGATACGAATGTTGAAGCTGGTAAAGCTTATTATTATAAATTAACCTCTGTCAATTTGGATATAGAAAGTGATTTTTCAAATATAGTTTCTGTTAGTATTCCAAATGCTTCGTTTAAACTTTCTGATGAGAAATTTGAACTAACCTCATTAAATTTTCTAAAAGTTACAGGAATAGTTGAAAGTACTGGAAATTGCGTTGCAAATTTTGTTAAAGTTACTTATACGATGTACAAAAACGATATTATTGTTGATACTAACTTTACATATCCATTAAGTATGGAAGATTTTCCTATCGGTAGTAAAGCTGCATATAGTATTACTTTTTATGATTTAAATAGTTTGGATGCGTACGATAGGTATGAAACTAAGGTTACTTTTACAAATGTTTATGAATGATAAAGGAAAATAAATGTTATTTAAAAAGAAGATTGAAGGTTTAATTGGACATTTTCAGCTTACAGATTGGTGGTTTTCAACATTTGATAAAAATGAGATGAGTTATATTGTAAAAAAATATGGAATAAATTTAATCGAGGGAAATAATTTCATTTTGAATCGAAGTTCTTGTTATTACTTAGCAAATCTTAGTACTTGGTTCTTAACAACAAAAGACATAGAAATAGCAAGAAAATTTATTTATAAAGCTGAAGAATTATACGATTCTGATATTTCTATTAATGATAAACATTTTTACTATCTTTTTTTAATCGAATTCTATTATAAAGATAGAGAAAATAATAATTCGTATATAAAGGCAATTGAATATTGTAAAAAACAAATTGAAATATCTAAAGAAGCTAGTATTTACTTTAAGAATGAACAACCTTCTTGCAATTTACCTAGACATATTGGATTTGAACAATTAGCTATAATTTATGAGAAAGAAAAAAAAATCAGTGAATCATTAGAATTATGTCAAATAGCTTACAATGAAGGATGGTCTGGAGATTGGGAAAAACGTATTGAAAAGTTAAAGAAAAGAATATAATTCCGGCATCCTTGCCGGTGTTTTTGATATTACAGCGACCAACTCCAAGTAACAGCTCGTATCTGCTGCGAACGGAGTACCGTTCTTGGGCTACGCCACATTTTTTTCTTTGCCTGGCATTCGCTGTCGCTCCGCCTTTTCGGCAAAGAAAAAAACGTCAGATACGAGCAAAACGTTAGTTGTAATTGGTCGCGACTGGTGGTTTTTCGAAGAGCCGGCTTCCGTGCCGGCGAAGATGAATAACCAGTCGTCCTTTCTATGAAAAATAATTATATTATTGTGTGTATTCGTATTTATCACAAAGTATGAGGTCTGAAAATTTTATTATTTTTCAAAAATGATTTTTCGGCATGAATTTATATGATAATTGGAGATATTATATTATGACTGTTTAACTATACAATAATTGACGATATTTTATTTTTAGAGTAATATTATTCTGGGAGTTAGGTATGTCAGCAGTAAAAGAAGAAGCTCGAAAAATTTTAGATAATCTTTCAGAAAACGATGATTGGGAAGATATAATGTACAGTTTTTATGTTCGAGAGAGTATAGAACATGGACTTGAAGATATACAAAATGGTAATTTATTGACAGAGAATCAAATGGATGAAAGATTATCTAAATGGTTAAATTAATATGGTCAGAAAAGGCAATTATTTCATTAGAATTAATTGCCGAATACATTTCTAAAGATTCATTGTTTTATGCAAAAGAAACAATTAGAAAAATACGGTCATTAACAAGAAAATTAAAAGATTTTCCATATTTAGGCAGCATTGTTCCAGAATATGACAGACCGGATATTAAACAATTAATTTATAAAAGTTACAGAATTATTTATAAGATTGATGATGGTGTTATTACTATTTTGACAGTAATTAGTGGGTATAAGCAGTTATGATTTTTAAGATAATATTATAACGCCATCCGTGGCTTAGCTGGTTGGTATTACAGCGGTCAACGAAAACTAACAGCCCATAAGACTCCGTTCGGAGTACCTCACTGCGCCCTTCGGGGACATTTTTTTCTTTGCCTGGCATTGCGCCTTTTTCGGCAAAGAAAAAAACATCTCTTATGGGCAAGGCGTTAGTTGTAATTGGTCGCGACTGGTGGTTTTTCGAAGAGCCGGCTTCCGTGCCTGCGAAGAAAAATTCCTTTTATAGATTATTACCTTTTGTATTCGTATGTATCAAAAAAAGACTTCGTTTGAGGTCAAAAACTAATTATTACAAAAAGGAAATCAAAACATGAACATTTATGAAGACAACATGAATTTTGAGAATTTAGTAAAAGAAACTTTTAATTGTGATAGATTAAAAGACCCTTTTCATTTGGCCGATACAAATATTAATGACTTAGCTAGTAAAGATAATAAAAAAAGAATGCTTGATTTAAAATTTGCAGTTGCTATTTGTTCTAAGAAATTATGTGTGGATTTAGAAAGTTTAGAATATAATGAAGATTTACATAATAAATATTCATTAGAATTAAACAATATTGCTTACAAGTTACTATTGGATGATATTTCTTATAAGGAAATTCATAAAGTTATTAACTTTTGTTTAGACTTTTTAGCAGAAAGAAAAAAAATATAAAATTTATCATCCGTCTCGGTATTGGTGTAATTACATACATATTTAGTGTAAGGTTGAAAAGCTATTTATTAGTAGGAGCTTAAATTATGAAATATTTTTTTATTTTAATCAGTTTTATTTTAATGTTCAATATTTTCTCTGTAACAAATGAAGACCGTTTAATTGTCACAAATGATGATTTTGATAATATATCTTGGTATGAAGATATGGATAACAATATAGAGGAAGGATCATACCCATCAAATGCATTTCCTTATAATATATATTTAAGGTGTAAAGTTTTAAAAAATGGTGACAAGAAGCTTTACTTATATATTGCCGGGTTACAAACTATAGAAAAGCTTATTATAAATATCGATAAGAATAATTATGAATATATATCATATAATGATAAGTCAGGGACTATGGGATTAGTTGATTTAATAGATAAAGAAAACGAGTTAAAAATAATTGAATCAATAACCAAGTCAAATAATGTAAAACTTAGGGCATCAAATAATGATGGATATTATACCGATGTAATCTTAGATGAATCCCAATTGAATTCAATTAGAAATGTTTTTAGATTTTATAGCAAAAAGTAGTTTGTTGGTATTTTATTTTTCAACTTATATACTATAGGGTAATTTAGTGAACTTAATTAGGAGTAAATATTATGGAATATATGAATGACATATCTAATCAGGATTTTAGTTTTTTACTTTCAAAAACCAACGACACTGAAGCTATTATTCTAAAAAAAATGTACAAACTTGCTAGTGTCATGAATTCTAAATGGGTACATTATACTCGTCCCAGCCAAGCATTTTTCTCGCCTTGTTTATTTTCCTGAGAATGTCTTCTCCCTTCTTTTTCCATACATATCTTTTTGGAGATTCATTT
>Ga0209318_1000377_pt1 | contig 44353 bp, 51 predicted proteins | sample RifGroE1_FD_183999 | JGI IMG/M metagenome (GOLD analysis project Ga0209318, IMG submission 183999) | Groundwater microbial communities from Rifle, Colorado, USA - Groundwater E1 (SPAdes) (version 2) | ecosystem: Environmental > Aquatic > Deep subsurface > Groundwater | place: Rifle, Colorado... | reverse complement strand
TCTACTTCTTCCGCTTTTTCGTCTGCATCTGTTATTTCTTCGTCGTTTGTTTTATCTTGTTCGTCAGCCATTTTGCTTTTCCTTCCTTAGAGAATGCTTGCCTGAACCTTTTTCTTTCTTAATTTCTTTATTAACCATTTGAGGCTTGCCGCGCATCTTGCCAGCATTTCTGTCATACCAATCTTTATGTTCTTTTTCAGTTTCTAATAAAACATTTGGTTTTAAGATTTCTTCGTCATTATTTTCTGATTGATTTGGTTTTGGTTGTTTAATATTAGCCATTTTAATCCTTATACGTCCAAATTTTTAACATTTGAGATGCAAAATTTTAAAAACTTATACGTCCAAATTTTTAACATTTTTAGCATGTGTCTGGATGAAACGCTTACGCGGACCGACTTCATCGCCCATCAGCATAGAAAAGATTTCATCAGCTTTGGCTGCATCTGACATCTGAACCCTTAACAAAATTCTACTTTCCGGATTCATAGTGGTGTCCCAAAGTTGTTCCGGATTCATTTCTCCCAAACCTTTGTAACGCTGGATGTTGACGCTATCCTTGCCAAATTTTTTGGCGATTTCGTCTTTCTGCTTATCACTATACGCATATTCTTTGTTCTTTCCTTTAGTAATTGCATACAATGGCGGCTGAGCGATATAGAGATAACTGTCTTTGATCAAACCTGGAAAATGGCGATAAAATAAGGTTAAAAGCAGTGTTCGAATATGACTACCATCAACATCAGCATCAGTCATGATGATGATGCGATGATAACGTAATTTTTCCATGTTAATTGTGTCACCAATTCCCGCACCAAGCGCGATAATCAAATGCTTGATTTCTTCGTTAGCCAGCATTTTATCTAAACGGGCTCGTTCAACATTTAAAATTTTTCCGCGTAGCGGCAAAATGGCTTGGAATTTACGGTCACGGCCTTGCTTGGCTGAACCGCCGGCAGAATCTCCCTCAACAATATATAGTTCGGATTTGGCCGCACTCTTTTCAGAACAATCGGCTAATTTACCAGGAAGTGTCATGCCCTCTAAAATGCCTTTGCGGATAACTGTGTCCCGAGCAGCACGAGCAGCAACTCTGGCTCGAAGTGAAAGTCCGCATTTTTCAATAATTTTTTTGGCGTCTTGAGGATGTTCTTCTAAAAAGTAGGTTAAACCTTCTAAAGTAGCTTGCTCAACAATATTTTTAATCTCAGGGTTACCAAGTTTAGCTTTAGTTTGGCCTTCAAACTGCGGGTTTGGTAATTTTACCGAAATAACCGCCGTTAAACCCTCGCGAACATCATCACCTGTGAAAGGTTCCTTGATAAGATCATATTTTTTGCCATAATCGTTAATCGCGCGGGTAAGCGCTGTTTTAAAACCAGTTAAATGAGTGCCACCTTCTGTCGTGTAAATATTATTGGCAAAAGTAAAAACATGTTCATTAAAATCGTCTGTATAAGCCACACCGACTTCGACAGTAATATCATCGGCTTGTTTTTCCACGTAGGCGGGCGGATCATTTAAAACCGTCTTATTCTTATTTAAATGTCGGACATAACTAGCAATTCCACCTTCAAAATAAAAAGTATAGCATGGCGCTTCTTCGTCTTTACGATGATCGCAAACAGAGATTTTAATTTTTTTAGTTAGATATGCTTGCTGACGAAAATGATTCAAAATGGTGTTAAGAGAAAAATCGCGAGAAGGAAATATTTCTTCATCCGGAATAAAAGAGATACTCGTACCTCTTTTATCGGTCGTACCGACAACCTTGACATCAGCTTGAGGCTTGCCTCTTTTAAATTCCTGGGCATAAATTTTTCCTTTATGATAAACTTCTGCACGCATGAAACTCGAAAGAGCGTTTACCACAGAAACACCAACACCATGAAGACCACCGGAAACTTTATAGCCGCCACCGCCAAATTTACCACCGGCATGTAGGACAGTTAAAACCGTTTCCAAAGTACTTTTTTTAGTTTGCGGGTGAATATCTACTGGAATACCGCGGCCGTCATCAATAACTGTTATTCTATTATCGGGTAAAAGCTCAACTATGGCTTCTGTTGCATATCCTGCCATTGCTTCATCGACTGCATTATCCACAACTTCCCATAGTAAATGATGCAAACCTTCAATTCCCGTACCACCAATATACATACCAGGACGTTGTCGTACCGGCTCTAGGCCTTCCAAAACCGTAATTTGTTTAGCTGTATACTCTTGCTCTGCCACTTGGTTCTCCTTTTTTGATTAATTCTACAACGACAAGAAAAGCAGTTCCTTCACCTGGAACATTTCTTCTCTCATTATGTCAAAGTTTTTGCTTTGATTCAACCTCTACTTTACCACAGTATCAGAGTTTAACACGCCATTATAAAGCAAGTTGTTATTTAATAGCACTCTGACCAAATCACCACAATTGCCGGATTGTTTTTGTAACAAAACTGCATAATTTTCAGGCGAAATTGGTAATTGATAATTAAGATGCAAGACGGAAGTTGTTTGTGGTTTTGTAATCACCCAACTGGCAAAATATGTCTTACCAGCTTCTTCCCCACTTTCTACCTTAGCAGTAATATCAGAACCGTCAAGGTCGGCAGATTTTAATATTGTGTTTTTAGGCACCAAAACCTTAACCCACGACCTATTAACTCCATCTGGCCAGACTCCGGTCCCAATATGCTTTCGGGTAATAGTCAAATCACTCATCATTAAACCATTTTGATTAATTACTTCGTATTCTAAATTTTCATTAATATTCTGTGAAGATTTTGAGCCACCAATATTGGCGACATTGACTTGCAGATAATCTTTGTCAAAGTCTTTCACTTCGCCGCCCAAACCCAAATCCTTGATCGATTGTTCAATTGCTGGATCATTAGAGAAAAATTGGATTTGTTTTTCTTTAAAACTGACATAGACAAACTCGTAAAGTTTAATTTTATTAATAGATAAGGCTCGCTTCAAAACTTCCGGCATCATCGTCTTTAAGATTTCTTTCGGTTCGTTAGTTTGTTGATTTTCAGTAGAATCAAAGTATTCATTTTCAATTTGATTGGTTAATTCGGTAAAGAAATTACCAGAATCAATGGTTACCGCCGGGTCACTAAGCGTCATTGGCCCAGTTATCTTTAAAAAATCCCGCAAAACAGAAGCATTAATCGAGATCACTCCATCGACACTATCCCCTGTTTCTTGACTATAAAACCATTCGACTTTTTGCGCAGCTTCTGGAAAAGAAACAGCAAAATTTGAATCACGCATCGCCCAATTACCACTTGCGATTTGACCTAATGGTGCCGGTGCGGGCACTGAATGGTCGGCTACATACGCTTTATCTAGTTTGGTGATATTTGAATTAAAATCAATTTTTTTAATGGTAAAATTTCTAAATTCAATCACAGCAAAACTACCGATAAAACCGCCGCTTGGCCTAAGTTCAGCGTTGTTTTGGAATAGTACTAGATAACGACCGCTTCTGAACATTTGCGCCACTTTTACTTTATCAACAACCTTACTCACACAAAGCAAGGATAAAAAAACAAAAACTGGCACCAATAATAAAATTAGCCAACTCCAATTTTTATGAGAACTTTTTTTAGGTTTTGCCGCATGTTTTATTGGCGCTATTTTTTTCTTCGATCTTATCGAATCAAAACTTCGAAAAGAAGTTTTCTTTTCCACAAACACCCTCCCTTAAAACAATTAGTCTTCCTTGAAGTACTCGACAGCTAAAGCGATCAAAGCGCCTAAGATAATACCGGCGATTAAGCCGATTACAGTGTTTAATATTAAACTAGGATTATCTTTAGTTACGACTGGTTCAAATTTGGCTAGTTCGTAGAATGAAACGTCATTTTGACCTAATTCGTCGGTTTTGGCTTGTAAAACATCGTAAGCTGCATTCATTAATTTTTGCAGCTCTGTCTGATCAGAACCGGAAATTGAAACATTTATAACAGACGGCTGATCGTAGGTCGCTTTAAATGTTTTTCCTAGTGTATTTTGCGAGACATTTGGAACCGCTATGCCAGCTTTTTGGTAGATATCCGTGACGACAGCAGGAGATGAAAACCAAGATGCAACCACCTGGGCATAAAGACCTGAGGATTGAACATTGTAATAATTATCATAAAGATAATAATTTGCCTGAGATTGTTTTAGCGCCGAAGCCTTATTAACAGTGAATGTCGTTGACGATGTGTAAGTTGTTGGTTTTGCTTTAGTAAAACCAAATGCAAAAACAGTTGTTAATAATATAATGGTAACAAAAACCCACAGATGTTTACCAATAATTTTAAAATATTCTTTTAGTTCCATTTTTACTCCTCTTTTACTTTTCGTTAATATTAATTATTTTAGCCTACTCTCAATATACGCTAAAAGCTGTTCTTTGAAAACTTTATTATCGAATTTATATGCCTGTTTTTGCAAAATATCTAAACGGTATTTAGTTGGACGGAAATTTTTTATTACTTTAGACAAACTTTCGGCTGTCTGAGGGTAAAAGAATTCACCGGTTTTACCAGGAACGACACTTTCCAAAGCCCCGCCTCGTTTATAGGCAATCACAGGCGTGCCAGCTGCCATTGATTCCACTGGCGTTAAACCAAAATCTTCTTCTTGTGGAAAAATAAATGCTTTAGCGCCAGCATAAAGCTTAATTAAATCTTCATCGGAAACACGTCCCACAAATTCAATATTGCTCGGGGAGGCTTTTTTCATTTCATCCATTTTAGTACCAGAGCCAACAACCTTTAGATTTTCTCTAAGACCTTTAAATGCATCGATAACTAAATCAACTTTTTTGTATGGTTCAATGCGACTAACCAACAAGAAATAATCTTCTTTTTTGCTAGGTTTAAACTTAGTTGTATCAACTGTTGGATAAATAACAAATGAATCTCGCCCATAGTATTTTTTGATTCTTTTTTGAACATTAATTGAATTAGCAATAAAGAAGTCGGGCCTAAAAGCAGCCTTCAAATCCCATTTTCTTAAATAATTTAAAACCATTGGCATTAATGGACGAACGAAGAACGGGATTGGGGCTGTTTTGACGTAATCTTCAGAATCGATCCATAAATAACGAGTTGGCGTATTACAGTAACAGATATGGGTTTGATCGGAATTGGTTTTAATGCCCTTAACCAAAGCTGAGGTTAGGGAAATAACCAAGTCATACTCTTTTAATTTAAATGATTCTACTGCCTTTGGCATCAGAGGTAAATACCACTTGTATTTTTTTATGCCAAAAGGCATCTTTTGAATAAAAGAGGGTCTGACATCAAATTTTTCATATCTTCGATGTGTTTTCTTATTGTCCCAAACTAAAGTATAAACGGGTGCGTGAGGAAAAATTTCTAGAATACAATCCAAAACTCGTTCAGCGCCGCCGAGCTGAGTTAATTCTTCTGCGACAATTGCGACTTTTTTTTCTGAAAGAAATTTCGAGTCTTTTATATTCAAATTAGTAAGCTCCCCTGCCTTTTAGCACTACCCAAATAGTTTTGAAAAATATTTGAATATCCATCCATAATGACCAGTTTTCAATATAATAAGCGTCTAGACGAACCCAGTCATCAAATGACAACTCAGAGCGCCCTGAGACCTGCCAGAGACCAGTAATTCCAGGCTTTACACCTAATCGCTTTTTCTGCCAATTATTATATTCTGCGACCTCTTCCGGCATTGGCGGCCTAGGACCGATTAGACTCATATTACCCTTTAAAACGTTGAAAAATTGAGGCAATTCATCAAGACTGGTTTTGCGCAAAAAGCTGCCGATCGGCGTTAATCTTGGATCATGTTTTAGTTTAAACATAACACCATATTTTTTCATCATTTTAGCGTGTTCTTCTTCGGCATTTTCTCTCATTGTACGAAATTTATATATAACAAAGTTTTTCCCTAAACCAACTCTTTCCTGATGAAACAAGATACTGCCTTTAGAGGTTAATCTAACTAAAATAGCTGTTAACAGCATGATTGGAGATAAAATAATAATTAAAATTAAGGATCCGAGAATATCACCTGATCGCTTGATTATTTTGCCCCAACCGTCTAACGGGGTTCTTTGAAATTCTAAAATTGGCACACCGGCTAAAGATTGGACTAAAACATGCGAAGATCTAACTAAAAATAAATTCGGAGTCATTTTAAAAACTAAACCGTTTAGACGACAGAATTCCAAGACTTTGGCAATCTGGCTTTCAGGTAATCCAGCATCAGTGACCATAATTTCATCACAGGGGTTATTAAAAACAATAGTATCTAGTTTTTCAATACCATCCTTATCAATTACCTTAACAATCTCATATCCGAGACGATAATTTTTCTTTAATTCCGCCACAATTGGCTTTGTCATACTATTGTGACCCAATATAATTACACGATGAACACCAATTTTTCGTTTATAAAGAGAGCGTTGAATAAATCGGACCATAAAGCGGCCGATAACAACCAATAATATGGCTAAAGCCCATAGCTCGGCCACAATCAAACGTGAGAAAAAGAAAGTTCGGCTCAAGAAAATATAGGCAACCACTAAAGCAATTACAGCTGAAACAGCAACAACAATCTTACCAAATTCATTTAAAGCGTTTTTTCTTTCAGAGATCGAATAAAGTCCGTTAATCAAGAAAACCACAAACCAAACCGGTAGAGTGAAAATAAAAAATTTCAAGTACTCATTGAAGGGCTCAATATAGGCGGACGGAAGCGATGAATAATCCAATCTTAGCTTATATGCTAAAACGACCGCCAAGACAACCATTAAGATGTCTAGCGGGATTAAAATAAACGTAAAAAATAATTCTACTCTTTTCAATTGAACTCCTATTAAACAATGGAAAGTATACCATAAATTAAATAAAAAATCAAGTCATTAAGCCTATATCATGAGCATACAAGAAAACCCGCCTTTCCTGCAATATCCAGGAGATAGCGAGTCTTCTTTATCTTGATACGATAATCTATTTAGCCTTGCGAAGCATTGGAAGACCAGTTCGGCTGTTTTCCATGACTTCATAGCCGGCTGGCAAGTCGTCCATCGCTCCTTCTTTCTCTTGTCGAGCAAAGAAGTAGATGGTTTGTAGGCGACCACCTCTCAAAGTAACGTCCTTTGAGTGCAAGTAGTAAGTTTCGCCAGTTTTCTTGGACTGCACTGAATATGCCATTTAAATCACCTCCTTCCGGTGTTGGGATTTAACCCTGATAATCGGTTACACATCTATTATCAGGAGTGCCGTTTTCTTTGTCAAGCAAATAGCTAATTTAACAGGTTAAATTGCGTTTTTTTATGGTTAGGCACATGAGGTTATCCACAGGTTACACGAACCACTTTAGAATCACAATACCGATACCGATCATAATTAGAGCGCTAATTACTCTAATCCGATCTGAGTTCATTTCGTCTAAATTAATCATTTTTTCCAAAATCATTCGGTTTGCAGCGATTAAGAGTAGAACAATTAACGGGAGAACAAACATAAAATTATAAACAATGAGATAAATCAATCCCTTAAGGAATGTCGTACTTGAAGAAAGTAAAGTTAAGGTAGCAATATAAACAGCACCGGAACACGGGAATTCAGTTAAACCAACTAAGATACCTGTCACAGCCGCCGCCGGAATAGTTGCTTTTGTCGCCCATGAAGCGATTAACTGTCTTGAACCAATTGGAATAGCCAAGATATTACGTTTACCTGGGAACAAAGTATCTTTTAACCCCCAAAGACCAACTATAATAACTATCCAGGCACCGATTTTGACAATAAGATGCGGAATGCTAAAAATCGTAATAATTTTTAACAATCCTAAGCCTATTGCTAAATAAGTCAAAAAAATAAACATGATATAAACAAAACCCATACTCAAAATTGCTGAGCGGTTTTTACTCAGAGTAAACATTAAAGCAATAAAAATAAGCAAGACAGCAATTGCGCAAGGATTAAAGCTATCAAGTAAACCTGCCGCAATCACAAAATGCAACAAAGGACCGTTTGGGTTCATATGAACACTATACCATAGATCTTTACTCTACCGAATATCTTTCTCAACAAAAGTATTAATGACAATTTGTCGTGCCAGAATCGTAAACCGCTCCGTCGTCAATATGAATAAACTGCCAATCATATTTATTTGAATACAGATCAAACTTAAGAACACCATGATTTAATTTTCGAACTTCGCTATTTGCCGAACGATCTATTAGGAGCCCCACCAGTCCCGGCAACAAATTCTCTGATACCGCTAGCGTCATCTCTAGTTTGATCAGGTTTTTGCGGGGCAAATCTTTCGTAATCATGGTCATGCCCATTTACGACGACTTCTGCGCCGGCGCTATACAAATCCTGCCAAAAAGTGCCAACATTTGAGTTATTACCATGTACACCGGAACTAAATCTGGGATGATGCCAAATTGCCATAGTGCAAAGATTGGTATTATTGGCCAAATCATTTTTTAACCATTGCTCCTGAGTGGATCCCTGACTTTGCTCTATGTTGCTATTTAAAACAATAATATGCCAGGCACCCAAATTATAGCTATAGTAGCCTTTGTTTACAGGACCGGCTGCAGAACCAAAATAATCATAATAGGCACCTGGGTTCAAATAATCATGATTACCCATGGCTGGCTTTAAACGATTGATGAACCTTCCCCAAGTGGGGGTAAAATAGTTAACGTATTCCTGCATTTTTGTCGCGTAATCAGCAGTATTGCTTTGGTTATTATCGCCGGCTGTAAAAACAGTTCCGGAAATATTATCGATTAAATTTGCTGTTTTATCCATCACATAACCAGAATAAGCAATATCTCCAGCCCCAACCAGAGTGACCGACGGTTGAAGATCGGTCGTAACGACCAATTTCAGGGATATCACTTGACCAGCCTCAAGCTTAGAAATGCTCCATTTAACAACTTTATTAGTAGCGTCATAACTACCATTATTGTCAGCGGACTTAAATCTGACCTTATTTAGATCAATTGGATCACTTACATTAATATTTAAGGCCGGAGCGACGCCTTCGTTTTTTATCAACAGAGTGTATTCAATATTATCTCCGACAGATACACTATTAGACAAAATGGTCTTGGTTATCTTTATATTAGGTTGTGCTGCCGGGTAAGCCGCAACAAGATACATATTGCTACCGGTACCAGATGACACATTTGGTCCCAAACTTACATTTGAACCGTTAGCGAAATACTTTCTAAAGAGCTTATATTCAGTCGGGCTTCCTGAGGTACTATTTCTTGCAAAACGATCTGTTCTTAGTTCCCAGCCGGCTAACCAGGCGGGCGGCGACTGATTAACATCATAGATAATGTAAACATATCCGGCGGTTTTTACTTGGAATGTTATAAAAGGATTCGTCACATTCGATTTGTCATTATTAGCTGTGTTAATCCAATCCGTATTTAATCCAGAAAGCTCGGCTGGTATTGTGGTAATTGAGTAATTGTATTGATCCCTATCTGTATAAACCTGGCTCCCTTGCTGCAAATGAGTTAGCGCAAACGGTTCTGGCTCCGAACTTTTAACTTGTAAAGTAGTTTCATTGATAATCGACGTTTGATAAGCTTGATCTACCTGAATCGCTCTGATATAAACCACCTGGCTAGAGCTAAGTGAGCTTGAGCCAAATGATGGTATACCGTTAATTTGGCTGGAAACGCCGTTGTATGATACTGAAAGATTTGTGTACTCATTTGTGGTAACAGCCGGATCCGTGTTGTAAGCAACAGCTTTATATTCCATACCAGTAGGCAACCCTGATAAATCAATTCCCAAAACACCATTAGATGATCCATAGCCATCTAGAAAAACAACATATTCTCGGCCAGGATTAGCTAAAGTGTATCCGGTAGAACTGCCACTTGGAGTCGACTTAATGTAAACAGAAGAACCAACCGCCCTGAAATAAGTATTATTTGGCTTCATTTCCCAAAATTTAACGCCTTTTCGACTATCTCCTGGAACAGTTACACCACGAATAAACTTATGAATTTTATTGGCAACCGGAGTAATGGCATCGGTGGAGTCGTCAAAGGAGACATAACCACCTAGAACAAACATTCCCATACCAATTTTTCTCATATCAATATATTTACTTAGATGAGAACATTCATTGCAATTAATTACTTTATTCTTAGAGTAATAAGAACTCATATACTCGGCCAAAGCATTAATTTTTGCATTAGCAAGATATTTACCATCACTTTTATTAATTGTTTTATGAAAGTTATAACCAGCGATATTTGGATCGGTCCACTGATAGTCATGTGCCTCTGCCGCTAGGATATGATTAACAGTCACTATTTGAGTCTTCCAGTATGTGGAATTTGTTTGGTTTCGTGATTCCATTCCTGTTTTTAGGTAATCCGCAACTTGAGCTTCCCATGTTTCACCCCCTCTTTGATACTCGTTTACCACCTCAAACATAACATTATTATATGGCGCTAGCTCATTAAGGAGTTTGGTAAAATACGCTTTCTGCACCGTTTCTAAAGTATTTAATTTACCATTGCCCCACGGATCATAAATACTATTACTACCATCAATAGGCGTCGCTGTATTGGTTAAAAGACCAAGATTATTGCTGTTGTTATATGGGTGATAAGGATGTCTTTTCCACATTTCTTCTTTTCCATCTAGAGAACCTTCCATACCACATTCATCAAAAGGAAATATATTTACATAAACACCCCTGCTTTGTGCATAACTAACCATTTTTTTCATTCTAGACCAGTAGGTTTCATCCCATCTAGTCAAATCAAATTTATAATCTGAAGAATAAGATGCGCCAGTTTGCAACCAAGGGAACCGCACGTCTCCTTTAGCATCCCATGGTCTCAAGTTCCAAATTCGAAGATAATTCATGTCATCATCGGTTGTAGAGCTACTGCCTAAAAGGACATCAATTTCCGAATATATTTCCTGGTCTGATACATTCATGTTCGAAAATTTATAAGCAGTGGACCCTAAAAGAAAAACTCGCTTCCCATTGGCATCAATAAAGTAGTGCGGATTAGCTGTGTCAACCTTTAAAGCACCGGGCACTGCATCAGCCGATACATTAATATTACTTTGATCTAGTCTTTGAACTAAAAAAAAGGAAAAAACACAACCAGTAACCAATAAAGTTGTAATAAAGTTTCGGAACGAGATTTTTTTCATCATTTTTTTCATAAAATTATTGCAAACAATTCGAACTCTTAGTTATTTTAATCTGATCAAAGCGAGCGCCAGATTCACGACCATGGATTGTAAGAGTATGGACACCAGAAAGTTCCAAGGCTTGACCAAATTGACGCCACATCCATTGATTGTAATTCGTTTCCTCATTACCAAGCCTGACTTTACTAAGGTCGCTATCTAAACTTATAGAAAGTGAATTACCAGCTGTATCTATCCAATAGGTATTAACACAAAGATAGTAAGTACCAGGGTTCGACGTGGCATCTAAATTATAAGAAACAGAGCCACTATCATCTGCCTGGTCATTGGGAACATGAAGATACTTACCTGCCGAAGCTATAGAATCATCGCCTTTTGACATAGACCCATTTAAAGATCCACGACTATCTTCGGCTTCAAACACGACTGGTGTATTTCCTAAAAGTTGAATCAAACCGCTAATCTCTTTTATTTTCACAATAAAACTTCTTGTTTTTTCTTCACCGACTGCTAGCCCGAAGTTCCAGCTGATTCGATTATTACTAAAATCTCCACCATCGGAAGCAGATATAAACTCGACTTTCGAACTATCGATCGAATCTGATACAATCACATTTTGCGCAAAATCATTGCCGTTATTCTTTGCTTTGATTGTGTAAGTAATCAAACTGCCAGCGTCGGCTTGAGTATTGCTAACTGTTTTCACTAAGTTTACAATTGGCTTTATTGATGATGTTGGTGTGATAATAATAGCGACATCAGGACGACTATCAGTATTGTTTATAGCATTTGTATCTGTCCCTAAAACTATACCAGCAATTCCCCCCGAAACAGAACTCGTTAACTTAATTTTACCAGTCGAATCCGAATTAACTGTTGCCGTACGAGTTACTCTAGCATTATATGTATTATAGTAAGACACGGTAAATTGTTTATTCGCCGTAAAACCAGGAATAGTTAAATCACCGCTGACATTACTAATGCTTTGTTTTTGCTGAATTCGATCGCCCCAAATATTGTGGGCGTTTTGAACCCACAAAAACGCTTGTTCACCTGATTTTCTACCAAAAGCCCTAATGTTTGCATTACTAGAAGTAGGTTGAACTACGCTAATCGTTGAACCGTTAACTAAATCCATTAGGCTAGTAGCATTAACGTCGGCTATATCTGGCGTTGCTAATATTTGAGCGCTGGAATTATAAAAAGGTAATTTTTTTGAAAAATAAGATACTCCCTTTGCTTGAGCTATCCATTTATCACCATAAACATTATTAAATAGTAGCTCGCCAGAAAAGACATTATGAACATTTTTAAAACCCTGCAAAATTGCAGATGCCCATAAAGTATTATGAAAAACAATGCCAGTATTGTCGCAATTTGTGCCGTCTGACTGGCAATACACACTAGCCTGAGTAGGCGTCAATCCTTCCTTTGCCACATAGCCTTCAGACACATCAACCCAATGACTATTGTGCTGGCCGTTCAGATTTGAAACAACGCCATATTCGCCACCAAGCCCGAGAAGGGTAGTTAATAAGGTGTTGCCATAACCATTTTCTTTAAAGTATCTAAAAGTGTTTATTGCATAAGTTATTTCGTCGCGTCCTTGCTTATGAGTTGTCTCGTCATAAATATAATTATGTCTTGAGTAAATCTCTATACCAGTCTTTGCTGGATCGGCAAAAGTTGTGTAATCATAACCGTTATTGTAAGAGTTTGTCATCAGTCTATTATTGTAATCGATTGATTTTAAGTAATCACCAATTGCATTTACCCAAACAAGATGATCAGGAGCATCCGAATTAGTAGCCTTATCAACTCTATACATCTCGTTAGTTAACTCCCAAAAACCAATCGCCGGTGAGTAGCCATAGCGAGCAATCAAATATCTCAATGCATATTGTTGACTTTTGAACTCATTCGTATCTGTTTTCCAAAAATTACTGTATATATTTGCATCTCCGTCAACACTTCCGTAAAAAGCTGCCCAGTTTGATTTATCCCCAGAATAGTTCCCCCAAACCTTGTAATCAAAAATACAAGGTTGCAGCACTACGCCGTTTACTTCTGCTTGTTTGACAATGTACTCAAAACGACCCAAATTTTCCATAAATAGCACACTGGGATTTCCCATTGGATTTCCATATTCATATCCTGGATCCCAAAGAAGATTGACTTCATTGGGAGCGTAAGCATGAGTATTACTGCAAACACCATTACTTTGTGTGGTTTGAAATAAAGCAACATCATCCATATACACATCACCTTTAGCGGAAGAATTTAATTGGGAAGTGATACTGATATGATTTGCATCGCTTGGTGTCTTAAATGGACCAACGGTTAGTTCGGTCCAGTCCTTAACACCGGTCAAAGACTGACTATTAACTCGTATTGGGCTACGACCGTCAGTTGCCGCGCTAAATGTAAGAGTTCCATTGAAGCTATTAGCAGTTTTAACCCAAGCGGAAGCAGTATAGCAAGTACTTGGGAGAGCCCCTATATTGTTTTGCGACGATAAAATTGTGCCAGAAGGTGCTAATGTAGTAGTCTTTGAGAAGCTTGGATTTGGGCCAACCGCAGTTTTTAATCCAAATTTACCCGTCTTTTTCGCATCAGTAGAATAGTGTCGATAACCGACATAGGTTTCTTCATTATCTTTTACTCCCGCTCTCCAAATAGCCGGAGTAGTATTACGAAAAATCGATGACTGGGCTCCATTTGTCAACCAAGTACGACTAAAATTAAATCCATTAGCTGCCAAAGTCGGGTATTTGTAAATATCGAACGCATCCATCTGAGAGCCTATTTGAACAAAAGGGGTGCCATCGTCATATTCAAAAAACCCAGGGTTTTTTGTACTTTTTCGAACAAATCCGTGCGGAGTCTTCGGATCAGGCGTGCTACCGACTAGAAATTGAGTACTAGAACTAGGCGAGCAATTAGTCGGATAACAGGTAGATCCATTTTTATCCACCACCTTGAGATAGTATTTGTAGGTCCCCGCTTCTGAACCTGCGTAACGTATATTCCAGCGCCAGCCAGAGTTTACCGCAAAAGTATTATTAGTATTATTTGGATTATCAGCCATCGGAGTTTTATAATCAACATTATAGAAGCCTGGCACTTTTATGGTTTTAGACACTCCATCCTTGAGTGGAAGCTGAATATATGCATCTAAAGTAATACCATATCCTGATTGTGTCTGATTACCATCAACAAAAGTTTCATTGGTTGCACTTGCTCTAAATGGATTATCGTAGGTTGCACTCAACGGTATGGTCAGTTCAAACATTTCATATTTATTCAATACTGTCTTGTTAGCTGTCGGAGTACCAAAGGTCGGAATACTAGCTTTTGTTCCTCTTGGCCACAAAAAAACTGACAGACCAATAATCACTAGTCCAGCTATGAAATAGATATAATTTAAATAATTCCCGGAAGGCTTACGCACGTCCCCTCCTAATCTTCATCTCTATATTAATTTAACTTAAACTCATGCATAATACAATATTTATTGGTTAATAGTTATTGTATCTTTATTGATGAAATATTTTTCTCCAAGGTATCTGCGGTAAATAGCAATTGATAATTCTTTTTCTTTTTCTTGCAAAAGAGATACTTGGTATTTTGCGATTTTAGTTGGCAAAAAGGTAATTTCCACTTCTTCATTTACAAATTTTCCAGCAAGTATCATGCCTCTTTGAGTTTCCTCCGAAAAATTTTGATCAAAAATTAAATTACCGAGCGAATAAAAAATTAATTTATTATTGTAAATTTCTGCATCTTGCAAAACGTGTGGATGTGACCCGATAATAATGTCGGCGCCAGCGTCAATCCAACTACGAGCCAATTGCTGCTGGCTTGATGAATGAGTTGACTGATATTCATTGCCCCAATGCGGAAATACCATTACTAAATTTCCTCTAGCTTTTTCTTTTTCGATTGATGCAGTTAAATCATCCTTACTTGCTAGAGTATTAATAGTTATTACGGAGAGGTTAATTCCGCTCCCTTTGAATTCTGAAACAGAATTGTCGTCAAAGTTTTTTTCACTGCCAATTGCGACAATATCATTTTTTGCTAACAAATCCCTCGTTGTATTTAATCCAGCAGAACCCTGATTTTCAGAATGATTATTACCAAGACTTACCGCGTTTAGATTAAGATAATTTAAGGTGTTAATAGAGTTAACAGGAAAATTAAATGTGAAATTATTTGCCGTCGGATCTGGTTTAATATTTTCACTTGAAATTGGTCCTTCAAGATTTACCATTGCCAAATCCTTATCTGCAAAAATTTCTGCAGGTAGATTTTCAAAAGCCTTCGTAACATCGTTATCGAAATGCCAAGCCACCGCTCGGCCAAGCATTACATCTCCACCAATAATAAAATTAAAAGTTTTTTCAGTCGCTCGCTTAGGAGCTGTGTCCAGGTTTTTAATTAAAGCTTTTTCTGGTGAAAATATAAAAACTCCAAGAGCCACAATTATGACGCTGGAAAAAAAGTAAAAAAAGGTAAATAAGATTTTGGATCGTTCTTTTTTCATTAATACAATTGTAGTTCTTTGGTAATAAAACAGCAAAAATAGTATTTTCATATGATATAATTGGCAATCATGAAAAGAAATAAATCAATATTTTTAGTTTTAATTTATTTAATTATCGGCGGGTTGATCTTTTTTAAATTTCAATTTTTACCTAAAACTAATAACTCAGAACCTATCACTCAAACAGATTTTCAACCAACGTTGCCGGATTCTACAGAGTCCCTAAAAACTTCTTCACTAGCTGAACCTGTAGCTAATTTCAAAGCCCGCGTGACAAAAAAGCCATTTGGTATTTATAGTACACCCCAAAACTCACCGATTCAGCCAGAAAGATTTACCGGTTATCATACCGGTGCAGATGCTGAATACGAAGATGCAAAAACCGACGTCCCTGTATTTGCAGTGAATGATGGTAAAATCACTTTTTCCCAATACGCTTCTGGTTATGGTGGAGTTTTTATTTTAGAAACAGAAATGAACGAAAAAAAACATAGCGTTTTATATGGCCATATTCGACCAGCATCATTACCAAGGGTTGGCACAACTTTTTCCAAAGGTCAGCAAATTGCTTTGCTTGGCACAGGCTACAGTAATGAAACTAACGGCGAACGACGACATCTTCATTTTGCCATTTTAACCGATACTCGACTTGATATTAAAGGTTATGTATCAAAAAAAGCGGACCTTTCCGGCTGGATAAATCCGCTTTCTCTGTACTAATTTTTTATTATACCAATCGACCATCTTTTAACGTAAAGGTAATTTTTGCTTGCTTAGCGATACCTTCGTCGTGCGTCACGGCCACAATGGTCGTATTTTCCGTTCGAGCCAAATCCTTCAATAAATCAATGATGATTTTACCGGTGGCAGAATCCAAATTACCAGTCGGCTCATCGGCTAAAATTAATTTTGGCTTATTGGCCAGAGCCCGTGCAATCGCCACGCGCTGCTGCTCCCCACCAGAAAGTCGGCCCGGTTTGCGGTTTTGTTTAGCTAAGTCTAATCCAACTTGCTTTAATAAACTTTCTGCTCTTTTAATTCTTTCTTCTTTTTTAATTCCAGCGAATTCCATTGGCAGCGTCACGTTTTCCAATGCCGTCAGATTAGGAATTAAATTATAATTTTGGAAAATAAAACCAATTTTATCACGACGATATTTTATTAATTTACTATCCCCCATTCTGGTCACGTCTTCACCGCCAACCTCAATACTCCCCGATGTCGGCTTATCCAGCGCGCCTAAAAGAGACAGTAACGTACTTTTACCGCTACCTGATTTTCCGACAATCGTACTAAATACTCCATCAGGCACATCCATTGAAACGTCTTTAACAGCTGAAACTTTATTGTCCGCCGATAAGAAAACTTTAGTTAATTTATTTACTTTTAACATATTTATCCTTTAATTTTCTATTCTGCCCGCATTACTTCGGCTGGCCTTACTTTTGATATTAGAAATGATGGGATCGCACTGCCGATAATAGCGATGATTATAGCCGCTAAAAAGCCATAAAGGATAATGTCCCAACCAATAACGGCGTGCATTTCACGCAAAGCGTTACCAGTACCATTGCCTATTTTTAGCATCATAGCTCCACCGCCACCACCCATTACACGTCCTGGCCCACCTGTGCTGACCGATGATTCAGTGTTTGTCACCATGATTTTTAAAACAGGATTTGAAAAGATCAAGCCTAAAATTATTCCGGCTAGACTGCTAATCAAAGTCAAAGTTAAGGCTTCAGAAATAAACTGCGCCATTATTTTGGTATTAGAAGAACCAATCGCTTTCAAAACACCGATTTCTCTTCGTCTCTCACGTACAATCATAACCATTGTAAGCAAAATAATAATTGATCCAGCAATGATCGATCCAACTAAACTATAAGTGGAAATTGTTTTGATATTTTCCAATGGCGTAACTGCGTTTTGTGATTGGTCTTGGGATGAGACTACGTCGACCTTGTCAGAACCAATTTTATCTTTGATTGCCGTCTCAACGCTGGAAAGATTATCGATTGAATCAGTAGTGACAACTATTTGATTAACTTGCCCTGTTTGGCTAGAAAGATTCTGCAAGGTTTTAAGTGGCATAAGAACAGAACCATTGGTAAAAGTATTTCCAGTATCGTAAATACCGACAACTTTAATATCTTGATCATAGGCTTTAAAAGTTGACCCAACTGAAAGACCATTTTTAGATGCTAAATCTTTTCCAAGCATTGCAATATTTTCCGATGAACTAGCATCAATTTTATCTCCACTTGTTAAAGTTAGCTCACTAACATTTAAGCTGGAAAGAGAATTGATGTCACTAGTTGCCGAAACCATGACTGGCATAGTAAAACTTTGATTCGCACTAGTATTATTTGAGCTGACTGAGCTATTTTCTTGTCTTTTCTGACGATTGCCAAATTCACCAGGCTCAATTGATGATATTAAATTTGTACTAGCGCTTTCTAATCGATCCGATAGTACTCCAATAGTAGAAACAACATGCGACAACCCTTTTACATCTGTTACGTTTGCATCTGTTAACAGTGTTCCTCCGCCTTCAAATCCACGCACACCGGCGGGGCTAATTGTGATTGTGTTCCCAATTGACCCTTTTACCGATGAAATCTTTGCATCAACAGTTTTTAAGGCTAAAAGCATTATCAAGCTCATTGCGATCGATAATGCCAAGATAAAAATGATTGAGGTTGTCCGAACGCCGTTTCTAAAAGCATTTTTGACACCTCGACTAATTACTCCCATGATTTTTCCTTTCTAATTATTTCTGCTTAAGTTTATGAGACAAACCTGAGAAACAGCTTATAAAATCTCATTATTAAAAACAGCCCTTTCCCAAGGGGCTGTTTTTTTATATGAAGGGATTTTATTCTTGACCAAATCCCATCCCCATTCCTTTGCGTCCATGTCCACCCATACCAACACCTAAATCACGTAAAGTTTCACGATCTAAGTTGTTGTCGCTCAGCCATTTCTGGTTTTCCGTTCTTTCCTGTTCTCTTTTTTGCTGTTGTTCGGTTTGTCTAGTTAAGATCGCATCTTTTTGTTCAGATGTGATAGTACCAGCGTCAACCGCTTCCTGCAGTTTTGTTTTTTGTTCATCCTGCATTCGGGCTTGTTTTTCTTCATGGATTTGATCCATTGCCCCTGATACTTTATCCTGATCTATGCCCAATTTTTGAGCAAGTTGCTGTGTCATCATATCGCCGTTGCCATTACCATTTGCTTTTGCAATACCAGTTGGCCAAAGTGCTGCTCCGCTAATAGCTACACCTATAGCAATCGCGGGAATAATAAGTAATTTTTTATTCAATTTTCTCACCTCCAATCTTTTTTATTTTTCAAGACACTCTCATAATAAAAGTTTGAGCTGAGAATTTGCTTAAAAAGTTTGCTTTTAGTTAATTTTCGATGTATAAAAAATCTAATCGGTGTTTAGGAGGGAGCGAATGTCAATTTTTGAAAATCCAGATCAAAAGAGGCAACGAGAAACACTGGAAAGGCTGTTTTCACTACACTCATTTTATCAATGCAAGAAAGACCGTGAAGGTAGACGTATCGGATGTCTTGTGGCATCGGACCGTAAGTATCCAAGCAGATGGAAGCCAGAGGGTGAGCATTTCTTCGCTGAGTCGTACCTAAATATGCCAAGGGCACTTTCTACGCCAGCAGCCAACGAAGAGTTTGCTCAAAAGCTTCTGGACTATTACAAACTCTTCCACAGAGAACCGAAAATCGATTACCTTGTCTATGCGGACGGCTATAGCGGTCCGCTTGCACATGAGATGGCCAAGCTTTTCAGCTGTAAATACATCCATGCGGTTGATGCTTGGCACTCAGATATTCCTCTGAATTCAAATGTGCTTTTGGTCAACGGCGAATGGCACAACAATGTGCCCATAGAGAACTTTTACCAAAAGTATTGCCAAGGATTTGGGACCGTTAAAGTGGTTGGTGCACTGTGCATCGTCAACAGTAGCGGAAGAAGCCGCTGGCAAGGCCAACTAAGTCTACTCCAGATCTACAGTCTGGCAAATGTCTATTACCAAATCTACCGACAAGACGATCCCAAGATCAAAGATGACTTGGTTGTCGGTAAAATGATCTGGCCGTGGCAAAGACAAACGCTTTGGGAGGAATAATCTACCGGAAGAAATTCCGGTTTTTTAAATAGGTAGTTTGACAGAAAAAGTGCTACCTTTGTCTGGCTTACTCTGAACCATAATTTCGCCATCATGAAGATCAACAATTTGTTTAGCGATTGCAAGCCCTAATCCATATCCATTAACCTTCTCTTTATTTCTTGATGAATTCGCGCAATAAAAGCGATCGAAGATATGGGGTAAGTCTAGTGCTTTTATGCCAGAGCCTTGATCTTTAATCGATATTATTGCAAAGTGTTTTTCTTTTTTCATTGTAATGAATATTTTGGATTTTTTTGGACTAAATTTAATAGCATTATCTAAAAATATAACAAAAAGTTCTACCAAACTTTGCTTATCACCTCGCGCTTTTATTTCGATTAACTTTGTTTCAAATTTTATATCTTTTTTCTGCGCTAAACTTTCAATTTTTTCATAACTTTCGGTTAATACATCTTCTAAAGAAACTTCCTCAAAATTTTCTTGAGTTTCATTTTGTGATCGTGTCAACTTCAATAAAGATGTGGACAAACTTTCCAATTTTCCGATTTCTTCTAAGTTACTTTTTAATAACTTTATCGCAGAATTTAGACTCATTTTTTTATCGCGAAGGCTCACTTCGATTTCGCTTTTCATTGCAGTTAAAGGTGTTCTAAGCTCGTGTGATGCATCGGCAGTAAAACGGCTTTGTGATTCCATCGCTTCTTCAATCGGCTCCAATGTTCTTTTAGCAAAAAAATAACTAGCGATTGCTGACAAAATCAAAATTAATATATTGAAATAAATCAAATTTGTTTTCAAACGAGCATTACTTTCATCTAGTTGTTGTTTTCTGATTTGATCTATTTCTGGAATTGATTGCTGTCCTTTAAAAGGCGCAAGATTACCGAAAGTTCGCGTTTGTCGAAGAAGACCGCGATCAATTTCGTCCGAAGAGATTCTGTATAAAGACAAACTAAAGCCAACACTGATAATTATAACAATCAAAACATAAACACCGGTCAATTTCAGGTAGGCCAATTTAAAATGAGTCATTTTTTTCCTTTGGTATTATTATTTTGTAGCCAAACCCGCGAACCGTCGAAATCAAATCCGGCAATTTTTCGAAAGGCTTATCAATTTTATTTCTCAAGTATCCAATATAGACTTCCACTGTATTCGGCAATATATCCGCATCGTAATCCCAGACATGCAAAATAATATTGTCCTTGGTCAGAATTCTATTTGGATTGCGCATTAAATATTCTAATAAGGCAAACTCTTTACTTGATAATTTAATTTTTTTCTTGCCACGACAAACTTCGAAAGTGTTGGTATCTAGACTTAAGTCGGCGATTTTTAATTTTGTCTCTAAAACATTTTGGGGCCTACGAAGTAAAGCCCTAACTCTCGCCAAAAGCTCGTCAAACGCAAAAGGTTTTGTCAGATAATCATCGGCCCCGGCATTTAGCCCTTCGACTCTATCTTTGATTTTATCTTTTGCGGTTAAAATTAATATTGGCACTTGTTTTTCTTTTTCGCGCAAAGCTTTGCAAATCTGAATGCCGTCAACCTCTGGCAACATTCGATCTATAATGATTAGATCGTAATCAACCGAAAGAGCCGAACCCAAACCGTCTTCACCATCAAAAGAAAGGTCAACGGCGTAAGATTCTTGCGTTAAACCCTTTTTAATTGCATTAGCGATTTTTCGATCATCTTCAATAATTAATATTCTCATAGCTAATTAATATATCTCAAATATTCCTGAGAATCAACTGAGAAATTATTTGGAGTTGATTCGGCAAGTTAATCAACTGAATTGTCTATTCGAAACATGTTTTGTGCTACTACACATATCAAAAAATGGATAATTTTTTTACGATAACTTAAGAAAGGAAATTAATTATGAATAGCGACGAAATTATTAAAGATGATTCTGGTATGACTACTATGTACCTAGCTAACCCAAACACGAAAAATCCTGATGCTCTCAAATTTGCCAACTTACTTTTTATTGCAGATGATCTTCAAGATCACTTAGTAGTAGGAGAAATTTTACTGCCAACTAAGTTTGAAAAGTTAATGCCATACATTAAAACTATTCGAATTAAGATTGAGGAAATGTCGGAAATCATCGAAGAGGCGAAAAATTTAGAACTGGGCGACGAAAAAATCGATTCGTTAACTGACGATGTCTTAGATCAAACGGAAAAAGTAATTGAACAAATGCGAGAAATGGAAGACAGACAAGAAGAAGGCGATATTCATACTTTAATTTGGCCCATGTTTTTTGATCACATGATTCGCGAAGGTGAATTCATTCTTTCTCATCAAAATGATATTAAAGAAGGACGGTTGATTGATATTAATGAATTGGTGAATTTTTGGACAGAAATTATGGCGGAGCATGGCTTATTCACCTCTCATTTACTTGACCCAACGGAATCCGACTTAATCGAAGAGCAATTAGATGTCGCTGATACATTCTACGATTTCCTAGAAAGTGAAACCACTGATTACAATAAAATAATCGAGGCGCTGGACGATGTCATAAACAGCGAAACAGAATTAATTGAAAATTTAGAAAACGGCAATGTGGCATCGATTATTCCGCCAGAGCTAGCTGATCACATGAGGGAAGAAACATTATATTTTAAAAATGAGCTACTTAGATTAACGGCTAAAACAGAATAAGCCGCTGATCGATTGACAAAGATAAAAATTTCTGTTATAGTTTATTAGTTACAGAGTTTCAAATAAATTGTTCTACGGATTTCCGGAAAATATTTAATTAATTTTTTCGATGTTCTCTAGAGCAGTAAAAAAATTAATTAATTAGACACCGGATTTTTTTGTGTCTACAAAAGAAAGATTACTACATGTATCAAGCCTACAGACCGAAATCTAAGTTTGGCGGAAACAATTCAAACTACAATCGTAACCGTTTTCAGGGAAGACCAAAACGTAGTTTTGGTGAATCAATTGACCCAAATCGCTTCGTTCAAAAAGCGACGAATTTTAATATTGAGATACCAACTGAAATTAAAAATAAGTTTGCCGATTTTAAATTCTGCCAAGAATTAAATCGAAATCTTCAATATAAAAAATATGAGATTCCAACTCCGATTCAGGATCAATCAATTGAACACATTATGAACGGCCGCGATATTGTAGGACTTGCTAATACCGGTACAGGCAAAACTGCCGCCTTTTTACTACCATTAATTAACCGCGCTTTTCTAAATAAAAACGAAAGAGTTTTGATAATTGCTCCAACCAGAGAACTTGCTAATCAGATTTCTAACGAAATGCATGAATTTTCGTTTTCAATGAAAGTTTTTCAAGCCACCTGCGTTGGCGGTATGCCAATGGGCAAACAAATTCAAAGTCTTCGACGCAATCCAAACTTTGTCATTGGGACACCTGGCCGATTAAAAGATTTGGCTAATAAAAATTTCTTGAAATTAGAAACTTTTCACAATATTATTCTGGACGAAGTTGATCGCATGCTAGACATGGGATTTGTAGATGACATTTCAGAAATCTTAAATCTCTTGCCTAAGGATCGCCAGTCTCTTTTCTTTTCGGCTACTATGCCACCAAAAATCAGAGTCTTAGTTGATAAATTCTTGGTCAATCCAGTGACTGTTCAAATTAAGTCCCGCGACACAGCAGAAAATGTCGATCAAGATGTGGTGAGATGCAGTAAAGATCAAAAACTTGAAAAACTTCATGAAATTCTTTCTAAACCAGAAACGGACAAGGTTTTAATCTTTTCAGAAACTAAACGAGATGTTGAAAAACTGACAAACGATTTAATTGCAAAAGGTTTTAGAGCCGATTCAATTCACGGCGACAAACGCCAAGGCCAACGCCAGAGATCGTTAAATTTATTTAAAACTAGTCAAGTTAAAATCTTAGTTGCTACCGACGTAGCTGCCAGAGGTATTGATATCAAAGATATTTCTCATGTTATCAATTACACTCAGCCACAAACCTACACCGATTATATTCACCGCATTGGTCGAACCGGCCGCTGCGGTAAAACCGGGATTGCTCTCACCTTTGTCGAAAGCCGATAAATAAGAGAATAAACAATCTCTCCTGCTCTAATTTGCTCGAGCGTCTGCCTGGTTCGTTAGATAAACAAAATTTCCGCTATTTGGGTCTGAGTCATAATTGGTGGAAAATTGTTCGCCGTTGCACTGCAACGGATTAGCATCGCGGTATTCCTTCGAGAAAATTAATTCACTGCGATCTTTGATCCCATGAGCTTGGTAGTTTGCAAATAATGAATCTGGCATCACTTCAAAATACGAAACAAAATAGGGGTTAAAACCCTCTCTCTTCTCAATAGCAATATCGGTATTTTGGTATTGGCCAATTACCCCAATTTGTTGACCAGCAGTAACCTTCAAACCCTTTTTAATACCATCAAGTTTGTAAATATGAAAAAGACGGAGGGTGTATTGCGATGCGTTAGTTGGCTCGATGTATATTTGTTCGCCTGTTGTTTGTTCCTCTTCGATTCTGACAATTTTACCATCGACTGGGCTGTAGATTTTAATATCGGTTTTGCCGTCTGGTGCTGGCGGTAAAAAATTATTTTGCCTACCTAATCGTTCACTTTCTTCGGTGTGCGGCACATTAAAATAATGCTTCATACTGCGGCAAGTCTCACCAGTTCCTTGGGAGAAATCATGCCCGGAACCGGATCTGAATTTTGAAATTTGGGCAATTCGATCCAGCTCAATAAAATCTGCTTGAATAAACCGTGAGGGGCTTTCGGCAGATTTGTCGGGCCCGAAAAATATTAAGCCCAAACCAGATGCTAATAAAACTAAAGCTCCTAATCCGATCCATTTTACATGCGATTTATTTTGCAGCCATATCCACATCAATCCTCCATGTTTTCGTAGTATCCGTTGCAGATATCCGGATATTGCGGCTTAAAGTTTCCATTAGCTTTCACCCTAGCCCAGATGGCTTCTATCCGCTTTCTTGAATCAGTATCAAAATAGCCTACAGGACATATTCGGTTAATGAAATAAGAGCTCGAAGAAAAATCCCAATGCATCTGTCTGGAAGGAGCACTATTTTGTAGCTCCATTCCTTCAACATGCGGTCGTCCGGTTTGCCCGATTACCTGCCCTTTCTTTATTTTTGCAAGAAATCGGATATCCGGCTCAAGTTTATTTAGTTCCTGATAGACCGTTCTGTAATACAGACCTAAGCTTTGTTCAACGATGTATTGGCCCTCATGGTTTTTTCGAATGTTGATTATTCGTCCGTCGGCAACTGCCAAAATATCAGTTTCTTTTTCCCAGCCGAAATCAATCCCCGGATGCCCATTTGGCAGGCCGGTTGAAGCATTGTGCCATTGTTCGATCTCCCCCATCGGAATCAAGTCAGTATAAGAGTCAGCTTCTTTCGGAAACGGCAAAGAAATTTCAATGTGTTTGTGCGGCAAAAATGCCCACGGCTGGAACAACAACAAAGCCCCAATCGCAAACATAATCCCGATCGATAACAAAACCCATTTAAACCACTTCCACATTATTCTTCCTTAATAGTAATATTTTTATTGTTTAGGTATTTCATCTTTAGTCTTATAAACCATAAAGTACTGACCGTTATTTAGTTTAGCTACTCCGGGATCAGCGGTTAAGCGACCTACATCAAACCTCTCTGATGTTTTCGTAAAAGTCTTGCCGTCTTTCGAAGTTGAAATTTCGATGCCGCCGGTAAAAAGATAGTAAGTATCATTTTCGTAAACTACATTAGGAATAGATCCCTGGTTTAAAGCAATTCCTTCATAATTAAAATTTAGTCCGTTATTTGAAGTGGCTGAAAGAACTTTTTGGTCATCCGTACCAACATACATTCTCCAGATATCGCCGACTTTGATTACATCTGGATCAAAAATGGCCGCATACTTAAAACGGGTTCCTTCTTCTTCGGTGAAGTTAATGCCATCAGTCGAAATTGCCGAATAAATCGCATTGTTTTTCAATCCTTCGGTTTTAGTCGTACTAATGTCAAAATAATACAAACGAATTTTTCCATCACCAAGCAGATACGGATCCGGATCAACAGCAATTTTGCTCCCTAGCCCTTTAATGGTAATTATTTGCTTTTCAGACCATGTGGCGCCGTTATCGTTTGATTTTAGCAAGCCGATTTGCTCGGGCTTGCCGTCGATTGAAACATCGACAAAATAGATATAAATAACACCGTCTTTAACGATTACTTCTGGCACACTGGCATGTTCAGCTAAGACTTTGCCGGAATCAACCCAACTAGTTAATGAATTACCCAATGCGTACAAAACCCTGTCTTTGTATGGGCCTTGGTCCATTGTAGACCAGTTAAATTCATCTGAATTTTTAGATTGACCAGCGCCTTGTGGCACACTTATTTGTGAATTGATCGCAGGCTTTTCGTTGGAGCTACCCATATACCAAAAAATAATTCCACCTGCAATGATTACAACAAGCAGAATAATTATTATTAGTAATGTTTTATTGCCTGAAACTTTTTGTCCAGACATATTTAGCTGATCGCTCATACCCCTCCAATTTATTAAGCTTATTTTTACATCAATTTTAACACAACTAAATGACCGTTAGTAGTTTTAAAACTGCCGTATATTTATTCTTTGTTAACAAAGTTTTTTCCGTCTGGCGTTTTACATTGTTCGGGATAAGTTAACAATACCGGAAAATATTTAGCGCAAGTATTAAAATCGGTTACTTCAGCCGGGTTGCCGTGTTTTTGCCAGCTACCATTTCTGTCCTGAATCCAAGCGTCTTCATCCCCGCGCAAAGACATCAGAATAATGCCAATCGCCAATAAAATTAGGGGGATAATAATAATAATAATAATAATAATAATAATAATAATCAGCTTGCTTTTAGGTCTAAAAATCATGTTATATCTAATTTATTTAACCAAAGCGGCGATTATCAGGGCAACAACGGTAAAAATTGCCAACCAGAAAGATGTATTTAGAAATAAAGAAACTGCTTCTTTTTTCCTATCATCAAGATAAAGCATGACTGGTTTTCCCAAAATAAACCCACCAACAATCGAAGCTGAAAGTGTAAACAACAGTAAGACAATGATCGGAGTTATAAAGGTATCCGTTTTACCAAAAAGCCGATCGCCATTCTGCATTATTGTTCCGACAATTACGATGTAAACCAAAGTTCCAAGTGCATTAAAGAAACCAGTTCTTTTCATTTCAACTCCTTATTTTAATATTTGATATTTTAATCTTTACTCTTTAGAAATCAAAAAAGCGACCAGATGGTAAATCCCCTGCCAAAAACCACCTGTCTTTGTACTTTACAATCTTCATTATAGAGCCATTTTCAGCTTTACAGTATCCGTATTCGTCACTTTTTGATAATAACTGAACACAGCCACGGAATGCATAGTAATTTTCAAAGGTGCTGTGTGCTTTTTTTAAATAATAAATCCAGTAAACACCGAGTGCTATCATGATAACGATAAACGAAATAATGGCTAAATATTTCTTCATTTCTTACCTAGATCAATAATAGCGTATCAAAAAAAATTCATCAATGTAAAAAAGCCCAGAAAATTCCAGGCTTAAGACGCAAGATAATCTATAAGTTTTTCTTTGCTCAAACTGGCATAGAAAATAACTCTGTCTCCCCAGCCAGGTTGATCGGAAGATTTACGATGACCTATATAATAAAGTTGTTTTTTTTCTTGTACGATGATTCCATGGCCGATACCGAAACCGCTTTCAAACAGCGGCTGACAAACAAAAGCCCATGAACTCTTTTGCAGCGGGTCTCCGCCAAGATATTTCATTACAGAAGTGGAATAGTCCTTCGTCCAGCTGGCATTCCCAGTTATAGTCAACCCGTAGAACTTTCCATCGATATCTATTGCTTGCGGTCCTTCAAGAATCGGCTTTACGGAGGTACACCAATTATCTTTCGGAGATGACAAGAGATGTCTCGGCCCTATTTCCGTTTCGGAAAGCATCTCTGAAATATAAATGTGCTGTGGAAACTCATCATCATTAGCTTTCCAACCTGACCAAACTCCATAGCTATTACCGTTAATCTTGATAATCGTCAAATCGATCGCCCAAAAGTCTTCCCCGTCGGCGGTCTTAAGCTTGCCCAAATACTTCCAAGGACCGAGCGGACTTTCGTCGGTTTGGTAGACATGCATTCTGTGTGTCCTATTACCACCTTCGGATGCCGCTACATATAAGAAATTACTATGTATTTCTGCCGCCCAAACCTGTCTTAAGTGATCATCCTGATTTGCGACAATTAAGGGCTCTGGATTTGCGTTCTTAATACCCTCTAGGCTCCGAGCCGTCCGCAATGTGTAGCCGCCAATACCTCGGTGAGCTTCCGGATCAGGTCGGAGATCTTCTTGTAACAATAGGTGCCAAAGATTATTTTTTTTGAAAACAAAAGGATCAGCTCCGCTGCAAATGTCGCGAACCTTTCTTTTTCGATGAATTATATTATGATTTTGGTGTATTATATCTAACATATCGGAGCTATTATACTGTCCTTTGTTAGATTTGGCAAGCCTATCAGCTCCCGCAGAATACTCCAATTCTATTCACCTCCTTTAACTGGATAATTATAAGTAATTTATTTTTTGGTCGAAAAATTATTACTCTACCTCTGCTATAGTAACCACGTAATTCCTGCCGTATTTTTTAGCGCATTTCGGGCAGGTTGTATACCACATATACCATTTTTTGATTTTGAGGCCCTTTTGAACGGCAAAATTTTTAAAGTCTTCACCCCATTTGCCAGTATCCTTAAAATCACCCTCATAAACTTTGGTTAGAAATTTACCACTTAAATTGGCTTTTTCCGCGCCTTCGATTTCTTTATCGACTGCCAAATAAAGATCCATATTCCATTTCGAAGTGTGGTCAGAAAGACACATGTTCTCGGGTGTTTGAGCACCAGCGGCCTCTACTTTTTCCATTAGCCGCATCATCGCCCCGCCAAAATTAATCGGCATGTACATAAAAGTTTTAACGTGATCTTTAATAAATTTTTTGTCCTGCCATTCTAAGACTTTCCCGTCCCATGGCTCAGGATTAAACTTCGGGCAACAGACCGGTTCGTTTTCACTTTGTTCGTTTGACATTTTTACCTCCAAACAAAATTAATTTACCAAATTTTCCAAACTACAAGAGGTCTATATTTCAAAATTACCTGCAAAACTATGGCCAGTACCAAAAAAATCGGCGCTAAAATATCAATAAATCTTTTGATCTTTTTATCTTCGATATCAACATTAAATTTCCTTAATATTTTGCCAGCGTAATGTGCAGTAAATGAATAATTCCACTTGCCAAATTGAGCATAAGTCAAAATACATCCGTCAAAAATTTTGAGCTGAATGTAATAAAGTAGCACGCCAATAACAATCAGTTTCCAATCAAGCCAAAGAAACGAAGTATAAGCAAATAGCACAATGATTCCGTGTAGCACGCCAGCTAGTTTTTGTTTTGTTGTAATAATTTGCATCAATTTTCCTTATCATTAATTGCGATAGTCTGTTCATTAGTAATCGTCTTAATTTCATATTTATTTCCGAATTCTTTAATCACTTTTTCATGCAAAATATCATATTTTGGGTTACCATGATGAGGCAGAACGACAAAATCAACAAGACCAAAAGCCTTTGTATTGTCCAAATTTGCCTTTTCAGGATCATCGATAGGCGCAATTGGTTCGAGATCTGGACCAGCAATACATGAACCAGCACTTGAGCCGATATAAATTTTGTCGGAATCATTTAGTTCTTTGATCACTTTTTCAAAACCACTCTCTCTCGCCTTTTCTAATAAATAAAAAGTGTTACCACCGGCGACAAAAATAACATCAACCTTTCCCAAAATATCACGCACATCGCTTTCGGTTTTTTCTTTTAGATCAAAGTCGGTGACAACAAAACCTAATTCACTAAGCTTATCATGATCGGCTTTTTGCCATGGCCGATCATCATCATATGGATCGCCGGCAGTAGGAATAAATACCACTTTTAATTCAGAGGGCTTCATAGGAAGCTCTGACACGATTTTATCCATAACCTGATAGGCGCTAGAAGTTAAAAATATTTTCATTTATTTATCCCTTCTTCGTGTTCATTTGGAAATTCATAAGTAAAAATAAGCATCATTTCAATGAATGATAATATTTTAGTAGCTTCTTCCAGTGTCCCAAGTTTTATCTCATGATTTTTCTCATTTCCTAAATCTTTTATATACTTTAACCATTTTTCACCATTTGGTGGTATATAATTTTTACATTTAAGAAAATCGACATAAGCCGCGAATGTTTCACCTTCTTTTGCTCCAGCCAAGTCTACGGCAGTATGCATTATCAGCTTACGCCCTAATAACAAAGTAGCAGTATAATTTTTTTCCTTAATAGAACTGCGCATTTCTTGATAAATAGTTTTAATATCACTAGGAAGATGTTTAACACTTCGTCCAAGTAAAGGACCAGGTGTTTGAGAATTGTTTTCAAAAAAAGTTGGACGACCACAATTCGTGCAAATTACAATTGATATTCCACCATGAGTCTGACTAAAGTATCCATGATCAGAACCAACATCCTTTCCGCAAAATCCACAAATAAATTCTCTCGGGCTCATACTACTCAATTGTAGCCACGCATTCCACTGATATTTAAACATTTTTATCCTTTATTTTTGCATTTTTTACGCCACACTGAGAACATTCTTGTGTGTGGCAGGAAATTACTCCGCCGCATTTAGAACATGCCCATTTTTTATTTTCTTTTTCTAAAAATTTTTCCATTCCGTTTTCTCGGATAAAATGCAAATTTTCAATCTCGCTCATATTATATTTAGATCGGTATCTCTTATCTAAGTTTTTCAATCGCTGGCAAGGAAATTCTTTACAATCATAACAAAAATCTCCAGTGTGTTTTTCACAAATTCTAATTCTACATTTGAGACAAGTTTCTTTCGGTTGTACATGACATCCAGGGCAGCCATCTTTTTCTCGTAAATAGAATTTACAGATACCACAATTCATACCGCAAGAAGCGATTAATTTTTTCGCGCCGATTTTATTGGCCATTTTTTTCCATCCAATCAACGCGTGTTTTGCCGCGCTGTGCATCTTTAAATGTAAAACCTTCAGGATAGCGCTTTCTTAATTTATCAATATTTTCTTCTAAAATATCTTCCAGGCTCCAGCCCATAGTGTTACAAATCATGGCTAAGTACCACATCGTATCGCCGATATTTTCCCGAACTCCATCGCTTTGATCGTTTTTATGAAAAACCGTTTTCTTAATGCAGCCGGCAATATCGCCCGCCTCGCCGGCCACGCCCAATCCCCAATTCATTAAAGCCCTCTGATTCTTATAGTTTTTAGCCGTTCTTGTTGCTAATTTTTGATATTCATTGATGTCCATTTATGATCCTTTTTGCATTTATATCTTAATAATAAAGATGGCTTCAAGCCATCTCTATTATTTCAAAAGACCAAACAATTGTCTATTTGTTTTGCCAGAGACCCATTACATTTCCTTCGGTATCTTTGAAATATGCGGCATAGCCCATGTCCCCAACTTCCATCTTTGCTTTTAATTCCTCTCCGCCCATTTCTTTAATTTTCATCATGGACTCATCGATGTCTTTAACATCGATCGTAATAACTGGGTGAGAAACCTCGGGGTCACGCTGCATCATACCACCGTTAATCATTCCTTTTTCTTTGAGCGTGCCACTTTCCGGATCGGTTTCACCTGTCCAAGCAATAACATACTTCATTTCCGGCATGTCATTCATTTTCCAGCCGAAGATTTCGCTATAAAACTCCTTTGCGCGATCCAGGTCGTCAGCAGGGATTTCGAAATGTACGACACCGTCCATATTTTCTCTTTTCTAGGAAAGGAGTAATTCTGCGACAAGCTTTTGCTTTGTCCATATTATCCTTTCTATTAAGGTTTGCGATCTTAAGTATATTAAAATAAGCCAAATCTTTCCTGAGAAATATTCACAAAAAATTATTATAAAGGATTTCGCAGAGTTCGTAAGAGGACAAAAAGAAACAAGTCTTTTTTAATTTGAACCCATTCAATTCTTAGATAAATCTAATCGCTTTCGATTTTTATATTAACACTCAGCATCCTAGGTGCAGCTGAGGTAAAATTTCGCGGACAAGCTGTAATTTCTTTTATGAGTTCATCTTTTCTAAACCATTTGATCTGTTCAGCTTCTCGATAATCAACCTTAAATTTTTCTAACGGCCAATCTAATACAACTGTAAATATTTGAGCGAAATAATTATATTTATTTGATGTTCGCCATTTTGGGCCAAGTTCAAATTTAATATCCACGATCCCCATTTCCTCTTCAGCTTCTTTGTAGATATTTTGCTCATAGCTCTCGTTTTCTTCAACCGTTCCAGCGACGGCCGGCGCCCACTTGCCCGGACTATGGCTTTTATTAAAGCTTCTTTGAGCCAATAAAATCTCGCCTTTGGAATTTGTTATCCAAAGACCAGTGGCACGATAAATATCCGCCGAGGTTACCTCATCTCTTTCTTTTATGCCAATCACATCGTCATTTTCATCTACAATAGTTATTTTAGACATTTTGAAGTATCTCCAACGCTTTCTTATAGTTTGGCTCAGGTAATTCTCTTGCTTTTTCGGAAGTAATTCGATTAAACATAAAATCTACACATTAACGCTCAATTTCCTGTTTTTGAAAGACTATAATCGATGCCCAAACAAAACTGATGATTAAAACTATCGATATTAACAATGGGAATAACAAATCTTTGTTCCAACCACTGGTAATAATTTCTTTATAATCACCGACTAATTTATACGGTGAGTAATTTTTAATTGATTTAATTAATCCCCAAACCGTACCTAAAATAATCATGCTAACAAAACCGCCAATGGCCGCCATAATTGGGCTACTGGCAATAGTGCTAAAGAAAATTGTGGCTGAAGAAATGAGAATTAAGTAAACCAAAATCAAAAGCGACATGATTAAAAAGTTGATAAAGCTAAAACTTGCAAAGGTTGTAACTGTGTAAAAATAAAATATTAGCGCTGAAATTAAATATACAACTTTGATTGAACCCAAATTTGCCGCGTATTTACTCAAAATAAATGCTTTTTTAGAAATTGGCTTGGTTAAGGTAAGTTCCAAAGTCTTTTTAGTTTTTTCGTCGACAACCGTTCCGGCAACAAGAAAGACTAAAACAAAAATTGCCAATTGGGAGAGGTTTTTCACAAACTGATCGACTGAATCTAAATAAGTTGGCGTTGGTAAACTAATGGTTAATCCTGGGGTTTGAGGTAGCGAATTTAAAATCTGAGGCATAACTTTCGCTAAAACTACTGAAGAAATTGCAACAAACAGAAATATTATTCCTAAAATTAAAATCTTTTTTGATCGTAACAAATCTAAAAAATCTTTTTTTAATAAGCTCCAAAAAATATGGCTTTTCATTTGTCCTCCCCAACTAGGTTCATAAATAAATCCTCAGTTTGTAGTTGCAACATGCCGTAATGAACAATTCCGTAATTAAATTTGGAAACGGCTTTTAAAGGAAGGTTCTTATCGATAACAGCTTCGTCCTTTAACCAAACTCTAATAATTTCTCCTTGCTGTTCGACTTTCTGCACCCATTTCTCTTTGCGCAATTCTTCGGCCACGCCTTTAGGATCCTCATCAAATTCAATTTCCAGAACTGGCGCCGCATATTCATTTTTTAGCTCTGAAAGTTTTGCCACGGTAATTAGCTTGCCGTGATCCAAAATTGCTACATCATCGCAAATCCGATCAACATCCGATAAGATGTGAGTCGAAAGAAAAATTGTATGATCTTTTTTTAAATCAAGTAAAATTTCCAAGACTTCTTTGCGGCCGATAGGATCTAACGCTGAAACTGGCTCATCTAAAATCAAAACCTTTGGCTTGTTGATTAAAGCCTGAGCGATACCCAATCTTTGTTTCATTCCGTTCGAATAACCGGCGATGCGGCGAGATTTAGCATCAGTCAGCTTTACCAAGGTTAAAACCCGTTTTATTTCCGTTTCTTTGTCCTTGATCAAGAATAGATCGGCAATAAAACTTAAATATTCTTCGCCTGTCATCCAACCATAAAATGCGGGCTGCTCTGGCAAATATCCGAATTTATTGTTTACCATAGTTTTCCCAAAGACTACTTCCTCACCGTCAATAAATATTCTTCCACTAGTTGGCCTTGATAGTCCTACTAACATTCGAATAGTCGTAGTTTTACCGGCGCCATTTGGTCCCAGAAAGCCAAAAACACAGTTTTCAGAAACCTCAAACGAGAGATCATCCAGTGCCTTAAAATCGCCAAAAACTTTCGAGAGGTTTTCTATTTTAATTGCGCTCATTATTCCTCCTCTGCCCGGCCAACCAACAAATAAACTATGCTACCTAAAATCTCGCCGAGTATAATGATAATTAACCAGATTGCAAAATTAAGATTCTTTGTTTTGCCGCGTTTTGCTAAATCATAAATAGCATAAACTTGGACAGCTAACTGCAGAATGATTAATGGCCAGACAAATTTAATAATTTCTAGTACTTGCATAATTTCCTTCTAGAAATTTCCGCGCCAAACGGAAGTTTGGCTATAATTTCTAATCCTTGCATATATACTCCTTTGTATTTTCAGTATACCAGTCTTTTGCTCAATGCTAAATATTTGATACAATAGGCTCACGTAAGTTAAAGCAATAAGGCTTTATCGCGGAGATTTGTAAAGCAAAATATAAAAAGGAGATCAATGGAACTTTCCAGTATTCACAAGAGAATGACAGAGGTCGAAAATTACAAAAATGAAAATAAAGTGGCCCGAGAAACTTTAAAAAATGAACTCGAGAACAACACTCAATATTTAGAGGCTAGCGAAGAAGTAAAAACCGCGACAGAAAAACGAAAAAGAATCAAAAACGAGATCCTGGCCCAACAGGAAACTCAAAAAATTATTGCCGATATCAAAGAAAACAAAGAAGAATTAGATACTTTAGAAGAGATTTTATCCAGTGAAGTCGTTGAGTACCATAAAGAAAGCAACGCTAATGAAATCGAAGATGCCGATGGCGACAAACGCCAGTTTAAAATTGTCGTCAAATTCTTACCAAAGAAGAAAAATTGGGACGACCGTGATGAAGAAGGAAAATATGCGGCTAAAGTTGAATTGGATTTACCGAACTTGCCAACCAATGGCGCAGAGATTGAATCAACCACAATAGAAGAGCCTGCTAACTCTTAAGCTGAAAATTTTATTTTTTTAGATATTTTAAAATCGCAGCAATGCCAAGGACAATTAACACGACAAAAAGTAGATAGGCCAACCAGCCAAAAAGCATCATTACTCCGCCATTTGACCCCATCATCGTGCCGTAATCAGTTCCCATCATAATAAATCCTTTCTTTTATTAATTGATTATTTTCCCATGTTCGAACTTAAACGTGCAAATTCAAAAAACAAAAAACTAAAAACAATAATCATCAATATTGGCGCGATCACCGAGATGTAATTTTTGCGACCTGGTTTAAAATATTTCAACAGCAATGAATTAGATACCACAGAAACTGAACTCAAGGCCATGGCAAGTCCTGCTAATTCCGGCTTTAAAACCAATCCTAAGCCAATAAAAACTCTTGCGGCAATCGGAATACCGATCACATTATAAAACAGGGCAAAAAACATATTCTGTTTAATTTTTGAAAATGTTTCTCGTGAAAGCTCGATAGCAGTAACAACATCATTTAAATCATTTTTAATAATAACTATGCCACCTGCTTCAATTGCTACATCAGTGCCAGACCCCATCGCTATACCCAAATCAGCTTGAGCCAAGGCAGGTGCGTCATTAATCCCGTCGCCCACCATTGCTACATTTTTGCCCAAATTTTGCAATTTTTTAACCTCTTGAGCCTTATCTTCCGGCAAAACTTCAGCTAAAACATTATCTATACCCAGTTCTTTGGCAATTGCCTGAGCGGTTCTTTGATTGTCACCTGTAATCATATAAAGCTCCATCCCCATTGATTTAAGCTTTTCAACCGCTTTTTTCGATGTCTCTTTGACAGTATCAGCTACCGCAATAATACCAAGAACTTCTTTATCGCTTGACAAAATCATGGCGGTTTTACCCTCTTCTTCCAACCGAATAAGCTCAGAATCAAATTTTGATAAATTTAACTTAGCAACATCCGCAATAAGTTTTCGATTACCGAAATAATATTTTTGGCCATCAATAATACCTTCAATACCATGACCAGCAATGGCTTTAAAGTTTTCAACTTCTTTAGTATCAGTTTTTTCTTCGTTGGCTTTTTGCAGGATCGATCCGGCCAAGGGATGTTCTGAGCCATGCTCAAGGGAGGCCGCAATTTGCAGATTTTCTTTTTGGCCGATTATATCAGTAACGATTGGCTTTCCTACGGTTAATGTCCCGGTCTTATCAAAGATTATTGTATTGATTGTGTTGGCAGCTTCAAGCGGTTCTCCGCCCTTAATCAATACACCATGTTCTGCGCCTTTACCCGTTCCGACCATAATTGCCGTCGGAGTGGCAAGTCCCAAAGCGCACGGACATGCGATCACAATGACGGCCGTAAACGCCAAAAGGGAAAAGGTAAGCCCGGCGTGCAAAGGGAAAAACCAAATTAAAAAGGTTAACACAGCGATTCCAATAACGATCGGCACAAAATAAGCCGCAATTCTGTCGGCGAAACCCTGAATCGGCGCTTTCGAACCCTGAGCTTCTTCGATTAACTTTATGATTTGCGAGAGTGTAGTGTCTGAACCCACTTTTTCAGCGCGAAATTCAAAACTTCCTTGTTTATTTATAGTGGCACCAATCACTTTGTCACCCATGTTTTTTTCAACCGGAATACTTTCCCCTGTGATCATTGATTCGTCAACAGCTGAAATGCCTTTTGTAATTGTGCCATCAACCGGAATTTTTTCACCCGGTCTAACTTGAATAATATCTCCAACAACAACTTTTTCAATTGGTAAATCTTTTGTCTCTCCGTCACGAACCACTCGAGCAGTTTTGGCTTGCAACGTGATCAATTTTTGGATTGCTTGAGAAGTTCTTCCCTTAGCTTTTGCTTCGAGTAATTTCCCTAAAATGACAAAAGTGATTAAAAAGGCAGCCGTTTCAAAATAGAGATCGGGTATTTTCATGCCTTCAAGACCGATTAACGAATGCTCACTAATAGTGTAATTAATGTAATTTATTAGACTGTAAAAATAAGCCACAGAGGTGCCGATAGCAATTAGGCTATCCATATTAAACATTTTCATTCGAAGCGCCGACCAAGTACCTTTATAAAAATTTTTACCTATAACAAATTGAACCGGTGTAGCCAATACCAATGAGATTATTCCGATATACGGAGGAAATAAATTTGAGCCTGGCAACCATTTAAAAAAGTCCAAAAGCATAAAATATAGCATCGGCAAGCTTAAAATTAAACTGGCTATAAATTTTTTGCGCAATGTTTCGTAAGCTTCTTCTTTGTGATGCATATGATCCATACCGCTCATATTTTCATCCACGATTTCAGCTTCGTAACCAGCGTTCTTAATAGTCTTAGTTATTTCTTCGATTTTCAACGAATCTTCGTCGTAAATAATCGATGCTTTTTCTGCCCCGAAATTAACATTGGCCTGCTTTATACCGGGCAATTTATTTATTTCCTTTTCAATGATCAGAGCGCAAGAAGCACAGTGCATCCCCGAAAGGTTAATTTGTATTTTTTTATCATTTGACATGTTTTCCCCTATTCTACTACATTAAAATAACCTTTATACATGTTCATAGCACAACTAAAATTAATCTTGCCAATTTTCTTTGGAGTGAATTCTAAAACGTTTTCACCCAATACTAAATCCCTATTAATATTTGACTGCTTCGACACTATAAAAGCTGTACAAAAACCAGTGTTTGTACCAGTAATAATCCATTTTACCGGCATATCAACTTTGACTGTTACGACATTAGGTTGGTAGCCTCGTCCAGTTTGTGTCATCCTAACAACCTGTACCCCGTTTTCAATCGTAACTTCTGGACTAGCTGGTTGTGCAATTTTCGGACCACTGTTTACATTCGCCGCCAATGGAAAAACTATGTAGTAAAAAAACAGATTGACACAAATTGTCGTGATAAACAAAATAGTCAAATAGCTCCATTTTCTTTTAGCACCAACTAAAGAAAAATTGCCTGTTCTCCTTAAATATATAGAAGCTGAAAGAGTTGCGAAAAATAATGATAGTCCGACTAAAATTTGAAAGAAATGAGGAATGACAAAAAATCTTTTCAGGAATATAGAACCGGTCGTCGCCCCAACCACAGAACAAAGTACGAAAAAAATACAAAATGTATGCGGCATGAGACCATAAACAATTCCCCAGAAAAATCCTTTTCTCTCCGAGAATTTTTTAACAGGTTTACAGCAATTTGAAATATTTTTTTCCATTATCCTCCTATTTATTAGATAGTTTCGAAACTTTTAAAATCTCCTCAATCATTTCCTGTTTTCTTTTTTCATTGTTAGACTTCATCGCACTCTTAAAACACGTATTTAGATGGCCTTCCATTAACATCTGATGGGCAGATTTCAATAAACCGATTACAGCTAAGTTCTGTTGCATAACATCGATGCAATATTCGCCGTCTTCAACCATCTTAATTACTTTTTCCAAGTGACCTTTGGCCTTTTTAAAATTCACTATCGTTTTTTCGCTTGAATGATTCATACTTTTCCTTTCTTACCCCCACCCTAGGTAGTGGTAATATAATCATAGAACAATGAAATAATTTGTCAAATTAACTCTCTTGAAAATTAGGGATAAAAATGTTATATTTTATTAAGTAAATAGTTATTCCCGGGTCGTCTAATGGCAGGACGGCAGGTTTTGGTCCTGTTAGTCGGGGTTCGAATCCCTGCCCGGGAGCCAAACAAAAGATGAGCACTTCGTGCTCGTTTTTTGTTTGAGCGGATGCAAGCGGAGCCAACCGGCGATATTACAGTTTAAGTTATCCAAAAGATGATTTAGGCTGTTTTTTTTGTTGCAAGTTTTACGTTTAACTAAACAAACCTTGAACTTTTGGGTAAATAAGTGTACTATATTTTATTAGGTCTTGTCGTGAAATATCTGCGGAGTTTATACGTAGGGGGGGCAGTAAAATGTCTAGAGTTGAAACTTTGAAAAATGGTATCGTTGTCGTCCACAACCTAACTATTAACTATGATGAGCCGCCACCCAACCTTAAGTGGCTATCGAGTGAGAACAAGCAGGGTCTTGTTTATGATTTTCCAGCAGAGAAGTGGAATATTGGAAAATCCGGCATTATTGAAGGTGTCGATATCCCTATCCTCTGGCCGCCGATATTGTGGCAAGGTTCGGTGGGGATAATGTGCAACAAAAGTCGCGAACGACTTACCGAGAGGAACATTGGGTACAGTGTGCCAGTTGAGCTTGTAGCACTACAAGATAAGGAGATTATTAAAGAGCTTGAAGGCATTGGAATTTTGTGGGTTACTGCATTAGGCCAGAATAATGACGATTTTATGGCAAATCCCGAGGGTGATCCTCAACCAGTAAGTCTCGGTCTCTTGGACGAAAAGTGGTTCGGCAACGGATTATTCCTTGGATATGGTTTTTTTGATTGGTTGGGACAAAGAGCATTCGTAGGAGCTCCGCAAATAACTTGTCTTTTATAAATACAACTATGCCCCCTTACATTGATATGTATTGGGGCTTTTTATTTACAAATATTCATTTGATAAATTAAACAAATCAGGAATATAAATATAACTCTGTTCATTCTGGAAAATTATTCTAACGCTGTTTACAGTGTTGAGCCAAACAAAAGATGAGCACTTCGTGCTCGTTTTTTGTTTGAGCGGATGCAAGCGGAGCCAACCGGCGAAGCCGATATTACAGTTTAAGTTATCCAAAAGATGATTTAGGCTGTTTTTATTTGACAAAAATATGATTATTTATTACTATATCAATGAGCGTTGATATAAATGAGGTGCTATGGATTGTTGTCAAAATGAAAATTATTGCCAAGAAATTGCATTTACAGCTGATTTCTTAAGAACAATTTCGGAAGAGAATCGCCTTAGGATTCTTTGTATTTTGAAAGAAAAGGAAAGATGTGTTTGTGAAATCTGGAGTGAATTAAAAATACCACAAAACTTGGCTTCCCATCATCTCAAAGTGCTTAGGGATTTTAATTTGATTGAATCTCGTAAAGAAGGACTAAATGTATATTATTCTCTCAATAATCAGGAAATAAACGAGCATTACAATTTATTAAATAAGATTTTAGGAGGAACCAAATGAAAATTCAAGTTTTAGGACCTGGTTGCGGGTCTTGTAAACAACTTCATGAGCAAGTACTAAAGGCGGTTAAAGAATTGAATATGGATACAGAGGTCGAATATGTTACAGATATTCAGAAAATAGCTGAAGCAGGTATTATGTCCAGTCCCGCACTAATTATTGAAGGTAAAGTTGCGTCGGCTGGCACAGTACCGACTGTTGAAAAAATCAAGGAAATGATTAGCGGTGAAAACTCTGATAATACCGAATCTAAAAGCAGTGGTTGTTGCTCTTGTGGCGGTAAATGCTAAAGAAAGGATATACAGATGAATATCTGGCTTCCTGTAAAATTATTATCTGATTGGTTAACTTACAGTGTGTTTTCAATTGCTCACAACACTATTCTTGCTGAAGCGGTAAACTTTTTCATCTTTGATACAATAAAAATTCTAATTTTATTGGTAGTAATCATCTTCATTGTTAGTTTTATAAGAACCTATTTATCACCAGAACGAATAAGAAACATCTTATCTCGAAAACATCAGTATACCGGGAATGTCCTAGCTTCTTTACTGGGTATAGTAACCCCATTCTGTACTTGCAGCGCAATTCCGTTATTTCTGGGATTTGTCGAAGCAGGTATTCCGCTTGGAGTAACCTTCTCTTTCCTTGTCGCCTCACCGATGATAAACGAGGTTGCTTTAGTCTTGCTTGCAGGCATGTTTGGCTTAAAAATCGCTCTAATCTATATAGCAAGCGGTCTTTTGATCGCCATTGTCTCAGGCCTAATTATCGGCAAACTAAAGGTGGAAAATTTAGTTGAAGAGTTTGTTTACAAACATAAAGTTAGCTCTGAGTTGAATGAAAAAGAGCAAACTCTTAAAGATCGCGTCCAGTATGCCAAATCCTATACACTCGATATAATTAGAAAAGTTTACCCTTTTGTCTTGATTGGTATTGGTATTGGTGCTTTTATTCACGGCTACGTTCCAACCGACTTTCTAGCACGTTACGCAGGAAGCAATAAATGGTATGCGGTTCCTTTGGCTACGCTTGTAGGTATTCCGTTATATTCCAATGCAGCTGGCGTAATTCCGTTAATTAGCGCACTTACGGAGAAAGGTGTGGCAATCGGTACATCACTCGCCTTTATGATGGCTGTTACTGGATTATCCTTACCTGAGTTTATGATTCTTAAGAAGGTTATGAAAACAAAACTGATCTTAATCTTTGCGGTTATAGTAGGACTTGGAATTATATTTACGGGCTATTTATTTAACTTAATTTTAAGATAGGAGTTGTATGAAAAAGATTACAATTGAATGGCTACATTACGACAAAGAAGGTGAAACTTGTACAAGATGTAACAATACTGGCGACAATATTAAATCCGCTATAAAAACAATTTCAAATAGTCCAGAATTAAAAGATCTTCAGATTGATTATTTTGAGACAAAATTGGAAGCAGATAGAATGCCGGAATCAAATACAGTCTTAATTAATAATTTATCTTTAGAAGAAATTCTGAATGCGACAACTTCAGAAAACCATTGTCATTCCTGTTCTTGTCTTGCTGGCAAGAGTACTAATTGTCGGACAATCGAACTAAATGACAGAAGCTATGAAGTTATTCCTGAAGAGTTGATTATCGAGGCAATTAAGAAGCTCTTAATATAGGGAGTAGCGGTGTGGTAAAACATAATATCGCTTAACAAACAAGAGATTTTCGCTATTCTGTCGTCTCACCGTCAAATTCCGGTGAATCAGCTTCCGCTTCTTCTTTAGTTTTTCTTACCAGCCCATCTTTGTGATGCGGAGGTGAATAAAGAGTGTAAAGCTTAAGTGGTTCGGTCTCTGAGGTGTTGATAATATTATGTTCAGCTCCAGCCGGAACTATTACTGCCACACCATCCTTTAGCTCGCATTCATTCCCGTCGATTAGACATTTCCCCTCGCCCTTTTCAAAACGAAAGAACTGATCATTATCAGCGTGTGTTTCCAAGCCAATTTCTTCCTTCGGAAGAAGGCTCATCAGCACCAACTGATTATGTTCGGATGTGTAAAGAACTTTACGAAAATTATCATTTTCCAAAGTTTGCTTTTCGATATCAGTTACAAATCCCTTCATTTGGCCCTTTCTATTTTAGATTCTTCATGATTAAACCTTTTGACTCAGACAAGCTTAATCATTCCGCCCTCGCATTTATAATAGACATAATTTACGACGTAATCTTTATGAAAAATTACTAAATAATATTTTTTTGGTACAAAAAAAGCCCTAAGTAATCGATAAGCCAGGTTCTGTTTTGACAGCATCTATCTAAGCGTCCGGACCTCAGGCCACCTAGTCGAGCAAACTATGATGATAGTTGAGGCCCACCGGACTTGCACCATGTAGGGTTTCCACCGCACCATGTTACCATGGACACGCGTGAGCTCTTACCTCACGATTTCAACCTTACTCCTACCTTGCGGCGGTTAGCGGTATGTTTCTGTTGTACTTTCCCTCGGTCACCCGGTCCCGCCATTTGGCGGGATACAATGCTCTATAGTGCCTGGACTTTCCTCCCCGACCTAAAGGGTGCGGGGTAACTGTCTCAATTACTTAAGGCAGCTCTATTCTACGCGAAAATTATGGTTTTGTCAATCCATTAACTGATTGAAAAACTTTCGGTGAGCAATACTGGGACCCAAATTTTTGAGAGCGATTTGATGCAATTTAGTGCCATAACCTTTGTGCTTGGCAAAATGGTAACCTGTGAGTTTTCTATCTAATTCGTCCATTAAATTATCACGATAAACTTTGGCGATTATCGAAGCAGCGGCAATGCTAGAACAGTTCATATCCCCTTTTATTAAGGCGCGGCAGCCCATTCGACTTCGCTCAGGGTAAAGTAGGGGATTTAGGGAAATAGTGCCATCGATTAAAACATAATCAACTTGTGTTTCTAACGCTTCTATCGCCCGCTTAAAAGCAAGTTGCGTCGCTTTAGTCATCTTTAATTCTTCGAGCTCTTGAACGCTTACTTCGCCAATCCCCCAAGTGCAGTTTCTCCTTATTTTCTTCGAGAGTTTCTCCCGCTCTTCGGCCGAAAGTAGTTTGGAGTCTCTAAGACCATACAGCTTCTTGTCTAAAATCACGGCCCCGGCAACTAATGGTCCAGCCCAAGCCCCTCGACCAACTTCATCCACACCACAAACAACTTCAAACCCTTGTTCTTTGAAATATTCTTCATAGTTAGTTTTTGGAATATGCAAACGCTTTATTAGTTTTAGCTTTGCTTTCATAGATTAGATTATATCATTGTTCTTTAAAAACGATGCGCGGAATTTTTGACAAAATTAAAAAACCGCGATTTCTCACGGTTGATGGTTTTCCCCAGTATCAAGATACATTACTGGTGCTGAATTCGAAACTGAGACCATAGTCGCCAGCGAGACGCCTGGGAAACGGTATCGTGCTCATAATCACTTCGGCGATCCGCTGCACCTCAGCGCAATTTTCAGCACGGATCATAAGACCACGGACTGTTCCGTGCCCGTAATGAAAAACTTTCCCTTCGAGCTCGGGCGCAAGCTGAACGATATTGATTGCGTGATCCTGAAACTCCTTCGTTTCTGCTGTCGAACTGCTGTTTAGTAAATACCCAACTACCATCACTTCACCTCACATCGCAAGATCCCACCGACAGGTTTATGCCGGCATCCGCAATGTATAATAATTCATACCAAAAAACAACCACCCTGAAAATCGCGGCCATTTTATTTAGCCGTTGAGTTCAATTTGTCTTTGAAATTCTTTAAGAAGAGTTAAATCTCGAACTTGTATAAAACGGCCTTGATAATCACTAGGCTTATCTTCATGTATTAGCTTTATCGCTTCTTCTACACTCACCCATTTGAGTATAAATCCCTCGTCTTTTTCACTATCTGTAAAATCCGGCTCTCCTTTTTCCCCGATAAGTTTTGCAGAAAAACAATATGACTTTTGATTTAATAAAAAATTTTATTACTCCCCCATTTAATGAAGAAGAGAAGAAGAAAACTTTAGAAAATAAGCCGGATTTGGAAAAATTTTTAACAG
>Ga0209318_1000373_pt1 | contig 44598 bp, 63 predicted proteins | sample RifGroE1_FD_183999 | JGI IMG/M metagenome (GOLD analysis project Ga0209318, IMG submission 183999) | Groundwater microbial communities from Rifle, Colorado, USA - Groundwater E1 (SPAdes) (version 2) | ecosystem: Environmental > Aquatic > Deep subsurface > Groundwater | place: Rifle, Colorado... | reverse complement strand
CCTTTCGGATGAAAAGATAAGAAAGGCATTAATAAGTTATGACAAAAAATCAGTCTGGTACCAAAGGGATATCCTAGGCCTGAGAAAAAACGCGGAAGGCGTTATCTACTCAGGTTTTTGTATTGATAATCAGTATGAGGATGACAGAGATGGACCAAACTACGACCTTTATTACATTCGCTGGTACACAATCGACTACGGGACCATTAATCCCTTCGCTTGCCTTGAGATCATCGAGCAGACCATTGAGCGTGTGACAAAATATTATGCAGTGGACGAATATTACTATGACTCAAAAAAGCACAACAAGCAGAAAACGGATTCCGAATATGCAGATGACCTGAAGAAATTCATTGGAGACAAAAGATATTCAGGTATTATTATTGACCCGAGTGCAGCCAGCTTTAAGGCAGAGCTAAGGAAACGCTCACTGAAGGCTCGCGAAGCGGATGATCTTATTAATGCGGACAATGAAGTCCTGAATGGTATCAGGTTGGTTTCGACATTACTGCATGTCTTGAAACTATTCGTCAATAAACGCAAATGCCCTAACTTACTCAAGGAATTCCCTGCTTATATTTGGAATGTAAAGTCTGCCGAAAGAGGAGTAGAGGAACCAGTTAAGGAGTCGGACCACTGCCTTGACGCGTTGAGATATTGGGCAAAAACAATCGTTAAATATTTTAAAGCATAGGGGAGGTGATAACTTGAGTAAGCGAAACAAAAACAGAACACGGCGAGTGCAAGAAACCACACCTCCAAACACTCAACCAAAACGCGGATCAGCCTTCGACTCTTTCCAAAACCAACTCGCTCGCCTTGGTAGTGCGTCCAATAACATTATTTCAGCTGCAACATATCCCCTAACTCGCCTAACCAGAAACTATACCCTCATGAACTCTCTCTACCGTAACTCGTGGATCTGTAATAAAATCGTGAACATTATCCCGGAGGATATGTGTAAAAACTGGTATGCGGTCACCGCGGAGCTTAAGCCCGAAGAAACAGACAGGATCCATAAGCTGGAACAGCGCACGAAGGTTAAAGAGAAAATTCTCGAAGGTCTCTATTGGGGTCGCCTCTATGGTGGCGCAGCCGCAATCATAGTTATTGACGGTCACGAAGATAAACTCGATACACCTTTAAACCACGAAGATATCATGCCCGACTCATTTTGTGGCCTTATGGTTGTTGATCGCTGGTCGGGTATTTATCCATCCTTAGAATTAATCACAGATCACCGTGACCCTGAAATGGGATTACCAAAATATTATGAGGTCAGGGACCACGCGTCGGATAGGTCTATCTCCAAGGTCCATCACTCTCGCGTACTCAGATTTATAGGCAAGAAGCTCCCCTTCTACGAGGAAATAACAGAGATTCACTGGGGAAGTTCAATTATGGAGCACGTTTATGAAGAGCTAGTCAAGCGCGACTCCACATCTTGGAATATAGCTTCTTTGGTGTTTCAGGCTAACCTCTTGGTGAACAGGATAGAGGGAATGGATCAGATGATCGCTGCCACAGACCCTGAAGTGCAGGCAAATTTCTATAACGTCAAATCTGCGCAAAATCAAATGCGCTCGAATAACGGCATGATGATTATCGGTAAGGATGAAGAGATAACCCCTATTCAGTACACCTTCGCCGGCCTCTCTGATATTTCGGACTCACAAATGATGGATGTGTCGGGCGCATCGGATATCCCGGTCACAAGGTTGTTTGGACGGTCTCCGGCCGGGATGAACGCAACGGGTGAATCTGACATGCAGAACTATCGCGACATGTTGGGGCAGCAGCAAGAGACGAAACTTAAGCCTGCGATCAATAAGGTGCTCCCTGTTATGTTTATGTCAGAGTTTGGGTACATTCCGGACGATCTAGATATTAAGTTTAATCCTCTTGCAACGCCTACCGAGGATAAGGTGGCAGAGATTGTTGGGAAGAAAGTCGATTCGGTTGTTAGCGCGTTCAGTGCCGGGATAATCAATCAGAAAATGTCCTTGATAGAGTTACATGAGTTGTCGTACACCACGAGCATGTTTACCTCGATCACGGATGAAGATATCGAAAAGGCAGATGATTCGTTCGGGATGGGGGATGAGGCGATGGGTGATGTTGGGTTTGGGGATGGTCCAGAACCGCCGGTAAATTCAGGTAGTGATGGTGACTAATGGACAACAACGAATGGTCCCCAAAGCGTCGCCTAGAACTAAATGTTCAGCGTTCCTTAACAGATAAAATACTTACCCTGCAGGATGCAATCGAAGGACTTACAGACCCATTTGATATAACAAACGTGATTCACAACTGGCTCTCGAATATGACCTTTCACTATTTCGCTGATGATCTGGCCAGTAAGCTAGTCTCTGGCGTGCTCAACTCAGGCAATAAAACATGGCGACAAGCTGCCCGCGAGTCATCGAATGGCAGAGCAATCTACGAGGCCCTACGAAAAGAAATGCAGGGACCTGTCGGCATGGAGGTACACGCTCAATTTAAGCGCAATGCTGAAATCATTAAGTCTATGCCGATGAATATTGCTGATCAAATGACGAAGTATATTGGCGAAGAATCCATGAAGGGGCGCAGAGCTAGTGCGATAGCTGAGGATTTAATCGCTAAGTTTCCTGATGTAACTCGTAAAAAGGCCGCGCTGATCGCTCGTACTGAAACAAGTAAAACATCGACCGTATTAACTCGTGCGAGAGCGGAGAGTATTGGAATACCTGCCTACATTTGGCGTTCAAGCGAGGATGGCAGGGTTCGAGACTCTCACAGGCACATGGACGGTGTGATAGTGTTTTGGAGAGACCCTCCTTCACCTGAAGAACTAATTGGGATTAAGTCGACTCTTGGTAAATATCACGCAGGGAACGCGCCTAATTGCAGGTGCTACCCATCTCCTGTGATTAATCTTGACTACGTTAATTTTCCTTGCAAAGTATACCGGAACAATACCATAACTACTATGACAAGGCATAAATTTGAAAGCATTATGTGATAGGCAGTCGAGAGCCAATAATTTGCATGAAACACCTCAGTAGAGGTGTTTTTCTCATTCTCAAGAAAGGACGTGAAAACACTGAAGCAATCGAGATCACCCACTTGATTACTCTATCCCATCACATCACTAAACTTTAAGGAGGGAATTAAATGCCAGATTTGTCCGTAAGTATCTTTGGAGTTAATGTAGACCCCAACAAATCCCTGCAGGTTACAACCGAAGGAACGGCTGCAACCTATGGCATTTCGGCGGTAGCGGTCACCCCAGCAGCTACACCGACAGACGTTGTCACAATTTATGGATCTGCAACCAAAACAGTCCGCGTTAAAAATGTAACCGTTTCAGGTCTAGCGACCACAGCAGGCAGTATGGATGTGTCTCTTGTAAAGCGTACGGAGGTCAACACAGAGGGAACCTCTTCGGCCCCGACTGCGGCTAAATTCGATTCCGCAGACGGATCCGCAACCGCTACAGTTGCTCAATATTCAGCCAATCCCACAGCGTTAGGCGCAGGCGTAATGCTTGCGACCAAGAAGCTGAACATGGGGGTAGCTGGAGCGGGTGGAGTTGTGGTCTTTGACTTCGCAACCCGCAACGATAAAGCTTTAGTTCTTCGAGGCGTGGCTCAAGGGTTAGCAATTAACCTAAACGGTCAAGTGGTACCGGCTGATGGAACGATAAGCTACTCCGTTGAGTTTGAAGAAGATAACTCGTAGTTTACGCCGTAAAGGAGGTACATCATGAATTATTACGGCGATAAGATATCTAGTAACATGGAGTTAACCCCCGAATCCTTTTTGATCTGCAAGAACGTCCCAATAGGTCGTACAGGATCGATGGACTACCTCGGACGTGAACTGCCATCTATTTTTAACGAGCCAACAGGCGAAGTATTTAAGGTATATCGAAGACCTGAAGAATTATTCAGTCTCGCCACAATAGCAAGTTTTGAAGGAAAGTCAGTAACCAACACGCATCCTACATCACTCCTTGATGTGAATACGGCCCCAATGATCGAAAGAGGTCATGTTCAGAATGTTCGCCGAGAAGGCGATTTTTTAGTTGCCGACCTATTTGTCAAGGATGCTGGCTTGATATCTGAGATCCAAAACGATATCAAGCGCGAAGTGTCATCGGGCTACAATTGCAGTTGGCACAAAATAGGTGAAGGTGAGTATGAACAGCGCGAAATTACCGGAAACCATGTTGCTGTTGTTCCGAGTGGGAGAGCAGGTCCTAAGGTAGCGATCATGGATTCAAAACCAAAAACGGGAGGTAACAAGATGAAGATCACACAAAAATTTCTGGCAGCTATCGGACTTAAACACTTTGTGGCTGACGCAGAGCCAGAGGATATCGTGAAGGCAATGGACGCAATGAAAGATGACGAAGACACGAAAGAGTCTGCAAAGGACGCTGAGCCACCCAAGGAGCCACCAAAAGAAGAGGCCAAAGATGCTGACCCAGGGCAAGGATCTCAACTTATTGACATGATGAACAAGGTACTTGACCGCATTGAAAAACTAGAAAAACGTGAAGAGGCTCAACAAAAGGAAACCGCCGACGCGGTAATGGATGAGTTAGAGAAGGACATGGATAAACCTGCCTCTGACGCTGATCCGGAAGATAAGAAGGAAGAACCAGTCAATGATACAGTTCCAGATCCAGAGAAGAAAAGCGCAGCTGACGCGGCTTTGAAGAAGTTCGTTCAAGATATGAAGCCCATCATCATGGCAATCCCTGATGAAAAGGCTAGGCTTGAAATGGCTAAGCAATTTAAGTCCAGTGTTCAGGATGCTCGGTCAGTTCGTGCGGCGAATGGTTATGGGGCTATCTTAGGCACCGTGGCCGCGAATAAGAGAGCAGCTATGGACAGTAATAATACCCAAAAGCAATCCACTGCCGAGCAAGCTGAAGTTGCTTGTAACGCATGGTCTGCAGCGGGCGAAAAAATGAAAGGTGGTAACTAAGATATGCCAGGAGCAGCAATTGGAATAAACCTGAGCCTTGGATATGCGGGCAAGGTATCCCGTAATGGAATCAACAAAATTACAGCCCGTATGGTCAAGTCTATCCTTGATGGCAATGGCGCAGAGACTATGGTGGCTATTCCATTCGGGAAGGCTGTAGTTACTAATACTGACAACACCTATTCGTTATTTAGCGCATCAGGAGTCGGTGTATCCGCTGCCACCTACGCTAATTTTGGTGGTATTGCAGTATCAGAGGTTAAACAATCTATGACCTATGGATTTGGCCCTAACGTAAGTTCTGGTCAGTACGAGCCTAATAGTCCTTGCGATGTACTGCAAACAGGGACAACCACCGTATTCTGTACTGAGGGAACACCAACAGCCAACGGACTTGTGTATCTCGTAACTGTCGCTGGTAGCGTTGCAGCCGTTGGAGACTTTGTGGCAACTGCTACCCCTGACTCCGGAACCGCTGTTCAAGTTGTGAACGCTCGGTGGGTCAGTGGCAAGAAAGACCCATCCGGTATCACTGAAATCGTATTACTGACTCAAGCAAACGCGTAAGGAGGAAATACAAAACTATGAAAACAGCTATGAAAGAGGCAATGGATGCCATAATGTCTTCTGGTCAACGCGGGGCTGTATTACCACACGCACCAGGGGCAATTTACGGGCCTGGTATGGACAGCGGAACCAGTACAGGCTTAGTGTTCCTTGCGGGAGAACTTGAAAAGCAAGACCCTCGTTTACTTGAACCGCTAACCAGTATAACAGCCCCGCGCGACATCGATATGAAGCCAGGCGGCGGATGGACATCAATCACCTCGAATGTATTCGTTGACTACGCCACTTCCGGATCCGATGAGGATTCTATTATTGGTAGTGAGACGAATAACATCCCGGTTTCACAGGCCAACATTTCCAAGGATGTATTCATGGTGCATACATTCTCCGAGATTTTGCGCGTGCCGCTCTTTAACGAGTTGAAGCTCCAGCAAATTGGGAAAAGCTTATCAACCATCCTTGACACCGGTATTCGCCTCCAACACTCAAAGATGATCGACCGCAACGTCTATGTTGGGATCTCTAAGACTGGAAAACAAGGGTTAATTAATAATTCTCTTATCACCGCTGCTAATGCTGCACTTGGTGCATCTGTATCCCGCCTTTGGGTTAACAAAACTCCAACCGAGATCATGAACGATATTAACCAATTACTTACTGACACCGTTATTGCTTCCGAGTATGACTTGTCAGGTATGGCTAATCGTATTCTTATTGACTGGCCTAACTATTCTTATATTGTGAACACTCCGGTAACTATCGCGGGTGCCGAAAGCATCTTGAGCTACCTGTTGAAAAACAACATTGCAACAAAGCAAGGTAGACCACTGGATATCTATCCGTCCCGATGGTGCACTGGCGCGGGCGTAGGCGGAACTCAAAGAATGGTTGCCTACGTTAAAGATGAAGGTAAGGTTAATGTTGACTTAACCGTTCCCCTCTCTCGCGTAATGACTGCGCCGAACACCACGTCTGGGTCCTATGAGACCATTTTTGCCTCGCAATTTTCGCAGGTTAAATTCCTTTATTATCAATGCGCCGGCTATTCTGACGGTATTTAAACAACCCTGAGGAGATTAAAGATTTAGAGGAGGATTGCCAACCATGTCCATTAAAGTATTAGCAGATAAGATACTAGCTTTTGACCGCGGTGAAAAGGACCGTGAAGGCCAGTTGATAAAAGTTAAAACAAAAATTGGCTTTTGTGAGCTACCTGACTGGGTAGAAAAAACAGATTACTTCAAATTGGCCACTGCCGACGGATCACTAAAAGCATTCACCTCTCCGGGAGAGAGCGAGGCAGTGCTGAAAGAACAGGAAAAACTTGCTGCCCTTAAGGCTGAGGTGTTTGCACTAGAAGAGAAACGGGACCTGATGGCGAAAACTGACGGCAATGGTGGCGGTATAGATCCGGGAGTGGCAACTACCGACACTAAGGCTGCAAAAACTAGTAAATCTAAAGAGTAGGTGTAGTCTATGCTAGGTGGAACAATTAGCCCATACGGACAAAATACAGACGCGGAGGTTGCACAAATTGTGTCCACCGCGTCTAACGTTTTATCTGGAACCAATCCTAGTTTTGCCTTGAATGATTTTATTGCTATGTATCCTCAATACGGTCCCAATTCGGATGGCGATTATCTCGTTCCGATTCTTATCTTGCAAATGTACATCGACTTAGCTAACGCCTGCGTTAAACAAATTCGTTATCGAAGTTACTGGGCTCTCTGCATGGGCTTCTTTATAGCCCATTTTGCCACGCTGTATCTACAAGGCATAGCAAGCCCGGGATCGACAGCTGCACAAGTTATAGACGCCGGAAGAGCGCAAGGACTCACTACCTCGGAATCAGTCGACGGAGTATCAGTGAGCACGGACTACAGCATTATCGCAAGCTCATTAGGTAGTTGGGCAGCTTGGAATCTTACATCGTACGGACAACAGTTCGCCACGATGGCCAGAATGGTCGGTAAAGGCGGGATGATGGTCAGATGATCGGTGGAAGCGTGGGCGTTAGTTCATCCGGCAATGGCCTAAGCGGTATCATGGAGTCCTTAAAAAACCTCTCCAAGATCGACGTGCTAGTCGGAATACCCGAAGAGGAATCCAGTCGTGAAGGCGGTAAGGTCACAAATGCTGAGCTCGCCTTCATTCACACCAAGGGTTCGCCTCTGAAGGGTATTCCTGCAAGACCTTTCGTAGAGCCTGCTATCGAGGACCCTGGGAATGCGGAAATGATATCGGTTGAACTAAGGAAAGCCGTAGAGTCTGCCCTTGATGGAGATAAAGACAAGATGGGTAAGTCCTTGATTAGAGCAGGAATGCAGGGACAAAACGCGGTTCGAGATTGGTTTACGTCACCTAAGAATAATTGGGCTCCTAACTCCCCTTATACCGTTTTAATGAAACTGCGGAAAACTAATTCATCCATTGCGAAGGATGCCGTTAGGTACGTTGACGAGGGGGGTAAATTGGAGGATATTACCGGGTTAGAGGGTATGACTCTCCCTATGGTGGATACGAATCAACTCCGTAAAGCCGTAACCTACGTCATTCGGGAGAAGTGATCACATGCTAAACGTCGCAAGAGTAATTGGAAGTTCAAGATTCTCTCAACCTTTCACCGTCTACCGAAAAACAGGCGATTGGGTGGCAGGACGCTTCGTAGAAACTGAGACATCAATCACTATGTCAGGCGTGGTAACTGCAGCGGGGGCTAAAGACCTCATACAAGTTCCAGAAGGCGACAGAACGTCCCAACTCATGGTATTTCACTCCACTCAGCCACTATATGTAACGCGCGATGATTTGCAGGGGAAAGGAACATCTGACGAAATCGAATGGCACGGAGAACGGTATCGATTACTACAGCTTAAAGACTGGTCTGACTTCGGCTACTACAAGGCCTACGGAACCTCGATGGGAGGTACTTAAATGGCTGACACAATACTCACTCTCAGACAACTCGAAGATATCTTTCGCAATCTCACCTGCACACTCCTTGGCCTTAATCCTGTCGATCCAGTAAACAACAGTAAGGTCCGCCTCGCTTGGCCTACTGGTGGCGCTCCCGGGTGGAAGATAACCGAGGATGTAACGTTTCTCAGGATTACGGCAACGAATAACTCTTATTCAAAGCAACGTGACACCGAGTACACGCCGAACAGCGATTCCGAGGTTAATGAGATAACGGCTTATACTCGTCCCCTTCAAATCTCATGGACGCTTTATGGTCCGAGCAGTTTCGACAACATCGAGAAGATCCGTAACGGGCTCTTCGGAGCCAAGGATACGCTTGCCACCTCAAACCTAGCACTCGTAATCGACATTTCGGTACCCACGCGCTTACCAGAGTTATTCAACGGTCAATGGTGGGAGCGCTCGGACTTCTCAGCAACGTTCTTCGAAACCGTTCGTCGTCAAGGAACTATCCCGACTATCCAAGGTGTCAATATTCAAATCAAAACAGAGGAAGGAGTGACCATAGATGTCGACTCTACCACTTAGTGACATAGTTAATATTTCAGTCGTCGTTTCGCCAGTAGCTACAATCCGGTCAGGGTTTAATCTCGGTCTTATCGTTGGCTCAAGCACTCACATTTCGGCATCCGACAGGGTAAAGATATACACAGGAACTGACGGAATGGTTGCCGATGGTTTTACTTCGTCAGAGGCTGAATACAAAGCCGCAACGCTGTATTTTTCGCAAAACCCTAAACCTACGAAGGTCGCAATTGGAAGATGGGATAAAACAGGAGAGGAGACGGCACTAGAAGCCGTAACAGCATGTAGGGTGAAGAATACGGATTGGTACGCATGTTATTTATGCGGGGCTGTAAAGGCTGATATCTTAGCCATAGCGCCATACATTGAGGCGGTTGAACCAAGTTCAGTCTTTTTCTACACAACTGCCGACGCTGAAGTTTTGGCGGGAACAGCACTAACCTCAGGCTACGAAACAAGCGCAACTGCCCCGAGCACCGATATCAGCGGGGGCACAGCAACAACATTCCAAATAGCAGTTGATGGCGATGCGACATATCATGCCGTCACTTTGACTTTAACGGGATTAGATACTGGATTGGGAATTGCTGCGGCTATGCAAACTAAAATACGAGTCTTGGGTGGCATTTATACCGCAGTAACCGTAGCGTTTACAGGCGGAGTTTACATCATTACCTCTGGATCAGTTGGACTTAGTTCTAGTGTTAGGATTATTGATGGCGCATCAAACGATGTTGCTACTGCACTTAAGATCGGCGCAGATAACGGCGCAACGGATACCGATGGAACCGGAAGTATTATGATTCAACTCCAAGCTTCATCTTATAAGCGCTCACTAGGACAATACTCAACCTCTCCCGATGCCGCAGTGTCGATCATGGGCTATGCGATGGGAGCAAATACCGGATTAGCCAATACGGCCTACACCCTAGCGTATAAGCAAGAGGTTGGTGTAATACCAGAGGCTCTGACAGAAACACAGATAGGCATAATAAGGGCTCAGGGCGGAAATTATTACGTCAATCGCGGTAACACATATAACGTTTTCCAGCAAGGCGTTATGGCTAACGGGATGCGCTTTGATGAAATAATTAACCTGGATATGCTCAAAAACGATATCCAGATCGCGGTTATGGACTTGCTAACCGGAGTTTCGAAGGTGCCACAAAACGAGGGTGGGGTAACACTTCTAATGTCTGCGATTGCCGGACCGTGTAATGCTGCCAGAAACAGAGGTTTCCTTTCTCCCGGGGTTTGGACTGCTCCTTCAATCTTGAATCTGAACACGGGAGATGCGCTCTCGCTGGGCTTTATTATTTTGGCAGAAACGATTAGTAGTCAAAGCGCAAGTGATCGAGCAAACCGTATTGCACCTCCGATTTATGTGTGCATAAAACTTGCTGGGGCCATCGAGTTTGTGTCGATCCAAATTACTGTAAACAGATAAGGAGGTGCCTAAATGGCTTATAGTACCTATAGCCTAAATGATGTATCGGTGGTTGTTAGTAATCATGATTTTGGTAATAGAACAATTACAGGCGAGGGCCTTGGGTCAATAACAACTGAGATGACTACTGACCGGACAACTCACGAAACCGCTGCTGATGGAGCAGTTATGGTGTCAAAGGTAAATGGTAGAAACGGAACTATTGCCATAGTCCTTCAGCAAACGTCTGCCGCTCATCAATGGTTAACTAAGCTTTATAATTACCTCGAAGCCGCTACGGCTGAGAAATGGGCAGCAACATCTATTACTATTACAACCTTAGCAACGGGCGAAACGGAGTCGTGCACAGGGGTATCATTTACTAAATTGCCAAGCAATCCACGACAAGCACAAGGTCAGAATTTGACATGGACGCTCATGGCAGCTGATATCCAGAGAACCTTTTAAGGAGGATTTCCTGTGAAAAATTATGAAAATTGTAAAGAAGTCGAAATTAAGGGCCGGAAGTTTGTCATTCGTAAGTTTGACGCTCGAACCGGTTCTTTTATGTTGATCAAAGTAACAGGTTTGATTGCTCCATTACTTAAGGGCTTGGATCTGAAGAAGATGAAAGCCAAGGAGGATGGCGCGTTCGATCTCGGCGACATTGATATTGCTGGCATAGTTTCAGGATTGTCATCCCTGACAGAGCAAGACTTTGATTACGTATACAACAAATGCCTGCAGGTGTGCTTTGAGAATTTGCCAGCAGGACCAACGAGGGTCATGAATCCAGACGGCTACTTTGGGGTGAGTGAGTTAGCGGAGGATTCTGCAACGACTCTCGCATTAGTGGCACATGTATTGGTATTTAATATGACAAGTTTTTTCTCCGGAAGCCCCTTGGCTGGAATACTAAGGGGATTATTAAGTACGAAGTCGTTCACTGCGAAAATGTAGATGAATTCGTTATGGGGCCGGTTATGGGCGGGATGTGGAAGCAATGTGAGACTTGGGATGGAACATATACGTTGGACGATCTCTTGGACGCACATGAGATGATGGCAGTGAGGCATGAGAATGAACAGAGAGCTAATGAGGCGCAAGAAGAAACCCACCGAATATAATCAGTGGGTTTTTCCTATTCCAATATTTATTAAGGCGGTAGTGTGATGGCGAATATAACTCATGGCATGACTAATACAAGAACATATCACTCTTGGCGCAGCATGAAAAGCAGATGTTATTACCCCAAAAATATTGCCTATGATAGATATGGCGGAAGAGGAATAACTGTATGTAGTCGGTGGTTGGATTCATTTGAAAATTTTCTTGAAGATATGGGAGTTGCTCCAACAGGATTAACTTTAGACAGAATTGACAACGATAAAGGGTATTCAAAAGATAATTGCAAGTGGTCTACCTATGAGGAACAGAATAAAAACAGATCAGATACAGTCATGATAGAACATAATGGAAAAATTCAATGCGCATCAGATTGGTCTAAGGAAACAAATATAAGCAAGTCCTCTTTCTGCAAAAGATTAAAAAATGGATGGGGAGCAGAAAGGTCCATAAATCAAAGATCAAGAGGAATTTATCTTGAATTCAATGGGGAATGTTTATCCCTGAAAGAGTGGTCTATTAAGTTGGGAGTGAGTTACAGCACTCTGAAAACCAGATATTTCAAGGGTTGGACCCCTGAAAAAATATTAAACTATAATAATTATAATCCTAAAATAGAGTATAACGGAGAAGTAAGAACTCTAACTGAATGGGCCAAGGAAATAGGTGTTAAGAAAGATACCTTGTACAAAAGAATTGTACAAGGGTGGACCACTGAGAGAGCTTTGGCACAGGGTGGGTGATTAAAGTGTTAGATACAATTAAAAGTTACCTTATTAGCCTAGGTTTTCATGTCAATGATTCGTCAGTCAATTCAGCGAAGAAAGCCATGGGAGTTATTGAGTCATCAGTCGACAGCTTTGCTAGCTCTAGCGTCAAAAACTTTGCCAAGGCTTCCACGGCAGTCGTCTCGTTCGTAGCAACAGCAAATATCGCATTGGGTAAGTATCTCGTTAGCTTAGCTCAGTCTGACCTCCAAACCGAGATGTTTGCACGCAGAATGTGGATGTCGAAAGACGCAGCAAAAGCATACCAAGCCTCCATCGATGCGCTTGGTGTCAGCGTTAACGACCTTTACCTTAGTCCCGAACTAATGGACAAATACCTCGAACTCAACCGTCAGGCCAGAGACATGGGAGTTCCAGCCGAGGAATACAGCAAGCAGATGCAGGGCGTTCGCGATATAACCTTCGAGTTCCAGCGTCTAAAGCTTGAGGGAACATATACCTTACAATGGGTTGGGTACTACCTCACGAAGTATCTCGCTGGACCATTGGGTGATTCCCGCGATTGGCTGAGGAAAATTAATGACGAGATACAAGACAATATGCCAAAGTGGTCGAAGAAGATTGCCGAGGTAGCGAGCTGGGCAGTTAGACTAGGTGAAGCGGCTTGGTATATCAGGGATGGGCTAAAGGCTGCCGCCGGGGTCTTTACTGCCCTTACATTGATAAAAATGGCAAGCAATCCGTTTGGAGCATTTATACTTGGCTTGACAACTCTCTTGTTATTAGTAGATGACTACAGGGCATTTGAGGATGATAAAAGCGGTAAGAGTTCGGTGTTTAATGATCTATGGAGATCAGTTGATAAGTTCAAAAAGAGTCTGGAAGACGACGGCTCTATAGGTAAGTTTAAGAATGGCCTGATGAGTATCATTGAGGACGTCAAGGAATTTGCTGCAAAGGTTGAGGAATACCTTGGGTCCGAAGAATTCAATAATAAACTCGACGGTATCATTGAAAGCCTCAAGGAATTCGGCGAATGGTTAGAAAAAGTAGGTCAATCCGAGACTTTCAAGAAGTTTATTGGCGACAGTAAGGATATAATCGAAATTCTTTGGCACGGAATCGAGAATACATGGAACTGGCTAGTTAAGCTTTATAACAAATTAAAAGACAACGGTGATTTTGATAAATTTGGTCAATTGCTTGGCGATGCTTTTACTAGTGTTCATGACCTAATGGATGCTGTTGGGGAACTAATTAATGCTCTCGGAAAAGGCGGTCTAGGTGGTGCCTTATCCACAGGTCTTATATCTGGTTTTGAAAAATTCATGGATGTTATGAGGTCTATAGCTGGCCTAGTAACTATTGTTGCGGGTGGAATCAAGGGGCTTTCAACCGGTGACTTTAGCAATATTAAAAAGGGCCTCGATATGTTTATTGATGGCGTGCCTAAAGGACTTATGAAAGAGTCTCCAGCAGAGACCGAGGCCAAGAAGCGACTCAAAGAACGCGAGGGCAAGGTTGATGAGTATAATAAGAATTCCTTAAAAGGAATTCGGGATTACTTCTCAAACGGCATCGGCGCAGAGATCAGTAATTTATGGTCTAAGATTTTCCTCAAGGACACTTCGTCGGATAATCACTCCCAATCCCCCAAGGCAGGACAGGTATCCTATGAGACAAATCAGAACCATCAGACCACGAATAATTACCAAACTATTCAAGCTCCTAAGCCTATTCAAGCCCCTATGTGGAGTCCTCTTAAAGACAGTATTCCTGAAACCGATACAGGCGCGCCATCTATCGACTGGGGTACGTTAAAAATCGGTCTCATGGACCTCCTTGACAGTATTAGGCCGAAATCCGTTACGCCTGATCAATCGAACAATACTACTCAAAACCATTACCTGACGGAAAATACCCATAACCAGACGACGGAAAATTCGCATTATTACTCCGAATCTAAGCCAGATCCTACCCCAGTATGGAGTTCATTCAAGGACAGTATTCCGGGAGCGAATACCGAAGCCTCCACGGTTGACTGGTCTGCTCTTAAAAAGGGCTTTGTCTCCTTCATGAACAGCATCCCTAAAGAGTTCGGAGACATTTCTAAGGGTTTATTCCAGACCGCCAAGAGCTACGGTGGTTCTAGTCCCCTAGTAGGCGCAGGTGGGTCAATGAACTATCTTTACCCTCAATCTAACACGTCCAATATGTCCCAAGTTGCCGTGAAGCAAACCTACAATATCTATGGAGCAAAGGATCCACAATCGGTAGCAACAACAGTTACTAGGACTTCGACCTCTGCCCTAACTAGGCACTTTCAGGGGGTGATCCGATAATATGTCTACACCCCCTAGTGGTTTTTCTTACTATAAGATAACTCAGGATTCAGCCTTTATTCAGTGGTACGTCAACGGAGCAGATACGAACTTCACGGATATCATGTGTAATGACTCAGATGGCGAAACTGTCTGGGATACTTACGGGGTTTCCACGAGTAATACACAGTATTACTCAGATAAGATTGTTGGGTTAAAGGCAGGTCGTACTTACCATTGCTACATCAGGACAAAAGAGGATTTATCCGGCGGGACAGACAGTGATTGGATTTATGTCCCTGACTTTACGACTAAGTCTGACGGGACTGGTAATCCTTCCAGCACTCAATCGGTTCAGGATAAGGTTTATGTTAAAACAAACATCGCGGGTTATTTCTTCGATGCCATTCTACAGACGAACTATACGAGGTCATTAACTATTACCCAGCATCCAGTAGAAACAGGGGCCGCGATTAGTGACCATGCTTTCGTTAACCCTGTCGAGTTGACGATGCAGATCGGTATGTCTGATGTCATGAAAAGCATTATTCAGGGGCAGTTTTCACAGGGTGGCTCGCGATCAAAAACAGCTTTTGAGGTGCTTGCTCAACTTCAGAGTCAAAGGATTCCGATGGATGTCATGACGACTAAGTTTGGGCAGTTTAAGAACATGCTGATTGAGACGATAGCTGTGCCGGATGATTACACGACCCAATTTGGGTTAAAGGCGACTGTGACCCTGAAGGAAGTATTTGTGGCGACGGTTAAAACTGTGAAGGTGAGTGCTAGGCCGCAGGTGACGGATAGCACGAATCGGGGGGAGGTTGTGCCGCAGGCACCAAATGCGAGTGTATGGAAACAGATTACAGGCGCATTATTCCCAGATGATGGCACACCGCAGCAAAGCGCATAAAAAATAACCCCCTTTTGGTAATTAATGCTATAATACATTTTAGGTATTATTCATAATATCAACTCAAGAGGAGGGTTATTTTTTATGAAAAAAATATGGAAATCCCTTATAGCGGTATGTATCGTTAGTGGGGCCACTTTTGGAGCTTATCAAGTTAGTGCAATGTCAGGTGTAGCTAAGGTTACAACTCAAAAGCAAGAGATAGTTTCGCCTGCTCCAGTCGAACAAAAACCAACAGTAATAAAAGATACAGGTACCCAGTCAAACGCTAAAGTTGAAAATCCGGTACCAAGTAAGCCGAAACCAACTCCCGCTGAAAATCAATTAGAAGATAGGATTAATAACGAAATCGCCAAAGGGACAATGACGGAGGCGAGTGAAAACGGGGTATATGACCAGAAGAAAATGATTGTCATAAACAAAAGCATAGGTGTCGCGCTCGAAGCCTACAGAATATCCTTCGATGATATATCCTTATCAAACGGCAAATATTATGTCATTGCGGACTTTTCGATACTAAACCTTTCCCCCACTCCGCACCTTGGCAACTTATCAAGCTTTTTCCTTACTGATACAAGAAGTTATTCCTACCAACCAACGACACTAGGTGTTACAAACGGGGATATTAGCGGGGAAATAGCGCAAGGCAAGATGAAACGCGGGGAAATAGCTTTTGCTGTACCGGCTTATGATAGGTACTTTAAGTTACAATTTGAAACTGGATTAAATAATATTAAGGAAATTAGTTTTAAAATAGATACAAGTACATTAATTCCGCAAGACAAACTAATGCCTCACGAATAACACCTTCGGGTGTTTTTTCTTTTGCCAATTTTGAGGTTATGTCATGTCGTGAGACACACCTCTAACCTCTCTTATGAAAGAGGCCTGAATTAAATTAGGTCTCTTTTTTTTAATGCCAGAAAAAGAGAGGATGAGATTTCATGAATGAATTGGTCGTCATTAAGGGGAACGAAGCGTTTACCGATAGTTTGATTATTGCTATCGAAACAGAATATGATCATGCAATTATTCAACGTAAGATAAGAGACTTTATGGATGAATTCGAACAGTTAGGGAAGGTCGGTTTTGAGAACAGACCTTTGCAAAGTGGGCAAAAGCAAAAGATATATAATCTTAACGAGCCACAAGCATCATTTCTATTAACAATGTTAGATAACAGGGATAGGGTAAGGTTATTTAAGTTAGCCTTAGTAAAAGAATTCTACCGGATGCGCCAATTCATTCACGAACGACAAACCGCAGAATGGCATCAATCAAGGTTAACTGGCAAAAAGGTTCGCAGAGACGAAACAGACGTTATTCTCACAAAACTAATACCTCTTGCCGAATCTCAAGGGAGCAAGAACGCAGGGAAGTTATATTTGACGTATTCAAAACTGGTTAATTCCACGTTAGGTATTGGTGCAGGGCAACGAAATAACCTGTCACTATCCTACATTGATACCATTAGGTTTCTCGAAAGGGCCATCGAAAACATTATCTTAATTGAAGTGAACAAGGGGACACACTACAAAGAGATATACCAAACCTGCAAGGCAAAATGCCAAATCATAAAGGAATTATCTTTCTTGCCTTCTTTTCTCGAATTAACTGGAAAATAAATTACCCTACACGGGAGGCTGCTAACCATGTCCTTTAAAACAATCCCCCTAACCCCCTCCCCCGACCAAACCTTCAAAATCACTATTCCGGTCGATGGTAAAAACCTAAAGCTAAAACTTCGAGTACGCTTCAACAGCGCCGCGAATTACTGGGTTATGTCTGTTTATGGTGCCTCCAGTAACACGCTGATACTCGACTCCATCCCTCTACTCACTGGTAAATACCCAGCGGGTGACCTCTTGGGGCAATATCGTCACCTTGGGTTGGGGAGTGCAACGATTATTAATACAGGAAATAGCATGATGGATAGTCCTGATTCGACGAACTTGGGTACTGATTTTATCCTGACATGGGGAGACACCATATGAGTAATGCCGACTTCATAGCCAACCTAGTTTCAGGCGCTCAACAGGGATACGCTCTTTATGGTGTATTACCCTCCATAACCATAGCACAAGCCATTTGGGAAAGTGGTTGGGGTGGTTCATACTGCGCCAATTACGATAAAAACCTTTTCGGAATAAAAATGCCCGGGGCCAAACCACCAGGAATGTCCATAGTGCAGGGTTCCTACGCCACAGACGACGGGGGATATTATAGACGCTATCAGTCGTGGGGTGATTCCCTCGAGGATCACGGATTCTTTCTTGCAAATAATTCGCGCTATGCCAACATCATCGGGAACACAGACTATATATCGGTTGCTAATAACCTGCAAGCTGATGGGTATGCAAGCGATCAAAGATATGCCGCCTCTATTATCAGCACCATAGAAGCTAATAATTTAACGCAATACGATATCGGTAGCTATACGGGTAGGTCAATAAATGGCTCTAGTACGCAGGCAAACGCACAAGCTGACATAGAGACACCTACTACTCAATACGGCATAATCCCAAACAGTACAACGATGTCGAGTGATATCCTCTATGGGCGCAGGTATCGAGTTATTGTCAGTAGCCTTGACGGAGAAAAGGCCTTAGACGTATCGCAACTCCGTTGTACATTTAACTGCGTGAAGTCCATGCAGTTGGAACCTCAGTTCTCGGAAATTGTGATTTACAACTTATCACCGCAAACGGAAAACTCGATCATAACAGAAGGCTTTAGGGTAACAATTGAAGCAGGATACGAGGGTAGTCAGTACGGCTTAATCTTTGATGGCGATGTAGTGCAGGCGATCAGGAATAAGGAAGATGGTACAACCTACACGCTAACCCTAGTTGCGGCAGATTCCGACAGATGGATGTCATACAGTACCTTGAATTTTTCCATGGTTCGGGGACAGAATTCCCGCGCCATAGTCGAGAATTGCGCCAGCAAGGCCACAATTCCCTCAGAGCTCGGTAGTATATCCGACTCACTATCTACCTCCCAGCTAACGAGAGGGAAAGTCGTATTCGGGCTTACAAGGGATTACATCCGGCAAATAGCTCAGTCCGAGAACGCAACAGCGTATATCGAAGGCGGTAAAATAAACTTAGTTAAGGCAGACGACATTCCAGGGGGAGAGATTCTTGACTTATCCCCTGATTCGGGGTTAATCGGTGTGCCAACTCAGGCAGACTACGGGGTAACGATTAGATGTCTCTTGAATCCTCGAATAAAAGTAAACACGTTGATCCATGTGGATAATAGCTTGGTTCGCGCTCAACAATTTGAGCAGGGGCAACAGGTTTACGCGTTGGATACCGATGGTATTTATAAGGTAATCCAAGTTACAACTATCGGAGATACTCGCGGCAATGACTGGTACACGGAAGCGGAAACGGTAACGCAAGCAGGAAAACTACCAGCTATGATAGCAAATGGAGCGCAGGCTTCGCACTAGGTGAGGTGATGACATGATAACAGCCGCAGAGAGAATAGGAAGCGACTACGAATTCTACCAGCGCATGGGCGAAAAATGGGGAACAGATCTCAGGGTTTCGATTCCCGGGATTGTACAGAACTTCGATCCCATTGAGCAGACAGTAACCGTTCAGCCTGCAATAAAAGAGCGCATTGTAGATGGGACTGGAACTGTTAGTATGGTTAATCTGCCCCTACTCTTGGACGTTCCTGTCGTGTTGCCCAGAGCGGGTGGTTTCGTCCTTACGATGCCTATTAGCCAGGGCGACGAGTGTTTAGTGATATTTTCCGACTCATGCATTGATGCATGGTGGTCGCAAGGAGGGGTACAGGTACAAGCTGAGAAGCGGAGACATGATCTATCTGATGGTTTCGCGGTCATGGGCACTTGGAGCCAACCGCGAAGGATAGCGAACTACAGCACGAATTCAGCGCAACTAAGGTCTGAAACAGGGACATCGGTAATTGACATTAAACCAGATGAAATAGACATCGTATCTAATGTAGTGAAGATCAACGGCGTGAACTTCAGCAGTCATACACACGTTGCTCCTGACGGAGGAGGAACTACAAGTGGACCCAGCTAAGGGGGTGGACCATGAAATACAGAGCACTAGACCCAATGGGGGATTACAGCTTAGGTAAAGGAATGCAGGACTTCCTAGCTGGCGCAGATGCGGTTGCTCAGGCTATCAAAACAAACCTCCTACTCCTACAAGGAGAATGGTGGGAGGATACGAACAACGGACTTCCGCTATTTCAGAATATCTTAGGGCAATCCGGTACGCCTGAGCATTTAACAGCTACGGATTTACTTATTAAGGAGCGGATCCTAAGCACTCAGGGTGTGTCTCAGATTCAGGATTTCCAAAGCTCATACGAGAGTCGAAGATACACAGTGAGTAACTGCACGGTATTAACTAACGCTGGCCAGACCGTAACAGTATCGGGGGTGACCTTCTAAGTGGCATACTTCGCTCCTTATATCGATGAAACCGGACTTCATATTCCATCCTACCAAGACATCATTAACGACCTAATCGAACAGGCTCGGAGTATATTTGGTCAGGATATCTACCTCGAACCAGATTCGCAAGACTATCAATACATTTCCACGTTCGCGGTGAAAATGAGTGATACGCTTCAAGCAATCCAATTCGCTTACGATAGCCGTGGCCCCGGGACAGCAATCGGATCTGGCCTTGACGGACTAATTAAGCTTAACGGCATAGCTCGGAGTCCTGCAACATACTCGACTGCCGTCGAAACCCTTGTGGGGACCCCGGGTACAGTCGTCACAAACGGGGTTATACAAGATGTAAGTAATTACTATTGGAACCTTCCGGCAAGCGTCACTATCGAATCTGGCGGAACGGTCAATGCGACAGTTACTTGCCAAAACTCAGGACCCATAGCAGCGAATCCAGGGGATATAAACATTATCGCTACGCCAACATACGGATGGACATCAGTAGCGAATACATTGGCTGCTATCCCGGGCACTGCCGTTGAAGCGGATTCTAAACTTAAATCTCGGCAAGCTATTAGTACGGCTCAACCTAGCTTAACGGTGCTTGAGGGGACCAAGGGAGCCATTGCGGGGGTATCAGGTGTTACGAGGTCTAAAGTGTACGAAAACGACACAGACTCGACGGATGAAAATGGACTCCCAGCTCACAGCATAACTGCCTTGGTTGAAGGTGGATCAGATGCCGATATTGCAGGGGTTATCTTCAAGAAGAAAGGCCCGGGGTGCAAGGCTAATGGCACAACAGTTGTAGATATTACGGACCAATTTGGCGACATTAATTCGATAGGGTTTTACAGGTCGGCCTATGTGGATGTTGACGTGGTAATTAACGTACTCCAACTTACTGGATACCAAACTCAAATGACGACAAACATTAAGACGGCAATAGCCGCCTTTTTAAATGCCATGAAAATGGGTGTTAATGATATCCCTGTGAACAACCTCTATGGTCCAGCGTTGTCAGTGCAGGATTTATCGGCTCCTGTATTCACCGTTACTTCGATCACGGCGGCAAGGCATGGCGAGGTTCAGGGAACGACAGATATTATCACGGTGTTTAACGAGGCATTACGAGGAAATACAGAATACGTCACAGTCAATGTTTCGTAGGAGGAGGTAATCATGGCAGACATACAAAGATATCTAAGCCTCATTACCTCCCAACATCAGAACAAGCCGAATTTTATGGCGTGGTTGTCAGCCCTGTTGGGTATTCTTGACGATGCGACTACCCTCGCTAACGATTTTAACTCTCACTTCGATCTCGACCAAGCCATTGGAGCGCAACAGGATATCATAGGGGAGATCGTGGGAGTCAAAAGGACCGTAAACTTTCAGCCTGCAGATGGTTCGAGTCCATTACTTGAGGATGATACTTATAGGCTTGTACTCCAAGCTAAGATTATCCAAAACCAATGGGATGGGACACTTCCTGAGATCCACGATTTATGGAATTCTGTTTTTCCGAACGCTAGGCTAAAGGTCGAAGATAATCAAGACATGACGATGAATGCACGGATTTCCTTATTCACTCCCATGCAAAAGGATTTAGCGGCCAATGGGTACATCATACCAAAGCCTCAAGGAGTACTACTCAACATCATTCTAGAGTTTTACTTTGATGATTTAGCAAAGGTAACGGATTCCATTGGTCATATCCTTGTTGTGCCTGGTACAGGTCAGCTTTGGGGATCAGGAACTAAGTGGGGCCAAGGGCATTGGTATCCACCGACAAGTTATGCCCCGCCAACGTTGATTACAAAACGGCGGTCTGATGGAGCGACGATCTCCGAGTCGGTTGTCCCAATAATAACAAGCGAGCCGACTAAATGGGGAACTCGTAAATGGGGTCAAAATTCATGGTTTTAGGGGGAAGGGTTTACTTGCAAAGCAAAATAAAGTCAGATGTATCCATTAAGGCTAAGGTCGCAGTAATCATAACTAATCAAGACGGTAGCCAAGAACGCCGTGAGCTAGGAGATAACACGGCGTGTCAGGCATATCTAAACGCTATTGCATCATGGACAGCAGGAGTTAACAATACTGGCCAGAATCCCGTTTCCCCTCCTACTCAATTCGAGCTTGGAACTGGAACTGGAACCCCGGCTGTTAGCGATGCTTCTCTATTTACGCCAGCAACAGGAACATTATCGGTTATCAGTGCTAGGTCGGCAGTTGCTAACACAACGACACTGACGACCAATTATGCAGTAGGGCAACTAAGCGGGACGTATACGGAGGCCGGCCTTCTTGGTGCTGGTGGTGCGTTATTAAACCATGTTGTTTTCCAGACACCAGTATCGGTAGATAATACCCAAGCTGCTACATTTATTTGGAGCGATACAATTAACGCAGGTTAGGAGGTGTGTATTTTGCCACTTTATACTATTCAGGACAATGTGGACAGTCAGTACGCAAGCGATGTTAATCAACTCGTTGAGGGTCTGATGGGTAATGCGGATATCGGACAGTTGAAGTTACTTTCTCCCTTGACTGCGCCAACGGCTCCAACAGCAGCAGTTAATACCAACTTAGGTAATCTTACGGGCGCCTATAAGTATGTAGTCGCATTTGTTACGGGTTATTGGCACGGCGAACCAGTTACGGGAACGTTACTTGTGCAGGGAAACACGGGTTACGGAACAGAGTCAAACACCATCAACCCTAACGGTCAACAAGGCGCTGTTTCAGCTATTCCAACGGGTCCCACAGGCACGGTAGCCCGTATTCTTGGGCGTACTAAGGCCGGAGGAAGCGCGTTCTACAGGTTGGCTCAAATCAACGATAATACGACTACGAGCTGGACCGATAACACTGCTGATGCCGGGTTGACGGTAGAATTAAACCAGACGAACACCACCGGATCTAAGTTCGTGGGTGATGGATCGGGGCTTACTAATCTTAATGTCGCGGTGCCAGTATCAAGCGTAAACTCCAAAACAGGTGCGGTTGTTTTAACTCCATCTGACGTAGGCGCAGAAACGCCTGCCGGAGCACAGGCCAAAGCTGATGCTGCAGCCGCAATTGGAGTGGCAGCGGCTGGCGTAGTACAGACAACCCTTACTGAACATCAGGCAGATTATGTGCGACAACCAGCATTTGGTCCGACAACTGGCGTGGCTAATGCTTATGTGTTTGCCAGTACACCTGCGTTATCAGCTTTAGTCGACGGAGTGAGTGCCTATTTAGATGTACATGCAGCTAATACGGGAGCGTCCACGCTAAATTGGAATGGTACGGGTGTTAAAGCGATTGTTGATGGTAAGGGTAGCGCATTGATCGCGGGTAAGATGCCACTAAACGGGATCGTTGGAGTTAGGTATAACGCCAGTACAGGAAATTTTCAGTTACTGGGTGAGGGAGGTGATTATGGAACAGCAGGAGCCGCCCAAACTTTAACGGGCTATACGCTGGGAACTAATGCTGGTGTTATACCGGGTACTATGCCGAGTAATGCGTCTCCCACTACTACAATTACCACTCAAGGTGGAACAGCAACGGTGCCTATTGGATACGGACCAGGAGGAACAATAACAGCTTCGTTAACTAATTTTAGTGCGGCTGTGATAGCTAAAAACTCAACAGTTGGGGGGGTGGCGGGTACTTATACCTCGGACGCAAATGCAGTAGCTAGTCAGATTTTGGCAGGGCTTTATGCCTATGTTAACGGGGTTAAATTGACAGGGACGATGCCCGAACAGGCAGGTGGTGGAGTTTGGCAAAGTAGTGTAATAGGCCCAGCTTGGGACGGAGTTCTGAATATATCTATCCCAGAAGGTAGATACTTTTCATCTTATCGAAATACGATAGTCGATAATCTGTACGCATCGAACATCGTAGCTGGGGTTAAAGTAGGAAATACTTCCGTAGCCGGAGGATACATTACTGGAACAGCAAGCAACATAAAAAGCATCCAATCTGGTTTCACCACAATGGGTGCTGCCGCAACAACGTTCATTAACATATCGGCGGTAGACCCAAGTAAATCGGTAGTGCGAATAAATACCCTAGCCACTAGCTCGGCTGCTAATACTAGCCTAGTCACGGGGCAATTAGCAAACGCAACACAGGTTAGATTAAACGCAGGTTCAGCATCGAATGCAAGGGTCCAGTGGGTTGTAATAGAGTACAACAACGTAAAGAGCGTACAACGTGGTGCCGTTAGCGTGGCAACAACGGATTATGGTGGTCAAAATTTTACGATCTCTGCTGTTAATCCATTGAAATCTGAATTAATTGTGACTAAAAGAACCACTGATCCGGCGGGAGTCAATGCTTACCTCGCAAGTTACAACTATTCAATCGCTGATGCAACAACTATTAATATCGTAGGCGGAGATCCAACTTATCCACCAGTTTATGAATGGCAATTGATCGAATTTAACTAGGGAGGTGAAACTATGAGATTTATTACTTTAGATATTGAGAATAAAGTTATATCGACTAGAGAAGGTCCATCTATTGTTAATGGGGAGATTGAATCCCAAGTTGGAGAGTTTGGTCAAATAATGCAGCCTGACGGAAGTTTTATCACACCTGAACCTGTTCTGGCTGAACCGCAACCAACGCTTGAAGAAATGCAGACACAGACTTTACTAAACACTGAATATCTCGTTATTATGTCAGAATTAACGAGTCAGTAAAATAAAAATCGGAGAGTGATTTTAATGATTTATACATTGTGCAAAAAAGTGATTACAGGTGGAAACTATGATTATGACTCGATGTTAAATAAGCTAGATGTCTATCTCTTAGGTGGTCGTATTACAATCGAGCAATACACCGAGCTAAAAGGCTTAATGGATACTCGACAAGCAACAGCTTAGTTCACAGTTGACGCATTATGCGCAGCAAAGTACCTGGTCATTACGGCCAGGTACTTTGCATACTGTAAGCTTAAAGTGCAATATTTCATTGTGTAGGAGGTGAAAAAGTTGAGCAAAGACAGATTGAAAATTGAAAATGGAGAGGAACCTTGCCAACGTTGTGAGAACTTAAATTGTGCGTCAAGCAAGATTCCTCAAGCTGAATGTAACCGCTGCGTTATGACCGCAAAAAAGCCATTGGAAAACCAGTTACTGGCACATGAGGGGATCAACTAACAGTGTATGATTTCCATGGAATTCTCCTTGGATCGACGTTCGCAAGAAAATTAACGATATCTTTCCTTCCGTAGTAAGTCGGAGTTCCTCGTGAGTCTTGGGCCATTAAGATGATTGGCATACCGGGGAAAATAGGACGATAAGCATTTTGAGCGTCTTGAGCTTCACTGCTATGTTGGATTACATGACTCTTAACCACAACGATAGCAAAAGTAATACCCTGCTCCTTGACAACGGCACCATCGATTTGATAACTCGTAATATCACCTCCTCCTTTATGTTGAGTTTGGTTAGCCTGGACAACTTACCAATTTCGACACAAATGAGGAAAACCCTGTAAATAAAAAAGAAACGCCCCGAAAGGCGTTATTGGACCAGGTATTGCTTGTGAGACTGCTTCCGTTTTTCGTCGGACAGAACCGAATAAATCAGGGTCGTAGCCGGATCCACGTGTCCGAGTAATCCCTGGACCGCGACCAAGTCGGCACCGTTATTCAACATTAATGTTGCAAAAGTGTGACGAAATACATGCGGATGCACATTCTTTTTCACTTCAGATCGCTTAGGAATCATCTTAACCTCGCGTTGGATTCCCTTGGCCGAAAGCCGTCGGTAGGGCCTGCGCACGGTTACAAACAGTGCATCCACGGTGTCGGAACGCTTCTTTAGGTATTTTTGCAAGTGATACATGGCTTTGAAGCTAAAGTAAACCGTTCGCTCCTTATCTCCCTTCCCGATGACCAGCACGGACATAGCTTGATAATCAATATCTTGGCGATTAAGCTGTTGTACTTCAGTCAATCGGGCACCAGTGGCATAGTATACCTCAATGAGTGCTCGTTCTCGGGGTGTGACACAGGCCTCCCGGATCATCTCAAGTTCCTCTATTGTAAGTGCCTTTGGAGATCGCTTTTCCTTCTTCGGCGGCTTGATCTGCTTTGTCGGATCACAAGTAATGACTTTTTCATTCGCGAGCCAGCTAAACATGCTCTTGAGGACGGACAATTTCTTAGAGATCGAGGACGTTTTGAGATGTCCGAACTCGCTTAAGTAGATGCGAATATCAGCTGTTGCGATCTCATTGGTGGCCTTATGGATGTGTTCAGTAAATATCCGGAGTTCAAGAGTGTAACTTTCGAGCGTTGAAGTAGCGAGTCCTTCGAGACGTTTCCCAGCAAGGAACAGCTTGATTTTCTGCTGTAAGTCCGGATGACCATGCGGGATCAGCGCTGGCTTGATGTCGTATTGCGACAGGATACCGGTTATAGTTTGTTGGAGTTTCTGTTTGTCCTCTTTTGGGCAAGATAAGGTAACAGTGCACATTATCTGTTCGAGTAGGATCTCGGCGGTAGAGCTAAGTATTTGTTGAGACATTTCTCTTTTCGCTCCTCTTAATTAAATTGGAGCGCCATGGTATAATACCCATGACACTCCGGTGTCTTCTATAAGCACTCGTCTAGGCCGGCAAGCTAGGGACGGGTGCCTTCTATATTTGGATAAAGATAACTCTCAAGGACTGATTTAAGTTCTAGTAACTCCTTCTCGGGGTCGCAACCGTGTTTACCATCAACGTAAAATTCTGAAACGTAAACTGGTTCATCTTCTACGCAGTGTTCCTTATTGGGAAAAACTTGAATTTTTAACTCGTCAACGTGTCCGGCATAGCGGATCATCACGCAGTAATCCGTATTGGTATTAACGAGATAAGCGAGCGCCATAACTTCACCTAACAATTTCACTGGCTTAAACATAATATCTCCTCCTTCGCGCCGGTATTGGCCCCGGCTGGCTTTGGATCTGTTAAGAGATTTTCCTAATGTGCACAACAGTAAATACTTCTGATTGAGATTGCGTGATACTGACGCTTCCTTTGGTTGAATCGATTCCAAGCGCTTCGACAATCTGCGCTGTCCAGGCTTTGCGACGTTCCGCAATCTCAGCTTCATATGCTTCCCATTCTTCGTTAGTGTCATAGCATTCGCGGCAGTTCATCGTATTCGACATTATCCAGGCATTCAATGCAACGTGGTTCAGTCGGATGATGGTTGCTTCCACTAGAAATGAGCGTCCACCTCCAGCGTTGTCTATGAACGAACCTTTCGAAATTACCTGTATCGCGAAATCATTCCCCTCGAAACTTTTGCGTGTCATCTTCGTTTCCTCCTCTGTTTTAATGCTTAACTTCTTGGTGTTTATGATCAACTTCTTATCTATAATATACAGGAAATTAGTCAAGAAGTCAACTAAAATAATTAACTTCTTGACGTTTATTATTAACTTTGCTATTATTAAATCAAGGAAGTGATAGCATTGATTATAAATAAATTGAGTGAAGTTATGGGCAGGAAACGCTTGAAGATATCGGATGTTCTAGAGGGAACAGGGCTTGCTCGGAATACTGTTGCGGAGTTGTATCATGGCCGAGTAAAAAGGGTTGATTTGGAAACACTGGATAGGCTCTGCAACTACTTAGACGTAGAGCTTAGTGAATTACTGGAACATAAAAAAGACGCTGAGGATGGAGGGGTTAGAGATGGAAGAATGTAAATTAAGTTTCAGAGAATTTTCTGAGATAAATCCAAAAGTAATCGAAATTTATAAAGGATATTCAATTTTGCAATATGATACAGAAAACGGATATCGTGTTGATTTCGGAACAAAAAGAACTAAGTTAGTCCAAACCATTAATGAAGCTAAAGAATTAGTAGATTTTAGATTGTCGCCTGATAAATGGAGTGAACAAAAAGACGCTGAAGTTTAATCTTTGGCGTCTTTCGCATTAAGAGTTTATTTTTAACCCTCATCGCGGGGTTATTTTTTATTGGGTAGCAACGAAAGGAGGCGGTTATATGGCTGACCCGGTCGACGAAAAGGTTTGCGATGCAAAACACGGCGAGCTTATAAGGCGTTTCGATGTAGATAACAAACGACTAAATGCGCACTCGGAAAGCATTACGGACATGAAAGAGGTAATCGTGCGCTTCACAGTGCTGCAGGAAACATCTTCAAAACTTCTTGAGACATCTGTCCAGACAATGAAGGACCAACAGGCAGCCATGAAGGACCAGCAATCGGCCATGGCCTCAATGGATAAGCGTGTCGACGCGCTAGAAACTCAGCGGGTGAAGCTTACCGAGGTACACATGACTGAGTTAGACGAAAAAGTAGAACCATTTTGGTCAACTACAGGTGGTCAATGGATTATAAAGGGCTCCGTGGCCATAGCGGTAATTCTTACGTTTGCGGCGATTGGTCAAAGTATAAATCCGGAATTACTAGCAAGTATATTCGGAAAGTAGGGAGGAGGAGTAAAACATGAAAGCGGTCATAAACTACGGGCACGGTCCCAAGGACATCGGCTATGATCCGGGAGCTATTGGGCCAACAGGATATCAAGAGGCCACGGAGAACCGCGAAGTTGGCGAGAAGGTAGTTAGAAACCTAAAGTCTAACGACTGGGATATACTCGCCATCCAAGACGGAGACTTGGACGATGTTGCCGACCGATCGAACGATTACAAACCCAACGCCTTCCTCTCGATCCACGCCAACTCCTTCGCCGATCCTAGTGCCCACGGGGTCGAAACGATAGCACTGGGGGCTGGTGGGATGGGCGAGAAGATCGCTAGGGAGATCCAAAAGGAGTTGGTGGCAGCCACTGGCCTCACGGATCGAGGAGTTAAATTTTCTAACCTGCACGTTCTCCGGGAGACAAAGGGTTATCCTGCGGTTTTGGTGGAGATTGGGTTTATCTCTAATCCGGCAGAGGAGGCGCTGATGCGAAAGGATAGCTGGGATGAGATTGTAGCTTCGGCGTTATGCAGGGGTTTTAGTCGTGGTTTAGGAGTGCCTTATATAGAACGGAAGGAGGGGATAGGTATGGGATTAGAGGTGGCTGTTTTACTGAATACAAAGGAAGACTACTGGGCCGGGGCTGACGTTGCCGCTAAGAATGGTAACTGTGCTGTGTTTGTACGGGGTGCTGATCGATCGGTTCCGAAGGATGCTATGGATGCGAAGAGTTTGATTGTTGTGGGTGGGGCTACTACGGGGCACGCGGGGGAAGTGCTTCTGTCGGGGGAGACGAAGTTCGATACGGCCGCGGTGGTTGGCAAGTATCTGGAGTAATGCCCCTACTTGATGGTTTATGGGTAAAATGCAAAAATATTTGATACGCCACAACTCAAGTTCCGCAAAGTATAGGGGGCAGTGACTGTCAAAATCGATGCTAAATATGCCAAATAATATGCCAAAAATTCAAGGGCCTATCTAGTATACCGTTGGTAAACTAGTATACCGCAGGTATACTTAATTCCAAACCGAAAGGAGCTTATCAAATGCCAAAAGAGTGGTACAGGAGTAAAACAGTCTGGGGTGGACTAATCGCGGTAGGCTCTGCTATTGCCGGTGCGTGCGGTATCATTATTAGCGCCGATACGCAGGACCAGATCGCGGAGTTGGCTGTCGTAGTGGGCGGCGGCATAGGTGGGTTGTTGGCGATCTATGGCAGGGTGAAAGCGGAACAGAATATTAAATAGGGCATGACGAAAGCCCCGGGCCTTAATTGGTTCGGGGCTTTTTGCGTTAACGGTGATTTTTATTAGTTCATCGTTTCCTTCTTCCTGATTCTACCTTTTCAATAAAGAGTCGTAGGCATTCCAATAGTGATTTTTCATACCCCCCGGCATGGTCGGTCAATGCCTTTAGACCCGGTCCTTCATTCTCTCGTAACCAGCCCTCATAGGCTGTATGCGTAAGCTGATCACGGAGGAAGCGAAGGAATGGTTCCCTCCATCGACCTTCGGAGTATTGGAATTCAGGTCCTCCGGCATCGTAGGATTCCAATCCCATTTTTCTTTTTGCTTCCGGTAGTCCACCGAGACGCTTCCGAATAGTTTCGATGCTTGGCGTGTCAGGATTTTTTGATCTCCATGCCATATATTCTTCTTCGGAAAACAGAGGTCCTAGCGATTTTGAGCATTTACGTAGGGAATCAATGATTTCTTCTTCAGTGAATTCTTTTCCCCATGAATCGTTTGGGAGTAGACCGACCGACACTTTGGCAATATTCCATCCTCCACAACGTCCAGAAATAACCTGATGATTCGGGAATGTAGGATGTAACTTCTGCCATTCCTCATACTGCTTTCGAGTGAAGAACTGCCCAAGTTCCTTGGATGCCATTCGGATCGCATCCAAACATTCCTCTTTAGAAAAGCGATGGGCGCGGGGCAGGAACCCAAGAAGGTCACGGTAGTCGTTCCAGTTTTTTCGAGTGTGATAGTAGATCCCCTGCACGCCAAGGTAGCCCTTTTCCTTGGCGTAGGTATTCCACTCAGACTGAGAAGGCCAGCCGCGAAGACTGGCGTATTCTCGTAGGACCATTTCGGTTAAGATCATTAATTTCGCTTTCCTCCTTATTTATCTCTCAGGCTCTTAACGAAATCCCTTACCCTTACAAATTCCTCATCATCGAGCCATATAGATCTCTGCTTGCGGCCAGTAGGTTTACGTCCCGATCCTTCGCGTTTTCCTCCATGCCCTGTATTCCCTAGCCAAACACCATCTTCGACGACATAATCATTTTGAGTATTAACCCCGAATGTATTTCCTTCTTGAGCCGGCCGGAAATCTTCACCTTCAAGTAATTCGTTTTTTCCATCCCATTGAGCAGGTTTTCCATCGACATAACCAATGCTGTGATCCCCATCGTCAACTAACTTTTCGCAGGTCATCCAATTTTCGAATCTCATTCTTAAAACTCCTTTCGTGTGCCGGGTATTGGCCCCGGCTGGCCTTATTCCTAAGCTAGAAATGCCTGAAATACTCCTTGAAAGTTCTTTTCCGCAACAGTACGAGCTATCAGTTTGTGGTTTCTTCCTGCATCAGTTACGAACTTCACAGTTACGTTTCCGTTTTTCACTCCTTGGATAACTTCAGTGATAGTAGCATCTTCGTACAATACATTGAAAGCTTTAGTAGTTGCTGAAATACGCGCTCCGACCGTTGCATTTAATGAAGTTAATGGTGTTTTCACGGCTTTTACTCCTTTCTTAGCTGCTGCCCACAATGTCCGAAGAGCCAATGCCAACCGAGCGGAGTAATCACCGACCATCTTACGTGCCATCTTGTGGGCCTCAACCATCATTTGGCGTTTGCTCATTTTAATCTTCGTCATTGTGCGCAACCCCTTTCTTTATCTTGATATAATTATACTGCTTTTCAAGATGAAAGTCAATACTGCTTTTCAAGATTTACATAATTATTTACATAAAAAACAGTCCCCGACTTTCGCCAGGGGACCAATAATCTCACGCCTTCATTGCTTCGATAATCTCATCGTAGCCGCAATCCTTCCTGCACTTCGGGCACACTAAACTCTCGGAATCCTTAGGCTTACCCATAAAACTAAAACTTGCAGAGCAGGAGGTAGTTTTAATAGCTATGGTGGCCCATTGGTTCACGGGAGATATCTCTGAGCAGTGCGGGCATTTAATAGAGAGGAGTTCTAGGTTGTCGGGGGTTGGGTTGTTGGTCACGTTATCACCTCGCTTGAGTTATTTTACCACAATTTATGCTGATGTATAATCGAATCAAACGGTTGACGAACTTCCCAAACCCTTGGCATTGTTTCCGCTGACCTCTCCGCCAAAACATCCAACGCAGCTTGGTTCAATCGCGAGTTGTGTTGCTTTTCCAGTAGTTTTGTTTCCTTCTTCATCTGCTTCAGGATTGGATTTAACGTTACTGCGTTCAGTAGACTACCGGCTATTCTAATACCCTTACCCATAAATATCACCCTTTAGCCTTTTTGTTAAACGTCAGTTTTATCTTAGTAGAAAGCTTATAGCCCAGTCCTAGAGATCCTATGATAATCATTGCGATTCCCGATTCAATCATTGCTTTAACCCCCAATATCTCTGCATCTGTTGCTCAAAAACTGTGTGCCGATATGTGATCGCAATGGCTTCTTTGGTGCAGGGATCTTGCCAGAGGATGGAGTCATCAACGCAAGGTCGCTCGCACCTTAGAGGTCTACCAGGTGACTTGGTGAATACCATTGCAGCCCACTCTTGTTCTCCTCTGATCTTCTGGTATTTTGGTTCTGACGTATGATCATCTAGGATGTGGGCAAGAGAGTTGCCGGCGTGATAATCACTTGCGATTTCCTGACGGTCCCTGATTTCTCGTTCCACTTTCGGATTGGTGTCCCAATATACTTTCGAGTGTGATGCAACGTAGCGATCCAGTACGCTCACTTTCCTCGCCCCCCTTAGTTATGTTCCCCCAACCGACTAGAACGTCACCGCGACCGCCTTTGGCCTTAAGGATATACTCTTCGCTTCTGCGCCAGCCTTGGGAGTGACAATATAGATTACGATCAGGGAACATGCTTGAGAGAGTGTCGTGAACTTCCGGATCAGAGAGCTTTAGGAATTCTGATCGGTTGGCAATTACATCATAGAACATTGCGTTACCTCCTTAAAAGAGAATAAACGTCCTTTCCAACTTCATCAATACTTGCAACAATAAAGTTAAGTTCACTTTTAATGACAAGTTCATCGTCAGTTACGATTAAGATAGTGGGGAATATTGCGGTATTACCTTTAATAACCGACCACTCTTCCTTAATCCAATTAGTATCGTACACCTTCTGGTATTGCTGGGGTTTATCGAATCGTTTGCTGGGGTTACGCTCGACCTCGACGAACACAACTCGGCGACCTTTGCGATCTGGTTCGGTAAATATATTCGCCATTGCATCGGCAACAACCATGCCGTTCAGGATCGAATAATTCCACTTCCATTCGATAACGTACCAGGACTTTTTCTGGGAGAGTAGGGCGCAATAAACTTCGTTAATGAGTAGTACGTGGTCCAATTGACGCGGTTTCCTCGAATAATAAATTGTCGGTAAGTGAGCAGATCGCACCCATTTTTTGATTCTCTCCTGCTTGTAAAGACGGGCCAATGCATATTGAGACAGTCTTCTGGATGACTTTCGATTTGTAAATATGATTTTTTCAATTTGAGGGCGAGTGAACGCCGCGCCGGCATAAATAAGTTTGACGATTTGGTCATCCCTTATTTGCCCATACGCTATACAGTTCGTCCCTCGGAAGCGTTGAAGCTGCTCGTTCACTATTCCATCACTCCTTCGCGGACTTATGTATGCCGGTATTCTTAGAGTGCGGTTGTACCAAGCGTAATTTAGCGCTCCGTGTGCGGGTTCCCGTGTTCTCATGGTCGCATAACTGCCTATTCCCACTACTTTTTATTATCTCGTCATGTATAATTGGCTCTTTGGTCACCTTGACAACCTCAACAAAGGTTTCAACTTGTGCTTTTTGTGGCTTTTGATAGGCTGCCATGATGGTTTCAATTTCATCGTCGTTGATGTAGGGCACCTGTACCAGCACTTGATCTTTGAAGGAAAGCAACGCTCTACCCTCAACGTCTTTATCAATGGCCATAGTACCTTCCCAATTTCCTTTTCCAAGAAGAACCTGTGCTGAGACAGGATTACACCGGAACGCAACGACAGACGGAATATTGTTTTTCAAGGTCCCAGATACAATATCTATCGTCGGCCTATGGCAACTCAGAATTACATGCACACCTGCACCTCTGGCCTCGCCCGTCATCTTAGTCATCTTTTCTCTGGCTTTATTAAACTCCTTTCCTTCTAATTTAGTTAACTCATCCACAAAGCAGATGATTCTGGGCAATCTTTTTTGAGGATGGCGCTTGTTAAAACTTTTCAGATCGGTGCATTTGTGCCGCTTAAATAATTCGTACCTCTCACCGATTACTATAGATAAATCATCCATAATCCCCGCTATTTCTTCGGGTTGAGTTACAACTCTATCTACTAAGAGAGGGTCTTCTCCCAGCACCGCAATGTCGTTACCATGCTTCAAGTCGCACAGCCATAACCTAACATTGTCCCGATTATAGCGCATATGGAGGCAGGCGAATATAAGTCTGGCTAACGTGGATTTTCCTCCGCCAGTTGTTCCTCCGATCATTAAGTGTGGGGAATTCGATGATGATAAATCTAGCATTTCTAAGCCGCGCCTTGACCAACCGATAGGAATCCATAGACCGTCTAGTTTTAGGTGTTCAGCCTCGTTCGTGTAGGCGATGAAGTCCAGCAAATGACCAGATAAGACAGTTAGGGAGAAATGAGCCCTTGGGTCGTTTTCCAGTAACTTAAATAGCACCTCTGATTTAAGATCGAATTCAATATCGTCAATAGACTTGATGAGTTTGGAATGGTTCAGGCCTGTTGGAATCCTGTATTTAAAAACTCGGTTGTGACCTTTCCAAGTTTTTTCTATGAGGCGCGGGTATTCCTTTGTCACATAGTCCTTACCGCGCTCTTTGGTCTCAGTACATACGTCGTTACGTTTCCAGCTGAGCATGATACGTCCCGGGTGTGAATCCCTGTGTCTAGGGATGTTGCGGAGAGCGAATCGTCCGATCTGTACAATAGTAGATGAGAATAGGCCAATGATGTCCGGTCGCACTGAGGATTTATCCATCACTCGTATTCACTCCTTCACCAATGCTAATTTGACCAAGTACACTCTGACTGGTATTGCGGCGAGGAGGATTTTTGGGAACTGGGGAGGGTGCTGGCGATTCATCCGTATTGATCTCCCGGAAGATATCCACGCTTAGAAACGATATTAATATTTCCTCGTCATACTTTGCAGTGATAGCGTAGTCCTTGATTGACTTGCGAACTATCTTTTGGATTTTAGTAATGTCCATTATCTTGCCACCTCCATTACAAGCGACTTGCCGTTAACATTAACTCTCGGTCTAGAATAAAGTTCTTTCTTCATATCAGTGCGAGTAATCACGTCTATCAGTTCATTGTTGAACTCATCCATAATGCAATCGTGCTTCAATCGCAACATAGTTTCGGCAAATACATCTGCGAACCTCTCCCTGTGATTTGGTCGTACATAATTTGGTATACCCCAATACTTTACTAAAGATTGTTGATAACCTTTCGAAAAGGAGTATCTTCTAAATTTGAGCAGTTTACCATGTACTGCATGCCCCATTTCGTGAAAACGTACATAATCAAACTGTGCTAGAATTTTATCGTGAACTACCGTACTTGTTGCGGAGCTATAGAAGGTTGGAAATTTGTCCTCAGGATCGTAGCCACTATGTCGATTTAAGTACTCGCGGGAACACTCATCGTGGGTAACGAATGTAATTTCTCTCCAGTCAAAATGAGCAGATGGAAAGCTATTTTTGAATAAAGCGATGTCTTGATTAATTAAACCCATGTCCATCAAGATCAACTCCTCTCGAACACATGCCAAGATAAAACATTCATATCCCTCAGTAGTTGATCCAGTCTTTCCGTGCAATCGTTGTCACTCGTCGCTCCTCCTCTCAATCGCCGTCTCAATATCATCCACCGTCTCCATTACCCCCCGGGCCACTAGCTCCTTCCGGAATCCATCTCGGACTAGATCGGACATTCTCTCCCACTCTTCCAGGTGCAGGCGTGTAACAGCCTCCTTGATGTCTCTGTCACTTCTCCTGAGTTTTGCTTTGATCTCCAATTGTGTCACCTCCTTGTTGTGTTTGTGGTGCAGTTTGATAAATGATATTTGAATAGAGTTGAACAAATAACGTAGCCTGTCCGCCATTTAACACGTAATTGGTTAAAAATGGGCAAATAAAAAGGATCCCCAATAGTTTGGGATCCTTGTCCTTGTCAGTCCAGAGTTAAGCATAGATGAAGATCACTGCTTATGATTGGACAAGCATTACTACCAACATTTACCTTTAAAAAAAGTTCTATCGCTCCTAACTTACTCACTCTGACCTCAGATATCAAGTCTCGTATTAACGTAATTTTTTGGTCATCCGTAAGCTCCTTGTTCTCATTAAAACCTTTAAGCATCAATAATGCCTCGGATACCTTTTTAATATCTACATCGGTCCTTAATGAAGATGTTAAGCGTTGGTCAAGTTCGGACTCTCTACTTGAAATAGCAGCTATCTGTATTTCTATATCCCTCTTTTTTTGGTCCAGTTCATCCTTTTCCCATACTCCATCTAAATAAAAGTCTAATAACTTTCCCTTTTTATCAATTAGTTTAGCGCGTTCATCTCGGCATCGTTCTAGTTTTTCCTTGATATCATCCGTATTAACTGGTCTTGAATTCTCCTTGATGAGTAACTCTATTCTCTTGGGGTTCCCTGCTATTTCCTGAAGCGTTGAAAGTATTTTGCCGTGAATAATGCTCATTTTGTGATGGGCACTGCACTCTTTCTTGGTTGCTTGTCTGTGAGCGTAGTAATGATATATAACCTTATTTCCTTTAGCTAGTATTGATTGTGTGGGCTTAGATTGTAGCTTTCTACCGCATTCTTCGCAAACTATAATACCCACTAAGAGGTATTTCGCCTTTAAAAAATATTGATATTCTCCACGTTCTGCAATAATAGACTGCACACGATTATAGGATTGTTTTGAAATGTATGGCCCATTACCATGCTCCCATTTAACTGTATGACGCGAAGTCTTACCAACGACCGTCTGTTCGAATTCTCCTAGGCAAATAGGGTTAGTTAATATCCTGCTTACTGTCGATGAGTTGAACTTAGCACCCTTCTGTGATCGATACCCGTTATCGTTCAGCCTCTTAGCAATGGCATTGAACCCAAAATCGATTGCATACCACTCGAACGCTAATTGAGTTACTTCTACCTGTTTTGGCACAACGCTCCATAGCTTAGTTACGCGATTCAGTGTCACGCCAAAAGGAACAGATCCAAAGTAAACACCATCTTGACTTGCTGCACCCCTACCCATGGATGTGCGCTTTTTTATTTTCTTTAATTCTCTATTGGCTAAAAGATTGAATAGGTCTGCTAGGAATCGGTCCTCTTCGTTATCCAGATTGATTTCGCTCGTTGGAGTAACGAGTCTTATATTTTGTTTAGCTAAAGAGTTTGCTAAGTAGGCCCAATCAAGTTGCTCTAGACGGCTAAGGCGGTCTTGTTCGAAAAGAAGGACCATACTGAATAGTTTTCTGCCAGCGTCGACCATGAGCCGGTCGAGATCATCCCGGTCGGAGTCCGAACCACTTTCACCCAGGTCTGAGTAAATATCATATATTTTCCACCCGCGGCTTTCGGCATATTCTGTTAGGACTCGCTTCTGTTCCCCCGGGGAGTAATTATCCATTTGTTTACGAGTTGAAACACGGATATAGATAGCGACCGATTCCATGGTTTCACCTCCTGTTTAAGCTTTAATAGTTCCTAAAACGGGATATCATCTTCTAACTTAGTGATGATAGTTGGTTGCAATCCTGCTGCTATTTCTTTCCTAGCCGCTAGAACTTCCTCCCATGCCATTAATAGCCCAAGTCTTGTTAATAATGTTTCTTCCCCACAGTGTTCACAATAACGAGCATCACCTGGATTAATTGTTGTTGTATGTGTTCCATCTGGTGCTTCGTGATAATGGTCTGGTATATCACCACAGATATTATAAAGATACAGGCCGCACATCTTACAGAAGTTTGCAGTATGTGAAAATTCTAAATTTCCACATCTAGGGCAGACTGCATACTTGTTATTTTCATCAGTCGTTGCATAAAGAACCTTGTTAGCCATATTAGACCTCCCGATGTTTTGCGTTATTATACTCTTTATAAATAATTTTTTATCACTTTTACATACGGATACAAACGATAGATAGAGGGAAAAGTGGGAACAAAGGAAGGTATCGGCTTCACAATAGATTTTCTTAAATCCGTGCCAAGCAATATCCCTCTCCCTATATTCGGCGGCCTTATTGGATAACTTCGCGACTTTAATGATTTCCGCTTGAGAAAAGGCTCCTACTTTTTTAAGAATGGCCATAGGGGAGAGGACTTCGGCTGTAAAGGTTTCTGCTTCACGTTCGAGAACGTCGTATTCGTCGGATGTTAATCCGCCACGGCTTATTTGAGTTTTATTAAAATCTCTGAAATGCCCTAAAACGATATGCCCAATTTCGTGCATTATGGTCCAGCGAATTCTATCATCTGACCAAATTAATTCGTTGTAAACGATCTTACAATCTCCGTCACAACTAAAAGCCGAACCATCGTTGCTCTTAATGTATTTCAATACTTCACTTCGGGTGGATCCAGAATCCTTAGCCAGCTTTCCAACCTTGACTAATTCCCAACCATTTCTGGTGGCTATTTCGTGAGGGTTAATAGGTAACCAACAAATTCCTTCATCCTTAATAAATTTACGCGCTATACGAAGACATTCTGGTATTCTCGGGCTACTAGGTATATCCATTATTTTTTGAACTTTTCCGGAAATAGAGATTCCCCAATTTTTCGATACGTGGCAGCCTCTTCCGATGTTAGCTTTTCTGATGCGCGCGCTATGGCTCTCAAGTCGGGGTTATGAGAATTTCTAGGAATTGAATTTAGTGCAGGAGTGTCGCTGGGGCGACCAAGGAGGTAGTCGGTAGTTACTCCGAAGAATTGTGCTAGTTTTGATAATATAGAGAAGTCGGGTTCGCGTTTCCCTAACTCATAGAGTGATAATGCAGACCGAGAAATCTGAACTAAATTGGCTAAATCATTCTGAGTCAGACCCTTATCTTGACGTAGTGATATAAGTCGTTCTGGAAAATTCAATGCGCATTTTCACCTCCTAGTTGCTTATTACTATAATTTTACTCTACAAAGCGTAGCAATAAAATAAATGCTACAAATCGTAGTAAATGATATTGACAGCTTCAATTTGTAGCATTATAATATAAATATAAATGCTACACTATGAAGCAAAAAGGGGGGTGAAATCAATGAGAGCTGAGCTGATTAAATTAAGGGAAGAGAATGGAATGACGCAGGAACAAGTGGCGGAATCAGTAGGGGTTTCTCGTAGCTTTTATGGGCACATCGAGACAGGAACAAGGAATCCTAGTTACGGTTTAGCCCGAAGGATCTCGGAATTATTCAACACTTCAATTGAGAGTATTTTTTTTGAAGTGGAATGCTTCAGAATGAAGCAAACGAATTTAATTAAAGATAGTGCCACTATCCACCGTTTAGGTTAACCAATCACAATCTAATTAACATCAAATCGAAGTCTAAGGAGGACTGTATGAGTAATTTAATTCCAGTCGAATACCAAGGGGAAAGAATTTTAACCACACCTCAGTTGGCAGAATCCTATGAAGCCGACTCTCAACTTATAGTCAATAACTTCAACCGCAACAAAGAGCGGTATACCGAAGGAAAGCATTACATCCTGCTTGAGGGTGCTGCACTAAAGGAATTCAAGGCAAAAAATCAAATTGATTTGCCGCCAAATGTAAACAAACTCTATCTTTGGCCAGAAAAAGGAGCATGGCTCCATGCGAAATCCCTTAATACAGATAAAGCGTGGGAAGCGTACGAAATGCTAGTTGATGATTACTACTCAGTAAAGAAACAGACTACGCCGCTCGAAAATCTCAGCCCGCAACTTCAACTCTTAATCGCTATGGAGTTAAAGCAAACCAGACTCGAAACAGCAATCACGGAAACCAAAGAAGAAATGCAGAACATTAGGGATGTCGTACTGCTTAACCCTGTTAGTTGGCGCGAAGATGCAGGGCGGCTAATTGCAAAATCGGCACAAGTGTTAGGCGGTAACGAGCATATCCGAGACTTGAGAAAAGAAAGTTACAAACTCCTCGATACCAGAATGGGAGTTAGCCTGGAAACCAGATTAACAAACAAACGAAGACGGATGGCTGATGAGGGAGTCTGTAAATCAAAGCGAGAGAGCTGTAATCACTTAGACATAATCGCCGAGGATAAAAAGTTAATCGAGGGTTATGTAGCCATCGTCAAAGAGATGGCGATCAAATACGGAGGAACTCAATATTTGAGTGAATCTGAAACATCCGTTTAGTGTACCCCTAGAATAAAAAATTGAGGAAGAGATGCCATGAAAAAACAAAAGCAGGAAATCGTCCTAGAAACCAAAGTCCCAGGTGTCACCTTGATCTACAGAGAACCCGATGAACCTTCTAATTTTATCCAAAACGTTATGTATCATGCACAAATCAAGTCGGAGCTTCCAGAGCTACTATCTAAGTTGGTGATTTTAGGCCGCAAGGATGAAGCTGTAGACCTTCTAATACAGTGGGGTACGCACACGTTAGCGAACTCAGAAGTTTGGGAAAGGGCTAAGGAGTTATTGAAGGTAGGGAAGAAGAGCGCATGAACAAACTTACCACCGTTCAGGTAGAAATTGATCTAGGAGTAAATCCACACGATGGGCTAGCGATGGTTAGTAGCAGGAAACTAGCTGAGGTATTTGACAAGCGCCACGATCACGTTATGCGCGATATAAAAACCATTATCGAAGGTCTCCCCAAATCTGGGGAGAGGTCAAATGAATTTTCACGACTTAATTTTAAGTCATCAACCTATAAGGACAGCCAAGGAAAGAAGCAGCCCGAGTATTCCCTTACTCGCGATGGATTCACTGTCGTAGCTATGGGTTTCAACGGAAAGAAAGCGATGGTCTTTAAAATAGCTTATATCAATCGTTTTAATGAAATGGAAAAACAACTCAAGAATCTCAATATTGCAAGGCTTGAATATCCCGAACTTACTGAGGCTATCAAATCAATGCACGCCGAGCCAAAGTTCTTTCATTATTCCAATGAAGCGGATATGTTCAATCAAATCATTCTAGGTATGAAGTCAAAGAAGTTTCGGGAGCTGCACAATATTGAAAAAGGAGAGTCAATAAGACCATACCTAACTCCGTTCCAAGCAGAGGCAATGAGAAAGATGCAACAGTTTGACGTCGGACTTGTCGTTGCAGTACCGGATTTCAGGGAACGGAAGAAGATACTGGCAGCCTACTTCATGCAAACGTACTTTAGTGATTGTGTAAGGAACAAGTTAAACGAGGGGTTGAATTCATGTTTGACGGGTTCAAAATCATGAGGAAAGATCAAGCCCGCCGCTTGAAATATCAGGAAGCTCAAAAAATTAGAGGTGGTAGTACGTCGAGTAAGGTGTTAACTCCTAAGCAATCCGAAGGTCAGATTAAATCGTTTGTGAGCAAGTTGGTTAAGTAGGAGGATGAATGGATGATGAGCTTAAGGTTGTGTCCAAAGTGTGGATGTATATCATTTTTCAACTCTTACTTTCAAAAGTGGATGTGCAATACCTGTGAACATACATGGAAGGAGAAAACATCCAATGCTCAACAAACTCCGTAAATCCAAACTTGCAGTAACCATTCGCGAAAAACTCCTCACCATCCCGACAATAAACCACCGTGTTAAGACCTGTCTAGTCGAGCACGAGGCACAACGCATCTCCCGGGAGACTAAGCGCATCGAGCGGGGGATAGAACGTTATCACCTGAACTGGGCGTTGATTATGTCGGGTCAGACGATGCGGGATATCAAGACCGACCACAGGACCCTCGCTGACATTACCGATGCCGGCGTGACGGTGAGTTACATGAATGGCAGGGAAGTAGGCCAAGAACATGCAGGACCAACATTCCATCGTTTCGACACTTTGAATTGGGGAGGTATGTAGTGTGGAAAAACTAACGGATAACCAAATCCTAGCTATCCGAAAATTAGGCAATCACCCTCTAGTAAGCTCGACTGGGTTTAGTTCCCACAACGGGGGGAATGAGCACATCAGTATAGCCTCGAAGGATGATGTGAATTTATCCGAAATACTAACTGTTTTAAGCGATATATTTCCGGCCATGGCGGTAGAAATAGCACCATTTAATGTAGGCAGGGAGGATGGGTCGAGGGTTGAACTTTATGATATTTCAAACAACGGGGAAGGTGTTGCGTGCCTGCACATGCACTATAGGAACACGTACTGCAGGCAAATAGAAAGAGACTCCGCGCCAACGGAGTCCAACGTAGGGGAAATTATTCAATCTGATTATATCGTGAATGAGGAGGTCGTGGCAAATGCATAAAAATTTAATAGACGACTTAAAGGACTTGAAGATATCTATACCGGCCGCTAACGAGCAAGTATATATGTCTGCACGTGATCTCGTAGCCGCTAAGGATGAGCTTCGTATTGAAGAAGGAAGACTTATCGCAAGTGGGGTTATCGATGGTAAAAATGCTGAGATCAGAGCGGCACAAATGTACGGATGTACGGTGGTTGAGAGGCAAAATGTAGCGGAGGCAGAGGATTTTTTGGAGCATTCAAAATTGACTCTTAGTAACCTGCAGACCGAGTTACGGATTAATTTGGCTCTTGTGGAGCTTGTGAAGGGAGTGGCGTAAATGTCCAAACAACTGATGGCATTTCAACCGCCAGATATCAAACGTAACGGTGATTCCTTCGGCCAACTAGAACGGGTTGAGGCTATGATAAACGTCACTAAGGACCTATATCAGATATCACTTCCTACGGTTGATAAACCTGCAGAGTACGGGATTATGGCCCCCGGCTATGCCAAGATGAATCAGGTTGCAAATGTATCCTTCACGGACATTCAGGTTCTTGAGAACACCCGTGATGTAGCTAGTGCAATGGTTGAGGGAGTCTACTACAACGCATCAGGCGAACGAGTGCAAGAAACGGATGTCGTAACGTTAAATTTCCCTCTGCTACACGAGGCGCTTAGGCTGAAGGCTAAAGATACTAAGGGCCATAATGTCTGGACAAAAGGGATAAGAAAATGGGAGGTTTATCAGGAGAGCAAGGTTGAGATTACCTATCAAGATGGTAGGCCAATATTCACACTTACACTCGATCCTAAGATTGAAATGGATATCTACCAAAAGATCCTCCACCTTAGGGAGATGGGGATAAAGAAAGCAATTACAGTAGCCAAAAATCGGATTATCAAGAGAGCGACAGGCGTATTCAAAGTCGAACTGCCCATTGAAATGCATATCGTTACCAAGGATGACTGGTCAACCAAGGCGGTACTCAATGAAGAGGTCTTTATCCCGGTAGTCGGATATCGTTCCCCGGCGACAAACTCCCAAGTTGAATCTGCTATCAAGCAACTTTTTGGAGGGAAACAGGAGCCGAAGAACGTTACTCCGATCATGACTCATGATATCCAAGAAGAAATACTCCGAGAAGTTAAGGTTGACACCCCTACGGAGTCTGAGCTTGATGAAATCATTCCCCCAACAGAACCGACGGAGGAGCCTGAGCAAACACTAATAATCAATTGCGAGGGTGATGATTGCGGCAGAGTGATTGAGTCCACAGAGAAGTTTACAGCTGAAGCAATCGCTAATTTCTCTAAGAAAAAGTACAAAAAAATCCTTTGCTTAGGGTGTCAGAAAATAGCATCGAAAAGGGAGGATAAATAATGCGCATCCTGCATTTAGGTGACATACATCTAGGTTCTGGCCTCCAATATGGCAAAGACGATGAGACTGGAATGAACTCCCGGCTGAGGGATTGGCTAGACACTATGGCTAATATCAAAACAATAGCGGTAGAACAAAAAGTTGATGCAGTTATATTCGCCGGTGACGCTTTCAAGGATCGCAAACCAATCCCGCAATTACTAAGCTATTTCATCAGTTGGCTTAAAAGCTTTCCGATGCCAGTCGTTATGATTGTCGGAAACCATGACCTTAACGGGGATGGAAGCATAGGGCCCGTTGAACTTATTGGATCTCTCGGAATTGCGTATACAAGCAACAAGCCGGAAATCCTCCATATACCAACGAAGTCAGGAATTCTCCAAGTGGTCACAATGCCAACTTTCTCCAAATCGACCTTCCTTCAGCAAGACGAATATCGGGACATCCCGATAGACGAACTGAACACGATCATGGCTGATAAAGCGGGGCAGATCATTCGTTACCTAGCCGAACAACTCGATCCTAAGCTTCCAGCGGTCTTAACTCTTCACGGGACGGTATCGGGATCCATAAATGGCAGTGAGCGGTCAATGATGATGGCTCAGGAACCTATCTTTGCGCTTCACGACGTAGCGCTTCCTCAATTTGATTATGTGGCCTTAGCGCACGTACACAGGCACCAAGAACTTCCTACTTTACCAGGCCAACCACCGGTCGTATATTCCGGATCTATCGAGCGGGTAGACTTCGGGGAAATGGAACCCAAGGGAGTAGTCATAGCGGACTTAGAATCACGTAAATGGGAGTTTGTAAACCTGAACACGCGACCTTTTATGCAAATCGATTTGGACACTAGCTTTGACACTAGCATTACCCCTGAAGTAGCTGGGTCAGTGGTTAAGGCCACAATACGAACTGATATCGAGACCGCAAAAACTATAAGCGCTGCACAAATAACCAAACAACTCTACGCTGCAGGTGCTCATTTTGTCGCAGGCGTTCAAATTGAAGTCGAAAGGGAGACTAGGGCTAGAGACGTTGAGATGACAGAACATATG
>Ga0209318_1000368_pt1 | contig 44829 bp, 54 predicted proteins | sample RifGroE1_FD_183999 | JGI IMG/M metagenome (GOLD analysis project Ga0209318, IMG submission 183999) | Groundwater microbial communities from Rifle, Colorado, USA - Groundwater E1 (SPAdes) (version 2) | ecosystem: Environmental > Aquatic > Deep subsurface > Groundwater | place: Rifle, Colorado... | reverse complement strand
ATTATTTAGCTGTAGCACATGATACATCACCTTATATAACTATATATAAAAGAAGTGGAGATACATTTACTAAATTAGATAATCCTGGTACATTACCTACAGGTAATGGTTATGGGTGTTCTTTCTCATCAGATAATAATTATTTAGCTATAGCACATGATACATCACCTTATATAATTATATATAAAAGAAGTGGTGATACCTTTACTAAATTAGATAATCCTGATATATTACCTACAGGTATTGGTAGAGGTTGTTCTTTCTCACCAAATAATAATTATCTAGTTGTAGGACATTATGGAACACCATATATAACTATATATAAAAGAAGTTAACTTATTAATAAAATACTAGTATATTACTAGTATTTTATTTTAGTATTTTTATTAATAATAAATATATATTATTATAATAGATTAAATATTATTCCCACCAATAAGGGGAAATAAATATACTTATTGGAGTAACATTAATGTTATTATATGAGTTTAAAATGAAAATTAATGTAGGTAAAAAAACTTATGTTTCAGATTTATCATTAACATGTATTGAAGACGTTAAGACTTCAATTATAGTATTTATAGTTGGATTATCGATAGTTTACTCAACATATAGTTTAATTTCATTTATCTTTTAGTTATTTGTGGAAAAATAAATTTATAAAAATAAGAGAACTTTTTAATAAGGTTCTCTTATTTTTTTGTATTAAATTATAATTTTATTTATATATTATATTAATAAATATAAATAGGGAGGTTTTTTATTATGGGAAAAAATAAATTATATTTACCAGTTGGTTATTTAGGAAAAGATGAAAAAGATAAAAAAATAATAGAAATGTTAAAGATGCAGGAAGATATTATAAACGATAAAATTCCAAAAATTGAAGAAATATTAACTGAATTAGATTTGTCAATAATAAGGTTAAGGGTTCAAGGTAAGTCATATAAATCTATAGGTGATACTTTTGGATTATCAACAGAACGTATTAGGCAAAGAGTGCTTAAAACAATAAGAAGAATAGGTTTACGTTGTTCAAATAAAAGTATATATAGTGAAACTAATAAATTAGACCATATTCAAAATTTGTGTTTAAGTACTAGAGCTTTTACTACTTTATCAATAAATAAAAGAAATACTATAAGTGAATTAAAAGAAGTACTTTCACAATTTGATAATGATGAAGATAAAATTAATTTTTTGATGGGATTCAAAAGATGTGGTAAAAAATTAGCAAAAGAGATAATAGATAAGTTAAATGAACATAAAGAGATAAATAATTGAAATTAATTAATAAGAGAACCTTTTAATAAGGTTCTCTTATTTTTTTATATTGGAGGTCATAATATGACTTTTATTAAAGCTAAACATACTTCAATCATTATACCTAATTATAATTTAGGTGATAATTTAACATTGGAACATAGTTTATCAGTATGGAATGATAGTTATCATAAATATGATGAAAAAGGATTTTTTTATAATAAAGATACTAAAGAATTATTATTACCAAGGGGTTTAGATTTAGGTTATTTAGAAAAGATTTTTAATTTAAATGTAGATATTGATTTTAAACCTGATCCATATGAAATAGTTTCATATAGATTAAAAGTAGAACCTAGAGATGATATACAAAGAAAATCTATTTGTTTTTTAATAGGAGAAGATGAATTCTCATATACTAAGAAGTATTCTCAATTAGCTTTAAATCTACAGACAGGCGAAGGTAAGAGTTTTTGTGTTATAGCAGCTCTTTCATTTATGAGAACAAAAGCTATTATATTTACACATGTTAACGCATTAAAAAAACAATGGATAAAAGAAATTAAAAAGTTTACTGATGTAACAGATTCATTTATATGTAATATTAGTGGTGGGAGTATTATAAAAAAAATATTAAAATCTAATAAGTTACCTTATAAAATATATCTTGTTAATCATAGAACTATTAATAATTATGGTGAAACACATGGTTGGGATAAAGTGACTGAATTATTTCAAAAGATTAAAGTTGGAGTTAAGGTTTATGATGAAGCCCACTTTGAATTTGATAATATAATAAAAACCGATCTACATACTAATACTAAAAAGACTATTTATTTAACAGCTAATTTTGAAAGATCAGATTTTAAAGAAAATAAATTATTCAATTTATGTTTTAAAAATATTGCTAAATATGGTGTCGAAACAAGACATGAAAAAAGAAAACATATTGTATATTTAGGTTTATTATTTAATAGTAAACCTGATTTAATTAATCAGGCTTCTATAAAAAAAAGACATGGATTTGATAAAAATATTTATATTGATTATCAGATAAAAAAAGGAAAGATATTTGATGTATTATATTATATAATATTTTATTTTCATGATAAAGAGGGTAGGATGTTAATTTTATCTTCTAAAATAGAATCCACTGAAATAATAGCAAAATATTTAAAAGAAGAATTTCCTGAAAAAACTGTAGGTGTTTATAATTCAACTATAAGTGATGAAGATAAAGTTAAAGCATTACACTGTGATATAATAAGTTCAACCCCTAAAAGTTTAGGAACTGGATTAGATATACCTGATTTAAGATTTATTATTATGACAGAACCATATAGTTCATCTATAACAGCTAATCAAACATCTGGAAGATTAAGAGAATTATCTCCAGATTTATATGGTTTTTATATTGAGCTAGTTGATATAGGGTTTAATAAGGTATTAAGTCTGTATAAAAATAGATTAAAAGTATTTAAAAATAAATGTGTTAAATTAATTCAGTTGAGATATGATAAATAATATAGTACTATCTTTTTATTTTTATAAATAGTATAAATGATTAAATATAAAATTTATTCATTGAAAAGGGTAATGAAATGTATAAAGAAAAATTCGTTATTAAAATTAAATTATCAAAAGAACAAAAAAATTTAGTTGGTAAAAGATTCGATAGATTATTAGTATTAAGTGAAGATAAAAGTAATAAATTGAAGAAACATAAAAAATATATTTGTTTATGTGATTGTGGTACTATAAAATCTATTATAGGACGCTCTTTAAATGAGGGTTCGATTACAAGTTGTGGATGTAAACGAAAAGAAGGACGAAAAAGGAAGCTAAATAAATATGAATTTAATGATAATTATATCATTGGTTATACATCCAATACTAATAAAGAATTTTATGTAGATTTAGAAAATTTTAATTTAATAAAAAATTTTACATGGCAAGAAAATAATAAAGGATATATTATAACACAAGTTAAAAAAGAAAATTTAAACTCTAAAAAAATATCTTTACATCATTTAATATTAGGAATTGAAAATGGTAAAGGTATAATAATAGATCATAAAGATAGAAATAGAGCTAATAATAGGAAATATAATTTAAGGATTGCTAATAGTGCACAAAATAGAATAAATAGTATAATAAGGAAAGATAATAAATATGGATTCACTGGAGTATATAATAGAGATAATAGATTCTATTCAAAAATTACTGTGGGAGGAAAAGATATTCATTTAGGTGGTTTTGATACTAAAAAAGAAGCTATAATTGCAAGAATAAATGCAGAAATTAAATATTATGGTGAGTTTTCTAAATATTATAATAAATTAATAATACTTTAATAAAAAATAATAAATTAAATATTTAATATGAAATAATATACTTTTTATATTGAATTAGTTGATATTGGGTTTAATAAAGTTTATAATATGTATAAATCTAGATTGAAAATATTTAAACAGAAATGTGTTAAATTAGTTCAATTAAAGTATATAGAATAATGTGTATAATTTAGATAAATAAATATATATTATTTAATAGAATAAAAAAATATTAGGGGGTAATATGATGTATTCTTTTTCTGATTATTTGGTTGGTAAACAACATCTAGAATTAGGTCTATTGTGTCAAGATAGAGCTAAAAATGGTATTATTGGTGATGTTAACTTTATAGCTGTTGCTGATGGTGTCGGTTCAAGAAAATATTCAGATCTTGGAGCAGATTTAGCTATTAGTGCTTGTGGAGAGAGCCGCTTTAAAATTTGATGATTGGGTTGAAAAACCTAATGAAACAGGTATTAGTTTTTTAAACTTTATAAAAAGACAGTTTAAAAAACATGCCAATAAATTAGGTATATCTGAATATAAAGATTTAGGATGTACATTATCTTTTGTTTTAATAAAAGGTAATAAACATGTAATCTTTATGGTTGGGGATTCACCTGCTATAATCATATTTAAAGATAATACAACGGCTGTTTTTGAAGAAACAAATCAAGACTTTGCTAATGTAACTACTAGCATTTTATCATCTTCAGCACAACAAGATTTAAGAGTAATAATCGGTGACAATAACGATATTATAAATAAGATAATTTTATCTACTGATGGGGCTTCGGTTTCTTTTATAGACTATAAAACTAAAGAAATCGCTAAAGCTTTATATGATAATTTTAATGATGATTATATGAATCAACTACTCAATTTTGTAAGAGACAGACAGCATGATGATTGTGCTATCGCTGTAATTCAATTTTAAATTAAACCTTATATGGGTTTATTTTTTTATATAAATAATAAATATATATTATTTAATAGAATAAAAAATAATTAAGGGGGATTTTAGAGATGAATAACGTACAATTAACTACTTGTTGTGAAGTTGGAACAAAATATGATTGTGAAAATGATTATTATCCAGATTTTCTTAAATCAATTAAAAATAACTTTCGTTTAATGGTTGGTAGTGGTATACCACTATTTACAACATATCCTGAAAAAAAGTTATTCGATGCTTTTTTAAACAACTTACCGGATGAAGCTCGTCAACATTATAGATGTGATGCTTGTAGACATTTTGTTAATAATTATGGTGGATTAGTAACAATTTCTTTTGATGGTAAAATTGAATCAGTATTGTGGAATGGTGAAGTTCCAGAGTTCTTTAGTAAATCAGTTAAAGCTATGAGAGACATTGTTCTAAAGTCAAGAGTAAGGGGTGTCTTTTTATCAGAACTTATGACTCTGGGTCATCCAGTTACAGGAGAATGGCACCATATGTCAGTTAATTTACCATCTGAAATAGTATATCAACCTAGATTAAAAACTGCTAATCAAATGATAGCAGAAAAGCGGGAAGATTTCAGAATATTAAGTTCTGGAATATCAGAATATCCTGTTAAAATTATTGATCAAGCTTTAACGCTTTTAAGAACAGAGTCGTTAGTACGATTTGAAAAATGTCTAGGTGTTGCTGAATGGTTAAAAGATTTATACACTAGGTGTTCTAATACTAAAAACACTTATAATCAAGATAACATTTTGTGGTTAGCTGTTGCTACAGCACCTTCAGGATATTGTCATATTAAAAGTTCGATGATTGGAACTTTACTTGATGATATTGTGGATGGGTTATCTTTTGAGTCTATTAGTCGTAGATTTGCAGACAAAATGGACTCATTACAATATCAGCGTCCACAAGTAGCACCAACAGAAGGAAATGTTATACAAGCTGAAAAGATTATAGAAAAACTAGGAAACCAGAAGTCTTTTATACGTAGATTCGCAAGATTAGATGAACTTGAAAAAATATGGGTACCAAAAGAGAAGAAAGAACAGATAAAGAATACAGGTGTGTTTTCACATCTTATAACTAAAAATATAAATGAACAACTACCAAAGATGGATATACCTGGAATTACAATGACTTGGGAAAAGTTTTTAAAAACAGTTATTCCATTTGCTGAAAAAATTGAATATTTTGTTAAGCATGGATTACACAATTTTTCATCTATTCTTACAGCATCTCATGAAGATGCACCACCTATTATACAATGGGATAATGAAGAAAAACGTAATCCTTTCTCATGGTATATTTATCGTGGTGGTTCACCATACAGCATGTGGGGGCTTTCACTAGGATATTGTAAGGTAAGTGCAATTTGTTTTCAACCTTCTATGTGGTACAGTGAATCTTTACATCATGGTAAGGGTATAATGTTTATTTTAGAAGGAGCAAAAGATACTAATTATAAAAATATTGGGAATTGTTTATTTCCTGAAATATTAAAATCTGAATTGCGTGAAATACGTTCAACAATTGAAGCGTATTCCAAGGATACAAATATAGAAGGTTATGAAGAATCTTCTGCAAGTGGTATTATTTTAGAGTATGATACAAAATGGGACACCATGTTTCGTGTAACTACAAATACAGGAGAAGTGTTAGTGTATAAACTGGACAGATGGGATTAATATAAATCTGAGATAAATTAACACATTCATTATTATTTCATAAGAATAAGTTAAATTCTTATGAAATAATAATTGGTAAATAAAATAAATGGGGAGGTTTTTATTTATGAAACAATTTCTTGTAACCTGTGGTATAATACCACAGTCAGGCGAATGTAAATTTGGAGAAAAATGTTCACCTAAAATGTGTCCTGAATTTGTACACATTTTATCAGATAAACAAAAAATTGTTGAGATTATTAAACACCATGTTAGTTATATTGATCTTATTGATCATGCAGAGCATAGATTTGTTGGTAAAGCTGAAAATGGTAAATATTTTTACTTATGGGGAGAAAAATATCTTACTAATGGTTTAATACCAATTATAAATCTTGAAAATGAAAATAATGGCATTATGTATTTTAATAGTATCGAATATGCCATTGAAGTATTTAATACTGTTCTTGAAATTATTGAATTTTCAGAAAAAGAACTTCTAGGTATATTTAAGTTTGGAGTTAACAGTGTTAGTTATAAGGCTGTATTATTAAATAACAAAGTATGCTATTTTAATAGAGAAATTGATGAAATAGAAATATTAGATAATGTTAATACACTAGGTTTTATACACTATTATGAGTGTGGTGATTTATATTATGAAAATTATTTGGGGTTATTTATAAAACTTAAAGAGGACGACATATTATAAATATTTATATGATAAATAAAAAAGGGGTTTATAAAGAATGGGATGTAATTTAATAAAATAGGTATAGAGAATAAATCTCTATACCTATTTATTTTTTTAGTATTTTTAACATATTATTTTATATATTATAATTACATATATGAAAAAAATTTAATAATATTGGAGGTGTGAACAAATGAAAGCAATAATAGAAACAAAGAAAAATTTAAATGATAATGAATATATTAACTCATTATCATTAACTAAAATTAATTCAGAGGAATGGTCAGCTTTAACTAGTATTAATAGAATTCTTAATATTACAGTAATTGAAGGAAAAGAAATGACTGTTACTGTAAAGGAACCAAAAGAAGTACTATTTAAAATAATATTCAGAGGATGTGTGAATAGAATAAATCTTGTTAGAAATTTATTACAACTACATGGGTATAAATTTGTTTAATAATAAAATAAGTACAGTGAAAAAATCACTGTACTTATTTTTTTTGTCAAATTATAAATATGGGAGAAAGTTCCAAATGATATAAATCCCTATATTTCTCAATCATTTCTTTTCTATCACTTTCAGCGTTAGACCAATCATCTATTTTTAGTACAATTGTACCGTATGCTGTTTGAATTTCATTATAGTGTTTTAAAGTATTATATAAGAATCTTTTAATATCAATTAATGCTAAGTCATAAAAACTTTCCCATTGTGTTGATGGTATTGTAGCTAAATTTGGTGTATGTGCTAAACCAACCTCAACATCAATTTCACCAAACATTGTTGCATAGTTATATAATACTAATATATTAGGTTCTCTAAATTTAAAAGTCATAGGGGGTGATGCTACTGACATTAAATCAGCACTAGCTTGACCCATCATTAGTGATTGATATGTTGATATTTCACCATCAAATATTGGAGATGTATAACCATTAGAAAAAGATTTATTTTTAGGATTAACATTCTTTATCATTATAATCTTTTTATCACCAAAAGCATCAGGCAATAAATAAGATGATTCACTATAATTCGAATTTAAACATGTTAAACTCCTTATATCTAACTGCATTTTTAATGTATATGGAAAGAATACACTATAAGTAGTTAAAGTTTTTAATTTAATAACATCAAATAATGTGTCATCCGGTTTCTCAAAAGGAAGAGATAATCCATATATTCCTAAATCCATTTTTATAGAAGTTAATAGTTCGCTAACATTCATCATTTTTTATCACCACTTATTTTTTTATATTCTAGACATATAATGAGTAATGTCTCTTTTTATTTTATCTTCAATTTTAACAATAAAAGTTGAACCATTTTCTTTTAAAATTACATTTTTAAAATCAGATGTCACTTGCATACTTTCAGTTACAACTTCATAAATATTTGAAACTAATTTAATATTTTTTGATTCAGTTTTAATAAAATCAGCAATTTGAGATTCTTGGACTGTAGTTAATACACTTTCTTGAATACTATTACCACTAAGTTCAATATTTTTAATAATCTTTTTAATTGGAACTGAGTCATCTCTATAAGCTTTATCATGACTAGGTAAAATAACCCAATCATATGTAACAATATGACCTCTACTATTAATTAAACCTCCTGTAGCAGTTTTAACAACTTTAGCTAATGCCCTTAGACTAAAAGCTGCCTCCATCCCTTGTAAAACAGATTTAGTCATATCTTTACCAAAATGATCATTATCTAGCGTTTGAATAGTTCCTTTTAATAAATTGCCAGATAGATTAAACGTTAATATTTTATGAGATATTAATTTAGGATCAATAGTTAATATACGTTTGGGGTCATCGGATGTTGGGTGTCCAGCTTCACCACACCATGATTGTTTTGATATTAACTCATTAATATGTGGTGCAGCTAATGATTCCATCATCGGTTTATCAACATATAATCTTTCATTTCTATTTCTTATATTAAACTCTTGTAATACTGTATCAAATTGTAAATAAAACAAATTATCTGTATTAATTTTTTTTAAATTAATTGGTTTAACTGGATTTGAAACAGATTCTCTTATAAGATAAGCTACGACTTCTTGTTTTTGCAATTGTATCAACTCCTTATAATTTTTATAAGTATTTTTTAAATTATTGTTTTGGTTGTTCATATATTTCTTATAAATAAAGTCTTTATTTGTAACATAAACAAATAATTAATGGAAATTATAAGAGGGGTGATTTTATGAATATAAACATAGATAAAGTTTTATCTAATGTTAAAGTCAATGGTATAAAAAAAGAATTTGATTATTTAAAAGAAAATTATTCGGTTGTTAATTCAATTAATTTCTTACAATTTGTACGTTCCCAGCCTATTGATATTATTTTTGAAAATTCTCAGTATATATTTTCAGAATTAAGAGAAGGGTATAAATTATATAATATGATTTTAAAATCTTTTGATTTATCATTAGAACAATTACAATCACAACAAACTAAATTAAAAGATTATATTAGTAAATGTAAAAACAATAATTATGGTGATAAAAAGCATCTTCAATTATTAAATGAATGTATGGGATTTATTGAATCTGAAATTAAATATAAAAATAGTTTTAAATACTTAAAAGAATCTATGATATATGATATTCATATTAATTATTTACAACCAGTATTAGAAAATAATATTACTGATATAATGGATGAAATTATATTAGATATAAATTATGAACCTGAGCTTATGTCTAATTATCAAGTTCTTATTCATAATATAGAAAAAAATTCTATTTTAGTAACAGGAAAGAATTTCCCTTTAATTTTAGCTAAAAATACTGTTCTTGTTTTAGCTATGAGTGGTATTATAGCAGGAACACTCCTTATTTTAGTTTTATCAGTACCTTTATTAATAGTAAATACAATTATAGAAAAAAAAATAGATACTAAATATATTGAGTCGTATAAATATTGTATAAAAAAAGAAATATCACGATTAAAATTATCTAAAGAAAATGATATAAAGAAGAAAAAAGTTATTGATAAATATATTGAACAACTAGAATTAGCATATACTAAATTGGATGACTCTAAAAATAATGAAATAAATATTACGGAAAATTCAATAACAACTATAAATGATGAAAATGATTTAATAACTACTATTTTAACTCAATTTATTGATACTTTAGTATTAGATGAAGAAGAAGATGAAGGAACTGAAGATATGCAAATTGAGTTAGAAAACTTCAATGTATTAATTAGAAACATAAGAAGATTACAATCATTAAAGGAAGTTAATTGTTTACAAGAAGGTGTTATGGATAAGGCTGGAAGAAAGATTGCTCATGCAGTACGTTCTACAGCTAATAGTATAAGTTCGGGTGGTAATAATATTAAAAAATCTGTTAATCATGTTGTGGATGCTTTTAATGATACAATTGATAAATATAAAAAAATGGAAGCGAATGAAAGACGTAATAGAATTATTGAGGGTGGTTCTCAATTTACTTTAATAAAAATAATTAAATATGGTATTGCTGTAGGTTTAGTTTGGGCTGTTTCACCTGCTTTGGCTGCCATAGGGTTATTAACATCTGTAGCACTTAATACTCATGTTGAAATTAAAGCAAGAAAGAGAATCCTTAATGATTTGGAAGATGAATTAAAAATTGTTGATGCTAAAATAGAGGATTCTAGAAATGATAATCAAAAAGAAAAGAAATATCAATTAATGAGAATTAAAAGTAAATTAGAAAAAGATATATCTCGAATTAAATATGGATTAGATGATTAGGAGGTTCTCATATGGATTTTTTTGATATATTATTGGAAGCTAAGAAGTCCAAATCTACAAAAACATCATCTAAAAAAAGTGATAATAAAACTAAAACTACTGATTATTCAAATGATATTGATATTGACAAAAAAGATGATAATTCAGTTGATGAAAATAAAGATGAAGGAACAACTGACTATACTTCAACAGATGATATGAATGATAATAAAGATGATGATACTACTGACTATACATCAGACGATGTACAAAAAGAGCCTAAAGATACACCGGATGATGATGATAATAATCCCGATGGAGATACTGATGAAACTAATGATTATACAGATGATAATATGGATTCAGATGCTAATACTGACGATGATAATACAGATAATCCTGATTCAACTGATGAAAACTCAGATTTTGATACTACAGATAAAGAAAAAAACAAGAGTTTATTAAAAGATTATTTAGACCTTTATTATTTGATAAAAAATACTATTGTTAAATTATCCAATTTAGATAAGAGTGATATAATACTAAATAAAGTTTCAACCCAAGTCATTTCAAATTTAAATATAACTCAAAAACAATTATTCAATTTTATCATATATAAATTCTCAAAAAATAATTATATAAATAATCTATATCAATATAATTATTTTATTGAAGCTTTTAGGATTAATATTGAAATGGTAAAAAAAATAAGCTTTTTTGTGACCAATAAACAAAACAAATATATAAAAAATCAATGAGAGGAAGTGTTAAATATGTATGAATACTTAGATGAGAGTCTAAACCCGACGAGAGTAATTGGCTCGTTTACTATGGATAGAAATACTGAATTCAAAGAGGGTTTTTCATCTCTCGTAGAAAATTTTAAAAGTCATTATAGCATTAACCCTATTACCGGTTTGTTAAGTATTCTAATGATGGATACTTTAAGGGAGGACTATAAAGAACAATTACTTGGTGACATTGATATGGGACAAATTGATGATCCCTATTATTCAATGCATCCTCAGAAATTGGATCAATTGTTTGAAAATACTTCTCTGCAACTTGTCGAAGAATCTATGGATATCGGAACTTTGTCTCCGATTGTTGGTATTTCATTACCGGTTCTTAAAAAGAATTATTTGGAATGTCATTCTAAAGATATTGTTATGACAGAAATTCCGACTAAACCAATTATTAAAGTAGCATTTGAAAGAAAGTTTTTAAAAGATAAAGCCGGTGCCAAATATTATATTCCTGAGATTTTTTATGACGGTTCGTATGCCGCTGTTGAGGCAAAAACTCAAGGTTTACCCATTATTAATACATGGTTCCCATCTGATGATGGTGTAAATTTACCTTTCCAAGACCTACCCATTATGAGATTATCCGGTGGTTCTATGGAAACAAGAGATAGTTTAGCTTATGATTTCTGTATTGAAGCTGTTAAAATGACAGTTGATGGTGCTGATAAAGTTATAGATGGTTTAAGTATTCAAGCCGATTTTGGTTCTAATAACTCATTCACATACCGTATTAAAACTGAAAATGCTGCTGGTCAACCGGTAGAAGATATTATTACTGGTCAAGTTGATCAATACTATGGAACGGTTTCTGTTGCCTGTACTGGTGGTAAGATTACAAAAGTTCGTTTTGGTGGACATTTAAGTAACGAAAATAATACTGAAACCGTTGAGTTGGACAAAGAGAGAGTTACCAGGGAGTGGAAAATTCCCGATGGTAAAAGAATCAACACTGGTCTAACAATTGAAAAAATTAAAGATAACCGTGCTCTGTTTAATACAAATATTACTGCTGAAATCATTACTGATATGAGCACAGTATTAACTCATTTTGAGGACAGTGGTATTTTACAATTCTTGGATACAAGTTTTGATAAATGGAAAGACAAGAAGGATTTACCTTTCGGTTATACTGGAGGTTTTGTTGAAACATCAAAATTCAACTGTCTCCCTAATTCCAGTGTTCATATCCCAGTTTCGCAATGGATTAACACTGAATTGAAATTCTATTTAACTCGTCTTATTGATGAATTAAAAACAAAATTAAAGATTACTGATATGATGTTTGTTATTTACGGTAATCCCAGCAATATTACCTTGATACAAGATAATGTTAAATGGGTTATTGACGAGGATACTAAAATTGGTGGTATTCAATTAGAATACAAGTTTGGTGTTCTTACTGGCAATAAGAGCAGAGTTCATGTTGTGAGCTCATTAAAGGTTCCCAGAGAAAAAGGTTTAAGACTTGTTGCGTATCCATTAACACAAGAAACTATTACATTTAAACACTACAAATATAGTTTGAATATTGAAAACGTTTACAGAAACCCCAATACTCCATTAACTCCCAACATTATGGGAACTTCAAGATATCTAACAACTGAAGTTTTACCAGTTCAAGGTAGTTTAAGTCTTCAAAATAATGATTTCGGTATTACTAAATACAGCTCTTAACAAATAATAATATAAAGATTATAGGTTAATAACCTATAATCTTTATTATTTATTTCAAAGAACACTTTAGTAATATAAACCAATAGAAAGGGTGTATAAAATGGCAAATAATTTATTAACAATAATTGAAAACTGTTTTAAAGAAATAAAAGAAAAAAGAAATATTTTATCTAATCTAAATATAATTGAACGTAATATCAATAGATTATTTGATTTAAATTTTAAAGTTACCATTGTAGAAAATGATACTAATGAATTTTTTGGTATGAGTGTGTACCCATCAGCAAGTCTTATTGATAGTGTTATTTTATCGACTTTTAAGAAAGATGTTAGAACACAACTTGATACGATTATGAAAGTGTGGTCATCTGAAAGAAATTGGTTTTTAGAAATAGATAGTATATTATTATATGATAAAAATTTAAATGCTAACCCATCTGAAATTGTAGCTGTGTTATTACATGAAGTAGGTCATGTTATTCATTCTAATGAAGCCCCTCAAAGATTTGTTAGATTGGTTAAATACTCTTTATTTAATATTAATTTTCATATTAGAGAATTATGTAAAAATGATACTATAAGAAAACTATTTTCATTAGCATTAATTGAATCATGTATAACTAAAAATTTTAATATGATACAATCTAATACTGAAATAATTGCTGATAAACATGTAATAAAATTTGGTTATGCCGATTCCTTAAATAATTTTATTGATAAATTGATTGCATCACAAGGTAATAATCTAGTTGAAAGAACTGATAAAGAAAAAGATATAGATGTTAAAACTATTATTAGGTGGACTATAGATAATATAAGTGAATTGGAATTTAGAAAAAGTAAGTTAAAGATAGCTATTCAATCTACAATGTTAGGAACTCCGAGTATATATATTAAAACCCATCTTAAGAAATTAGTTTCCATCTTTTTTGGAGAAGAAGGTGCTGATAGTTATAAACAGATTTTATCTGAACAATATTTTGTTGAAATGTGTAATTTAAGTAAAACAAAAGTTATTAAAGAATTTTTTGATAAATTTGGTAAGATTAAAAAGATTCAACAAAGTGATATAGATATTCTTTTTATTGAATTTGATAAGATGGAAAATAATAATGATAAAATTTATCTTATTGAATTAATTCATGATAAATTAGATATTATTAATGCGGCTTTAGAATGTATAAAAAATAATGAAAAAGATAGAATTCAACAAAGTGAAACTAGTCTTAAAGGTTTTAAAATTCAGTTAGAAAAATTAAGATTACAAACACTGGGTACACATCTTAAAGAGAAGCAATATGGAATTTTTATTAAATATCCGAAAGGATATGAAGGATAGATAAAATATTAAAACTTATCTTGAATTAATAAGATAAGTTTTAATATTTTTTTATATTAATTTAAACATAGGAAATCCTTTTTAATCTTAACAATTCATTAAATTAATCATATTTTAAGGGGTTTTATATATGAAAAAACCATATATTTATGACCTAGAAACTAAAAACCTTTCTTTTATACAAACAGCTAAAGATTTACATACATTAGGTATTAAAAATAATGTATTTTTTTTAAAATTATATGATAAGTCTTTAAGGAAGGTTGATCCTCATTCTCCATTTTTAACAGATGACCAGATTATAAAAATTATTAATGAATGTATGATAAATCCCTGGTATTTTTTAAGAGAGGTTGTAAGAATCCCCGATCAGGGAGGTAAAGGCGTCCCCTACCAGTTACACAGAGCTAATCTGGCATCTACTTGGTGTTATTTAAATGGTATAGATCATTATCTTGTAATACCAAGACAAAAGGGGAAAACTCAATCTATAATAGCAATTCTAAATTGGGTATTCTTATTAGGTACTACAAATTCTGAATTTATGTTTTTAAATCTAGATCAAACAGCTGCTAATTTAAATCTCGATAGATTAAAAAAACAAAGAGATTTATTACCTCCATATTTACAATTTAAATTAGTAACTTCAGATGATGGTAAAATTATTAAAGAAACTGATAATGTTAAAACCTTAGTCAATCCTGTTAATAATAATAAAATTATAGCTAAACCTTCTGCTAAATCAATCGAAGCTGCTGAAAAGATTGGTAGGGGTAATTTTTTAGCCCCAGCATACAGTAATGTATGTTGAAAAACTTCTTTAATTGTCGGGGAAGCTCTTAGAGTCTAAAACTACTAAATTATATTAGTAATAATATAATGGCTTAGATTAATATCTAAGGTATAGTAATAAGGTTTTAGGATTGAGTAATCCGCATCTAAGATTCTAATATTATATTAGAATAAAGTTCAACGACTATCCCTTAGGCTTTGAAATAAGCAATAGGAGTAGGGCTCAAGTGAGTGGGTGAGATTCCCTTAAATCGAAATAGGAAGCTCCATTATACTGATTATATAATGGATGAAGATATAGTCTGGTATCTTAGTGAAAGCTAAGGAAGTTCATAAGAGAACTGCATAGATTAACGACCTATGTGAATATATCGAGTACACAACCTACTCAGTGGTCTGATGAAACAGAGTTTACTAATTTTATCTTGACTATTATGGAAGCAGCCGCTATGGCATTTAAAACAGCTTCTAAAAATGCTAAACGAAACAATGCCCCTTACGGAAGAATATTTTCTAGTACCGTTGGTGATCTTGATACCCGTGCAGGACAAGATGCTCTTTCTATAACACAAAAAACATATAGATGGACTGAGGGATTCTATGATAGGGATATAGATGATGTAAAAGAAATTATAAAAATTGGTTCAGAGAATGGAATAGTATATATTGAATATAGTTATAAGCAATTAGGTGAGGGTGAAGAATGGTTTAATGAATCATGTAGATTATTAGGTAATAATCCATTAAAAATTAAAAGAGAATTATTATTACAACGCATGAGGGGTTCTTCTAATTCACCATTTCAACCAGAAGATTTAGAAATTATTAAAGAAAAACAAGGTAAAATAATTGAAGAAGTATTTATTAATAAATTATTTAGATTAGATATATATAAACCATTAGTAAAGGATAGAATATATTTTATCTGTGTTGACGTTTCCAAAGGTTATGGTCAAGATAATTCAGCTGTAGTAATAATGGACCCCTATGAATTAAAACCTGTTGCTGAATTTGAATCACCATATATAGGTGTAACACAATTAAAGAATTTCTTATATACACTTGTTAAGAAATATTTACCTAGAAGTATTTTAATTATTGAAAGAAATGAAAATGGGGAAGCTATTTTAGATGGTTTAAGATATAGTGACATAATGCATAATTTATATTATGATAGTGATAAAGATTTAATAGGTTCACATATTGATGATAAAATGGATAGTCAAGGATTTTTAAAACAAGAAGCTTTAAGACGTAAACTTTATGGTGTATGGACTGGAACTAAATCAAGACAAGTAATGTTTAGTTTATTAGAAACACATATTGCAGATTATAAAGATAATTTTATTTGTGCCAATATTATTAATGATTTATTTAAATTAGTTATGAAAAAAAATGGTAAAATTGAAGCTGAATCTGGATTCCATGATGATTCCATTATGGCATATTTAATGGGTTTATATGTATATTACCATGGTAATAATCTGCATTATTTTGGTTTCGTTAAAGGTGAATTACCTGATGAAGAAAATAGAAATAAGGGATTAATGTCATATGAAGAGATAATGGAGCAAATACCTGATGAGGATAGACAATTTTTTGATGAAAGTTTCGGAACTAAAACTATAGATGACTATCAGAGACATATAATGGAGGAATTTAAAAGAGTTAGACAGGAACAAAGTAATATGATGAAAGTAAGTGGTATGATAAAACCTACCACATATGCTGAAGAATATGAAGATAATGAAAATGAAATACCGTTAGATTTCTTTGATGAACTGAATAGTTAAATTATAAATAATATAATGTATTAATTAATACATTATATTATTTTTTATTATTATGGTAACAATGTTTTAATTATGAATAAAAAGGGGATGAATAAAGTTGCTATACGACGAAGAAGAATATGTTAGAACTAGTGACTTGGATATAGAAATACTATTAGCAGAATTACCTTTTAATTTAACAAGAGAAAATATAATTGAACAAATTAATGACCCGCTTTCAATTCAAGTCAATTATATAACTACATTAATGGATAAATGTGAAATTGTTAAAAAAGAATTTGTTGATAATTCAGAAGTTATAAAAGAAATTAATACAAATTTACGTTCAATTTTCGAACTTATATTAAGGGAAATGAATGATAAATTTAATTTAGGTATGAGTATCAATGAGAGCGATGATGACATTGTTAAAATAGGTGAATCTTTGTATAATTATCTAATATTAAGATATAGGAAAAATATTAGTCGTTTTATATATAGATTTATACTAAAAAATAAAAAAGATTTTATTGAAAGATTTGATGTCAATAAAAAAAAAGATATCACTTCACTGGCACTAAAGAAACAATTTAAAAATAAAGATGAAGTAATTTTAATTACTTCATTGCCTAAAATTATAAAATACATTATGAGTTTGGAGATAGAACCAATTGATTTTTTAGATACCATTTCAAAAGGAGAGCATTATGAAGCAACTATTATTAAAGATGCTATTTTATCAGGACAAATTATAGGTAACTTTATACCTAAATATTTTTATTTGATGATTGATGAGTATGAACATGTTATGGACCAGATTCAAACAGATATAAGATTAAAATTAATAAATAAAATAAAAAATAACGAAGGGAAGAGGATGAAAAATGAATAATCCAGTACAAAGAATCAATCAGTTAGAAAGTGGTATAGAGGATATTATGCTCCCTGAAAATAATAAAGATAAGGATATTATAAGTATACTTGGAATGAAATCTAAGCTGAATGATATTAATCAAATGAGAAATAAACTTATTGGCCAAGAACATATGGTAATTGATAATGATGAAGTGCTAAATATTCTGGAAGAACGTATTAAAAATATGACTACATTTCAAATAAAAAACTTATCTAGTAAACAGATTGAAGATATTTATACAATTAATAATGAAAAAATTGAATTGGTTATTGAAATGGATAGTGAAGAAAGAAAAATTAGCTTTATGAGGGACTTCTTACTATTTAAGAAAAATAGTTCAGTTGCTTTAAAACAAATGGATAAATCTATTGAAACTTTAGAAACTGAATTAAAAAAAGGGGACGAAGAATTTAATAAAATTATTAATGAATATGATGATATTCAAACACTTATCAAGACCCGTCTTGTTGATGCTATTAATAATTCAACTAATGAAGATATGAGGAAACGTAATACTCAAATTCTTGATAGTTTCAATGATGCGTTAACACTAAATGAAATTTTTGAGCATTATAAAACTCAAAAAGTTTTAAATACTGTACATGATTATAAGATGCGTTCTGACTCTATTTATACTAAGTATGTTAGAACATGTAAACATTTAGGAATCAAATCTGATATAACTATTTTTAATAATTTAGAAATTAAATTCTTACCTGAAAAATATCATAAAATTCCTAATTTATTTTTATTTTCAGTTATTAAATATTTTGCTTATAAAAAGAATTGTAATAAGCATATTGATGGTATTTTCTTATCTCAATTTTTAGTAAATGTAAAGAATTTATTCTGTGATAAGTTTAAAGATATTAATGAAAAACAAACATTTATTGAATCTATTATGAAAGTATTAGATTTATTTTATTAATAATAACAATAGGATAAAGATGTGAATTTAGAGTTCACATCTTTATCCTAAATTTTTATTTTTTTAAAGAAAGTGGGTGTTATATTATGGTTGAAAACTTTTTAAGTGACGATGGGGGAAATATAATTTTTAATGGAGATTGTTTAGAAGCATATATACCAGAATTTTATTTTAAGAGTAAGTTAGGAGAACAATTAGGTTCATCTTTAAAAGTTTTCGGTTTATTTAATATTAGATTAATTAATGGTGGTAAAAAATCAAAACTTCAAACATTTATTTTACCATCAATGATTTTATTATTCCCATCAACAATTGAGTATAAGAAATTAAAGTTAATAGATGAACAAGATGAAGAAGAATGTTATATGGTATTAAATTTTTTTAAAGGTGGAAAGATTACACCTAATACAATATCACAAGACGCAACTAATGTAGAGTTATTCTTAGACCTTATATGTGGTGGGAAATTACCACAAACTATTCCTTATAATCAAATAATTCAAATATGGCAAAAGAATTTAACTTTGAATAATATTAATTTAAATGTAACATCAACTGTGTTAGAGGTTATTATAAGTGAAATTTATCGTAATAAGAAAAAACCAGAAGAAACATTTGCTAAAATCTGGGGTAAAAATCCTAATATATCACAATATGAATATAAACGAGCTAATATTAGAGAAATTTGTGCTAGAAATTCCACTTTTGCAGCATTAACTTATGAAGATATGGATGCTATGATTACAACATCTTTAAATATTAGGAATTATGATAGAGAAGAAACTGAATCACCTATAGAAAAAATAATAAAGATGTAATAATCAATGAGAACAATTAAATAAAAAATTCATAAGGAGGCTGAATATATTGCCTGTAATCGGACAAATCATTCCTGAATATACACATCCTCATGTAGAAACATATATTAATGATAATACTATATTTGAGGAAATAGTTTCCGAACCAGAAAGTGGTGTACGTTTTATTAACGTATTCACATCATCCAAAGGTAGAGATGATGTTGTTCTGAAGAAAACAAAATATACTGATTATATTGAGGAATATGGTAATCCAAATTATAAACTATTTGGTCAACCTGGTTTTATGCCTTATGCCGCACTAAGAACATTCCAAGCTGAATGTTATTGTAAGAGAGTTATGCCGGAGGATGCATCATATTCAAATGTTGTAGTTTTAGCTAAAGTTAAAGTCGATACCTCTGTAGTTGATAGTCCTAAATTACTTATTAGACATCAAACTGTATTTATTAATAATCTTATAAATAAAACTGAATTTTCAGTCTACGTTGAGATACTAAAAGATACTGAACCAGATGTGGATGGGTGGTTAACATTTCCTTTATTTGGTTCATATGTACTTGGTAGGGGTGCTTATGGTGATACTATAAGATTAAGAGTAAGTGCATCCCCACAAGCCGATATAGATAACAGTTATAAAAGTTATCGTTTTGAAGTCCTTGATAGTGAAGGTGGATTAACACGTAAGGAACTTTTTACCGGTAGTTTATTTACAGATGCTCTTGTTGGTACATCCACTCTCTATATTGAGGAAATGATTAATGATTCGGATGGTAGTAGTAAAATAGGTTTTTATGTATCTGAAAACTCTCTTAATGAAATTCTTGATATTTATAATGCACAAGTTGCTAGTGAAGATGCTCAATTAACACTACAGACATTTGATATTATCACATGTCGTAGTATGAGTGCAACTCCTTTAACTGATATCATACCTTCAAATATTATTACAGATGTTTCATTAGATAGAGTTGAGGGTATTTTATTTTCTGGGGGAAATGATGGTTCATTTTCAATTAATGTTGATGCTGGTATAAGAGAATTTGCTATTGACAATGCTTATATTAAGGCATTTACAGAAGATAAAGTTCTTTTAAGTAAGAGGAGAACACCTGCTGATTTAATTCTTGATGCAGGTTATTCTGATGATGTTAAACGAGCACTTATTAGTCTTATCACTAAACGTTATGATGCATATGGTTTTATTGATGGTGGTATATTGGAAACACCAACTGATACTATTGCGTGGGCTCAATCAATGACATCTTTATCTGATAGGATATTTTCTAAAGAATGTAATCACTATTATATAAGAGATCCATTTTCAGGTAAATCTATACCTATGACAATAACATATTTTTATGCTAATATATTACCACTTCACTTTAAAACCAATGGTAATAATATTCCATTTCAGGGTGAAAAATATGCTAAACTAACTGGTTTTGTTAAAAATTCCCTGAAACCATATATTGATGCTGATGATAAAAATATCAAGGAGACATTATACAATCTTAAAGTTAATTATTTTGAATGTATTGCGGAAAATGCCTTTATTAGAGGTGTACAAGGGACATCTCAAAATGTTTGGTCTGATCTATCAGAAGAACATAACATGCATGTACTATTAGAATTGAAGAGAAAAGTTGAAGCTTTAGTTTCTTCAAAAATATATAATTTTGCTGAAAAAGAAGATAGAGTTGAATTTACAGAAACAGCTGAACGTATTTTCGGACCTTATCGTGGTAAAAAGGTAAGAGATATTTCAATTTATTTTGACATGAATAAATTTGAAGAAGAAAGAAGTATACTACACTGTTATATGGCAATTGTATATAAAACAATAGCCAAACGTGGTATTGTTGAAATTGATATTAATAAACGGGTTTAAAAAGCTAATAAAAAAACTATAAATAAAGGAGTGAATATAGGATGCCAGATATTCAAACGTTACAATCTAATATTAAAAGTAACACTAAAGATATGACAATGTACTCCCTATTTTTAGGTGGATTAAATGTAACGTCTAAGGCATTAGCACAGTATGATCCATTAAAGACTGGTTATGCGAGAATATTCTTTACAAAAATGCCACCTTTTTTAAAAACAATCTTGCCTGAAAAAACTAAACAATTCAAACACCTACTGGAGTATGGATTTGTAGGCATCGATGGTCTACAAAATATTACATTAGAATTTGAACAAATTACAGGGGGTTATGCTGGAAGGCAATTTGAAATCCCAACAGTTGCTAAAGATGAAACTAACAGCCTTACTGTTAAAGTTTATGAACAAGCTGGTTCACCTGTTAGAGAATTCACTGATATGTGGATTTCTGGTATTGCAGACCCGTATACAGGTCTTGGACATTATCATGGAGCACTGGATATAGTTAATGCTAATTTAGATTACTCACAAGTAAACCATACAGCTGAAGCATTTTATGTTGAAACTGATCCAACTGGTCGTAGTAGTGGTATTGAATTTGCATGTCTTCTAACTAATATGGTTCCTAAAGCTACTAAACTTGACCATTTTAACCATGAATCAGGTACACATCCAATTGTTCAAACTGATATTGAGTTTACTGCAACTAAATACCAATCTCCTCAAATTAACGAAATTGCCAAAGCATTAATTGCTAAATATAAAATTCTTAGAGATTATCTTAGTTTCAATTCTCAATATACTGTCAGAGATGTTGAAAATATGACAGTTCCCAATATTAGTGACTGGGGAACCAATGCTACTTAAAAAAATATTTATGTCTATACTGTAATCAGTATAGACATAAATTTTTATTATTCAGTTGAAGTGTCATCTGGATTTTCTGTTTGAATTTTTTGATACTCTAATTTAGCATCTTCCACTGCTGTATCAAACATCTTCCAAGGTAACATTGGTAAAATTTCTCTGGCCGCTCTATTCATAATTAAATCTTTAATTTTATTATCTTTATCTGTTGGATTAGCATTTTCACCGGTTATTATTTTAAGCATAAAGGCTAAAATCTGATCAGCATTTGAAATTAAGTCACCCATATTCATAGTATTTAATGCTTTGGGTAAATTTAATGAATAAACAAAAGTTTCAATTATTTCTCTAGGTATGTCAGTACCACTAAATTTCATTATTTTTTTATAAAATTCGGTTATGTTAGGGTTAAAGTCAAGCTGATCACTCACAACCCTACCAACAAATTTAGCATTAGCCATAACAAGAGTTTTAGCATACGATATATTCACATAGGTCGTTAATCTATGCAGTTCTCTTATGAACTTCCCTAATTTTCATTAGGATACTAGACTATATCTTCATCTCTTATTAGGTTAATCAATCCTAATAAAAGAGCTCTCCACTTCGATTTAAGGGATTTTCACCCACTCACTTGAGCCCTACTCCTATTGCCCATTTCAGAGCCAAGGGATAGTCGTTGAACCTTGTTCTATGTTAATTTATTATTTTTGTATCTTTTGCGAATAATACTAATAACACTTCTTATTTTATCTATATTTGATAAATTTAATTCTTTAATAATATCTTTAGTTCTTTTATTTTGTTTAATTAAAATTAAAATATCGTTCTTTAATTCTGACGAATATTTCTCACTATCGTTAAATAATCGTTTAGAAAATATAATATTTTTAGTTAGGTGTTTCCAACTTTTTTTATTACGTATATTTGAAACTAATGATTGTTTAATCTCCAATTCCTTTGCAATAGATTTATTGGATTGTCCCAACAATAATCTATTAATTATTTTATTAATTAATTCTTCTGAATATACATTAAGATTTGATAGTTTCCCTTTATCATTTCTTAATCCGGTGTCATATGCGTGCTGAATATTGTGTGAATATGTAGTGTGTTCTAAATTATTTACACAATTATTCAACCTCCCATTATCATTTAATTCACCATTTTTATGGTTTATAATTGGATAGTTATTTGGATTTTCTATAAAAGCATCAGCAATTAATTTATGTACATTGAAAGTGTGTTGTTTACCATTTATAGATAAATTAATTTGTTGATATTTATTTTTTCCTATATAAGGTTTACGTTCTTTTTTAGTTTTTTTATTTTTTATAGTACAATAATTACTAATTAAATAATTTGTTTCTTTTCCTTTATATATTATTGGTTTAAATATTTCAATTATAATTTCCATTTAAATACTCCTTCTAAATTTATTACTAAAATATTATCTTCAAAATAAAAAGGATAAATTAACATAGAACCTTGGCTGCGGATCACCTAATCTTAAACATTATTACCTTACTCAGGTTAATTACTCCTGACCACTATATCATCGCTAATATAGTTTGGTAGTTTAAGATTTAAAGGCTTCCCCGACAATTAAAAGAGAATTGGTATTATAGATTGCTCTATAACCTGACTAATAATTATCAGCTTCATTAATATAATTCATTATTACAGATGGTACCCCAGTACCATTAATATATGATGTTTTTAACATTTCCATTAAATCAGTATTTAATTGTATATCTTGACCTGCTAAAACATCAAATTCCATTCCTTTTTCACCAGTTCTACCTACAGGAACGAAAAGAGATTTAGCATGACCTATTTTAGATACCATTGTATTATAGTTCAATAAATCCATAAAATTTATATCTCTTTCTTTAAGAGCTCTAGCAACATCTTGTAATTTATTAATGATATTTGTATCAATACCAGAGTTTTTAATATAATTAATTCTAGTATCATTAGATTTACTGATAATAGAAACCATCTTAAATATTAAAAGAGCTAAATATAATTTAGCGTAAAATAATGATTTTATTAATATACTTGTTCCATCACCTTCTTCATTTTCATTAACTGTAAATTCAGTTATATAATCAACTGGTATAAATTGAAATTTTATTTTCTTTTTATATAATTCATTATAGGATAAACAATTAAATATCAATTCTTTAAATTTAATATTTTCTTCTAAATATTTCTTATTAAATGACTTAACAATTTTTTCAGTTAGTTTAGTTAAAAACATATTTTCAAGCTCAGGACTATTAAGATTAACTGTATTAATTCTTATTGTGTTAATAAAAGGAGATTTACTAATGGGTGAACTTTCATGTATATAATAATACCCAATAACATGATCCATTATTTTAACAGGTATAATTTTTTTAGGACTAATTAATTTAATGAAACAATCTGTTATATTATCAAAATTATTATTTTTATCTGTAGATATAGTAGCATCAGTAAAAAGTGTTGAAAATGAATTATTTTTATTTTTAGATTTATTGGCATTCTTAATAACTTCTTCAACATCTTTTTTAAATTTCTCATCAGTAATAAGTTCTGATACATCGACACCTTCTAATATAGGTATATGTACAACATTATTATCAATTTCAATATCTTTAACTAAATTTGTCATTTCTTGTTTTAATACCTTTGAACCTATTTTAGTACCACTATCAGTTTTTAATTCTGATATAAAATCATCATCAATACTTTCAGTAATAGAAATTGATTTTAATTCTCTTACTTTTTTATCATAAAAATTTTCAAATAATTTTGCATATGGTACAGTATATACAAAGTATTTACCATACTGGAGAGTTTTAGGTATAATATGATTTTTTAACTTACTTGATAATTTAAATTTAGTTTCTAAATTCTCTATTAAAGATATATAACTTAATCTATCTTCTTCACTACAATTAGCACTTTTAAATTGTAAATTTCTTGATATGGATTGGGTTACATCATCAGCCGTTACAATTGCATCTCTAGTTGCATTAACAGCTTCTTCTAATTCAAATAAATGACTACAAATTAAATCAAGGTCTTCATATAAAAGATTTTGATTCCTATATCTTTCATTAAAAAATTGAAAAATTGCATTGTCTTCTGATGAAAATATATCCTCAATCTTCTTTATATCTGAAAACTGTTGGGTATCATAATCATTAAATAGTTTAACTAGAAAAGTTGAAATATCATCACCAGTAAAATCAGTTAATTTTTTTATTTCTTGAAAAATAACATCATCAACTTGGTTGGATAATTTTTTTATTTCTTTCTGTCTTTTAGTATCATTTGAGTAGTTATTAAAAGAAATCTTATCCAATACATCATTAAATAATGCATTTAATTTTATTAAAGGTTTTTCTATTTTTGTAACAACTACTTTTTTATTGTTTTTTTCAGTACTCAATTATAAATACACCTACTCCCTTTATTATTTTTTTAAATAAAAAAATACTAGAATAAAAAATTCTAGTATTTAATACAAATATATCTATGGAATAAATTAAAATATTCCGTTTCAGATATTAATAAACTTTCAAACAAATTATTTTTATTAAAATCCTTAAAACCAATACTAATTTTATTAGTTTTTTTTAATAACGGTATTAGTTTATTTGTTAGTCTTATCTTATGTTCATTCAATGAAAAAGTAACAATTTTCTTATTATTTATTTTTTCAATTATATCATCTGTTAATATTTTTGTACTATTATCATCATTATATTCATTTATTTTAATTAATGCTAACTTATATAAATCATATAAATGTTTTGATAATGTTTTAATACTAAGTATATATCCTATTTGAAATTTATCTTCACCTTTTTCGTCAGATAAAAATAATTTATTATCCAAATACATTATTTGTTTTATAATCTTTTTATTATCTCTAATAATTTTAAACAAACTATCTGAATTTATACAAAATATTTGATTTTCTTCAATCATGTTAAATACAGGAATAGTCAATTTACCGAAATGTTCTCCATATTTCAAATGTTTATCATTGTTAGTATATATTATAGTATTATCATGAAATACAAGATATTCCAATGATACTTTTTTAGCTAATTGATTAAAATCATTTAATTTTTTTACTTCAATTTTATACATAACATTCTCCCTTTTATACCACAATTTTATTAACATAATAATTATTAACATTATTAATATCAATAATTAATTGCTTTTTAGTTTTAATATTTAGTCTTTCTTTTATAATAGAATCTATTTCTTCTAATTTAGGAAGATTGAAAAATGTATGACCAAGACTATTTAAATCACCTGTTAACATATTATCTATAAATATTTTACCAATATCTTCTTTTTTACCTTTTTCATCAATATCATCAACATAGTTAGGTATTTCTTTATTAGATTCTATAATTAATTTACCTATCATAGAATTAGGTTCAATATTAAAACATATAATAATACTCGGATACATACTGGAAAACGTAATATTCACATAGGTCGTTATTCTATGCAGTTCTCTTATGAACTTCCTTATCTTTCGATAAGATACTAGACTATATCTTCATCCATTATATAATCAGTATAATGGAGCTTCCTATTTCGATTTAAGGGATTCTCACCCACTCACTTGAGCCCTACTCCTATTGCTTATTTCAAAGCCTAAGGGGATAGTCGTTGAACCTTTCTCATAGTATTTCATTATTTTTCATTTATATATTATTTACGTAATATAAAAAAGAAAGGAATGATAAATTTATGCCTATTACGACAACATACAAAGATATTCTAATGCATGGTATTAAAGAATTAGATCCTGAATGTATCTCCAAAGAAACGATTGATATAACTAAAAAGTTCTTTGAACAAAGATTTGATAACGAATTAAAACACTATAACAATAATAAAGAAAAAGCAACAGATGAGTTTATTACTCGTAAAAATCTAGAACTTTTTAGATATTATATCGAAGAAACATTCCTATTATATAATGAGTTATATAATAATGATAATCTAGAAGTAATGAATACATTATATAAAATTAGAAGAGAGCTTCGTGATATTCATAATTATCTTTGTCATGTAATAAAAGGCAAGGATTATTGTTAAAATTATTTTAAAAGAGTTATAATTTATAGCTCTTTTATTTTTTTACTATGAGACTTGGATGCGGATCACTCAATCTTTTTATTATATAATAAAAAGCTCTAAGAGCTTTCCCGACAATTAAAGAAGTTTTTCAATACATATTACTATGTAAAGGGACGAATCCATCCATATCAATAACGTTATCAAATATAAATTTACTTTTTTTACCTAAAATTTCAATACCAACATGTGAATTTAATAATGGATTAGCAACTAAAGCTCCTGAGAATTTTTCATCATCTTCATCTTCTTCATTATTTTTAATTATTTCAGCACCATATTGAATATTAGTGTTATTACCTATTATTAAACCTTGTTTATAAAATTCTATATATGCACGGTTTTTTAAGAACGATAAGTTCACATAGGTCGTTAATCTATGCAGTTCTCTTAAGAACTTCCCTAAGATTTCCTTAGGATACCAGACTATATCATTAACCTAAATTTATTAGGTTACTTCCTATTTCGATTTAAGGGAATCTCACCCACTCACTTGAGCCCTAATCCTAATGACCATTTCAGATCCAAAGGGATAGTCGTTGAACTTTATTCTTATTAAAATAAGAATCTTAGCTGCGGATTACTCAATCTTTTTATTATATAATAAAAAGCTCTAAGAGCTTCCCCGACAATTAAAGAAGTTTTCAATACATATTACTATGTAAAGGGTCTAATAATTAAACCGTTTGTCTGAAAACTTTTTTATAAGTTGTAGCGTTACTATATGAACGTTGATATACATTATCAATATCATTAACTTTTCTTTCAATGCCTAATTGAAGTAGTACATCTTTAATATTATACATAACAAATTTCTTATAGTTTCTATATGGTAAAGTTTTAATATTACCATCTTCACCATAATCTAATTTTTTATCACCAATCTCTTTTTCTGCAACATATGTAAGAGCATTAGAACGTAATTCCGATGCACCTTTTCTTAAACTTGCATAAACTATCATTTGATCTAGAAAAACTGTATATGATGAAATTTTTAAATAATCACCTTTATTTGCTACTTTAAAATTTCTTTTATCTTTTACATACATCAATTCTTTTATATTAAAATCAGGGTGGCACATTATCTCTTTTGGATCTAAACCTAACTCTTTTAAACGAGATATTATATAAGGTGCATCAAAACCCATTATATTCCAACCCAATAGAAAATCCCTCTTTAAAGTATTTATTAGTTTAAATAAATCAATTAATAATTCTCTTTCATCACTATACATATAAATATTATATTTTAATACTCCGTAAGATTCATCAAATACATTATGGAGTTCATCAATGAAATTTTCAATATCATTTTTAAATTCTTCTATCTGAGGGTTATTTTCATTTTCTAAAAGAAAAGTAAAACATGTATTAGTACTTTCATCTATTAATGTAACTGCATTAATTGGACATTCACCATCTTTAGGAAATCCTACAACTTCTATTGAATCAACCTCAATATCGAGATATGATTTAGTTATAGGTTTAGATTTATCATTATGATAATTTAATATCCATTGTATTCTATACCAATTTTCAATGTCATAATCTGAACCAAATACATATCTATACTTATGCAAATTTTTAATAGCATATCTATTTCTAGTTTCTATTTTTTGTTTAATATAAGTTAGATATTCCTCACCAGCTTGTTTAGCTATATAAAACGGTAAATCTTTATATTTAGCTTGATGACATTCAGTTTCATTTAAAGGACTAAATGATTTATTATGACTAAAATTTCTAAATTGCTCTTTTGTAAAATAAATTTCCATCTCAGGTTCATTTATATTTAATATGTGTTTTTCACCAGTATTTAAATCTTTATATATAATATCAAGACTGTCTTTATACTTATTTTCTTTATTAGGAGAATGATAAATTGTTTCTAAAAACATTATATTATCACTTTTTATTTTTCCAAGAAACTTCATTTACAAATCACCACCAATTTAAATATTTTTTATTTAAAAATTTGTTATCGGAATAATTAAACTATACTAAAATCTATCTACAATAGTATTTATAGTATATGAATTAATTAACAAAACACAATAATAAAGGGGGTTGGAACTTATGAGTAAAGATAAATTATTTACTGTTGATATTAAAATACCAATGAAAGATAAAGAGTTATTAGAAGGAATTCGTTCTCTAACTTCACATAATCAACAAAAAAATGAAAAAAATAATTCATTTACTTTATCTTCAATAAAAAACTCTAAAAAAGAAAAGAAGAAGAAGAAGAGTAAATTACATGATATAGAATTAATGGATGGTGGAGAAATAAAAAGTATAACAGATAATGAAGAATATAATGAAAGAAATGAGGATAGTAATTTATTAGATTTAGATCAATTACTTAGAGATGACGATGATGATGATATAAGTAATTTAATCATCAATGAACAAGGCGGTAATTATAAAAAACTAAAACAGAAAGAAGACTTTAGTAAAGAATTTGCTGCTGAAATAACTTTACTGTATAAATTATTAGATGAAACTAGTGTATTTGGTAAAGAATTAGAAAAAAAATATAAAAGTTTGGATGGTAGTAAGGTTAGGGGTATTAGTAAATTTGTTTTTGATATAGGTTCATTGGTATTAAATTCTAAACAAAGTAAATTAAATATATTAAAAGAAATATCTTCAGTTAAAAAATCTATTATTGATTTGAAACTTAAATCAGAAAGTAAAAAAGATGCTGCTCAAAATACATTAACATCAGAACATTTAGCATCATCCTATCTTAAAGCTATTGTAAATCATGGTCGTTCTGATTTTCTAAAAGAAATGAATAATAAAGATGTTTATAGTGGAATAATAGATTCAATAGATTCAGAATCTGATGACAAAGATATAGAAGGATATAATGAAAAAGAATTTAAAAATTATAATGATTTTATTAGTTCTAGATTAGAAAATGAAAACAATCCTTTTAGAAGTAGTGAGGGTAGTAAATATATTGAATATGAAAATTTAGAAGTGAAACTTCATATAAAAAAATGTGTTGATACTGGTGAATGGGAATTTATCGCAATAGATAAAGATAAACAACAGATATTTGATTACCCCGTACCATCTAAAAGGGATGTTGGTAAAATAAAATTTAGTCCTGATGGACTATATGCAACGGATTCAAGAGGACGAAGTTATAGAGTTACAGAATATTTTTCTAACATGAATGATGAATAAAAAAATAATAGATATGGATAATTATCCATATCTATTATTTTTATTAATTAATAACAACCTGCTACTATTTTTATAGCCTTATTTAACCCTTTAATCATTCCTTGTAACTCTAAATCTTCAAGGTTTTCTTTTAGTTTAATCTCTAATTCTTTTTTCTCATCATTAATCTTTTCAATTACATTATCATATGCAGTATCGCTAAACATTGACAAAATTATCACCTCTTATTTTTATATCATTCTTTTATTTTGTGTTAATAATTCCGAACATACAACAATCTAAACATAAATATTTACTAAATATATCATTTTTAAATATTGAAAATGACAGTCCGTCCCATAGGTATATTACAATTTATACAATGTTCATTAAAATTATTTCTTCTATATATTTCTATATTTTTATTAGGAATTAAAATAGGAAATATATTGTTAGTAGAATTAAGTAAAAGTTTTTTAAGACAATTTTTACAAAAATTATATTCTTGTTTATTATTATCTATTATATGATAAGATGTTTGTGACATACATTTACAATTAATTATTCCTATTTTGTCATCTTCAATAAAATCTCCCAATAGATGTTTAGAATTTTTATTTATATAGTCCCTAATATTAGTTTTATTCATATTATTGAAAAATTTTACATGAAGACTTTCATTTGTTCTAAACGGAAGGTAAACTGATTTAATTTCTTTAATATCTTCTTCATCTTTAATATAAAATTCTTCTATTCTCCATTTAAATACAGCAAGTAATAATTGTATCCATGAAAATAATCCCGTATTTTTAAAATCATTCCATTTAATTAATTCATGTGTGTCTGAACCAATCTGTATATTTAAATCTAACTTTTCAGGAATATTCATATATTGTTGATTTAAAAATTTAGTAACTTTTTCATAACCAGTGTCGTTACTTTTCTCACTAAATCCTCTGTATTTAACTCTTTGTGGATATACTTTTGTTATTTCTTTATCATCTTAGCATTAACAACAATAGCCCAACCAAATACATGAATATTCATGTTAGTATACCAAAGCATACCACTATCCCTAAATTCCTACCATGCCTTTTGAACTTGTCTATCCATTGTTATAATACACTCTCCTTATTATTTTTCTTTTATATTAAAACTTATATCAATTTTACTATTAATATCACTATTTGGATATTTTTTTATTAACTCATCAATTAAGGCTAATATTTTATTATCAAATTCAGAACTTTTTATCATTTTAAGTAAAGATCTTTTAATATTATCAACCACTACATTTTTATCTATTTATATGATAAGGAAACTATTCACCAAATGCACCAAAAGTTAATATACTAGTAATAATAAAAGAAATTGCAAATAAAAATAAACCTGTAAAAATTTCAATTAATATTTTAAATACAATTAAATAATCATTATTTAACCATATTTCTTTTAATATAGGTATTGTTAAAAATATATTGAATAATGACATTATACCAATAAACATAATAAGAAATAATGAATCTTTTACCATTTTATTGTGTAACCTCCTAATGAGAACCTTTTATTGTTTTAAGTAAAGATCTTTTAATATTATCAATTACTACATTTTTATCCAATATAATCAGTCTTATTTATAATAATTTTAAAATTCATTGGATAACAATAAACTTTCATTAATTATTTTATTTTTATTTCTTTAATTTTATTTGTTGTAATTGTTATAAAATCATTTTGTAATAAAAAACAGTGTTTATAATCAAATAACTTAGTTCTAATCGGTAAAAATAAAATATTATCTTTATTATAAATAATAAGTTTCCAACCAAAAGTTTTTAATAACCTATTAATATAATTTTCTGTCCCATCAAAAATAAATTGGTACCAACTACAATCATCATCATCTTTATTATCTGAATTTTTCTTAGTTATGAAAACTTTAATCAAATTCTTATTCCATTTATATCTTAACTCATAATTAAAAATATTGTCATTTACTACTTGTAACATACCAATCTCTATAAATTCTTTCCAAAGAGTATTAATTGTTAAATTATCATATTTTGTTTTTTCATAAACTTTACATATATATTCTGGTAATTTAAAATCTTTAAATGTCTTTGATATATCATTAAACCATAGTTCTCTATATTCTTTAAGCGTTTGATCTATATTTTCTTTCAACACTTAACACCTACCTTTATTTAAAGTCTTTAAAAAATTAATTATTTCATCAGTGTATTCCCCTCTTGTATAAAGCATCAATTGTCCAGTTTCATCATTTTTAAGATATATAAATCCTCTTTTACCTATTCTTTTAGATAATTTATCATAATATTCCTGACATTTATTAAATATTTCCTTCTGTATATATATCATATCATCTATTTTTTCATTTATAAAAGGTTTATGAAAATATAAAGTATCATTTTCTTTACAATATCCACATATACAACCCCATGGTTTTTCTGTTAAATTTATTGTTAAAGTAATAAATTGTTTCATATCCCCAGGACAGTTATTACTAATAAATACATTAACTTTTATTTTATAAACTTCTGATGGTATTTGAAAATATTTCATATTATTATCTCCCTTTTTTATTTATTCTTAATTTATAATATATATTTTTATCATTATTTAAAAATTATATATTTATTCTTGTAATTATTTAAATAATTACCTAAATAAAATAAATAATTTATTTAGAGAAATACCCATTACATTTTTCACACTTATAAATTCTAATACCACCATATTTTTTATATTCTTTTTTTAGTGATGTTATGAATTTACATAGTCTTGAACAGTTACACTGATTAAAACTCTTCAATAGTTGTAATTCTTTTTTATACCATGCTAAACGTTTTTCTTCTCTTAGTAACATATCAACCCCTGAATCTGTAATATGACACCAAAGGTATTTAGATATTTGGTAATATACATTTAATGATGTTTGAGTTTGCTCAATTTTATTTTCAAATATTTTAATAATTAAATTCATTTAATAAAACCCCATCCCCTTATTTAAAAATTATGTTTTTGTTCTTGTAATTATCTAATTCAACATCAGATGTTAATATTAAATCGACTGGGTAACTATCAAACATGTTATTATGTGTTATCATGAATATTTGTTCAGCATTTATAATATCACGTTGTTTCTCTAATATATTAAGAAACATAATTCTATTTTTTTGATCTAATGTAGCATCAATTTCATCTAATAACATGATATTATATTTCTTTATAGATTGCTCTATTAATGCAAATGATAATGCTATTGAAACAAAGCTTCTTTCCCCTTGAGATGTGTGAATAATGTCATCAATTTTCATATTATTTCTAATATATGGGATTTTAAATTCCTTTTCATTAATTTCAAAATCATCTATTTCTAATTCACCTTTATAAACTATATCTAATAAATTATTGACAATTAATTTAGTATTCTTTAAATATAATTGAATGAATAATAGTGGTATACCTTTATTAGATGATACGGATTCTTTAATTACTAAGATTTCATCAAATTGTTCTTCAAGTATATTTCTTTCTTCATTTAATGATTTAAATTCTCTTATTTTAAACCTAGTATTATTAATTTTTTCCTCTATTTTTTTTATATGTACATCATAGTTACTTATTTCTTTCTTATAAATATCTATTCTATTAAAATAAACTTCTGTTTCTTGAAGCTTATTTTTCTTACCTATAATATAGTTATTAATCTTATTATACCTTTCTTCCAATAAGACTGAACTATTATTTAAAAATGTATATGATAAGTATAATTCTTTAGTATTATTAGATTTATCAATAGAGTTACTTAATTGAGTATTTATATCTTTTAACTCTTCTATATTATTTTCTAATGAATTAATCTCATTATTAATCTTACCTATTTCATCTTGTAATATATTTAATGATTTAGAACTTTTCTCTATAAAAATCATTTCTCTTTTAATTTCTTCAATCTTAATACTATTAGATAAATATTCTTCATAATCTTCTAAAACACTAATGTATTCAGTAATCTTTTCTTCACTATAAAACAAAATAAATTCTTTTATACAATTAAGAAGATTATCTATATTAAAGAATTCTTCTGGTAATTTATCTAATAAATCTTTATTAGTTTTAATTAATAAATATATATAACTCATATTTTTCCCAATAGAATCCATAGCTAAATAATATTCTCTTTTACTTTCAAGATTATTATTTTCTTGATTTAATTTCCCAATAGGTGTTTCTGATTTAGATGAATGACTATCATAAAAATTAATATAAGGACATTCTTTTTCTTTACATCCTGGTGCTTTAAACATAACAAATAATCCTTTATTAGTTAAACCATTCTGATTAAGATTCATAAGTTTAATATTATTTTTATTCATTTTATCATCAATTCTAAGAATATTCTCTTTAATTATCCCATCTAAATTATTCTTATTTATTATATGGTTAACTACTTCAATTACAGCATTAGAGTTAAAAGTATAAATATTAGAAATAATATTATTGATTTCTTGCATTAATCTTAAAGCTCTTAATAGTTCTTCTTTAGTACACTTAGGATTAAAGTCTTTAAATATCTTTTTATATTCACTCTGTTTATTATTTAACTCTATATAAAAATCATTTAGTTTAATATACTCAACTTCAGATATAAGGTATTTTAATTCATTATTAAGTTCATCTCTTTTTAAGTAAAGTTTATCTAATTGAGTAATATAAAAACTAATCATATTTTTATTAGATTCAATTTTATTATTAGAATTAGATATATTTTTATCTAATTCTTTTATATTATCAGAAACATCACCTATTATAATAAGATTCATTTTACTCTTTTTCTTTTTAATAGATTGAATTTCATTATGAATATCTTTTAATAATTCAATATGTGATTTTAAATCATTATTAAATGATTCTATTGAATCAGGTATTATTGATTCAATAGTAGTATTATACTTCCATATTAGACCTATATTATTCTCTCTATGTTCCTTTAACTTATTTAATTCTATTTCTAATTCTTTTATTTCATTTTTTAAGTCTTTAATATCAATAATTCTCAACTTATCTATTTTATCAACAACTGATTTTAACATAACTCTTAATAATTTACTATCTTCATTTATTTTTTTAAAGAATTGAGAATAGATATCAATATCGGATAACAACTCTGATGTAAATCCTTTTCTTTCAGTTGCTTTCATATCAATAAAATTAGTTACATTAGAACCTAATCTAATTAATTTTAAGAAATCTAATTCTAATAAAAACTCCATTAAAATACACTCTTTAAATGAATTAACATTACCATTAGGGTTTAGTTCAATATCATTTTTAGATATAAAGCTCTTAACACTAATTCCGTTTTTAGAATTAATATAATGATGTTTAATTACATATAAAATATCATCATCTTTGATATGTATTTCTTTATAACCATTCTCACCTTCTATTATTAAATTAGTGTTATTCCTAACATCCATATTACCAGGATATGCAAAAGGATGTAAGTGACTTATTAAAGATGTTTTACCTGAACCATTATCACCTACTAATAAAATAACTCTATTTTTTGATTTAGATAAATCTATTTCAATAATCTTTTTTTTCATAGAAGAATAAACACTAGCCATATTTTTTAAACATAAATACAATATTTTCATAAGTTCACCTCCAAAAAGATAAAAAAATAATAGACTAAATTTATTAGTCTATTATTTTGTTAATTCAGTATTTAAATTATATTTTGATAGATATTACCAACAATCTTACAAATTGAATTAATATCTTTTAATTGGTATCCTGCATAAAAGATACCATCTTTAAAAGTTACTGGTTTAATAATTTCTTCTTTTTCTGAAAAGAATTTTTTATATTTCACTAAAAAACCACTATATATTTTTTTACCATTTTTATCTTTTAACCCAGTGTATAAAAGTTTCTTATGAGTATTTGGATTTAAAGCCAAACCTCTTCTTATATCAATAATTCTACCATCACAAGTTATTACACATTTATCTTTCTCATATTCATTTTTATTAATACATCAGATAAGAAATTCTATATCCAATATAAAACACCTACCTTTTTAAATTCTTATTCAATCGGAATTAAAACTATTGATGGTAAACCTCTAGCTTTATCGGGACATAAATCTTTTTCAGAAAATCCCTGTGCTATTAACTTATCAGATAATTTCCTGATATATGTTTGACCTGCACGTTTATCATGAGGATGTGGTAAATAAACACATTTTTTTATTTTCCCTAATGGTTTTTTATCACCAGTACCTTCAAAATCTTTCTGTAATATAATAATATCATTATCATTATATGGTTTTAATAATTTAATTAAATCTTTTTTTCTTAAATACATTCGTTAATCCCCCTTAATTTATCTTATTTTGTATATCTACCATACTTATCAATCACATCTTTTACAATTTTATCAACTGTAGGTGACTGAATCCTTTTAACAGAAAATTCAATGTCATATTCATCGTTAATTGGATTTTCTTTTAATTCTTTTTTATTACTGAAAATACTTAAAAATATATTATGCTCTGAACGTGTATTTTCTAAAACCATAGTATATCTTTTTACACGATAAATATGTTTCTTTAAGAATCTACAATAATGTATATCACTAGAATAGTAATTCTCTGTAGTAAAATCTTTTATATTCTTAGCATATATAACTCTATCCTTTTCTAAATCTAAATACCAAAAATAATCACTGTTATCATTTAGAGGATAAACTCTCCAATCCTCTTTATACCCAAAATACTTATATATTTTTTTCTGTAATTTTATATAATTATTAAGTAATTTTATTTTTTATACCCCCTCTCTAAAAATTATATTACTTATAAAACAGGTCGCCAACCATATTCTAAACCTTTTTCAGAAGTACCCAGTATATCCCAAAATACACTAGATATATACCCACGAATTATAGCTGAAGTATTATCTCCATAAACTCCTTTACGTATTTCTTGACAAATAGTAAAATTGTTATACCAATTCCATATTTTATTATGTTCTAAATTCAACTTATCTTTATTAGATAAACCTTCTTTTATTTTATATAAAGGTTTAATTAAATTTGTAATATCTTTACTATTAATAATAAAGTTATCCCATTCATTACCTGGTGTTCCTTTAGAATCATTGTCGAAACTTATGCAATCAATGCCTCCAGTTAATACTCTTAATTTATATTTCTTTTTATCAATATAAACACTCTTACCATAAATTAAATTATACTTATTAAGTTCATTAAAAGATACATTAACTAAAATAACTCTATCTGAAATTAATAAGACTCTATTATCGATAATAAATTTATTCCATTTCAACTTATTTTTGTTATCTGAGGAGGTATCACCTATTTTCCATTTACCCATATCAGGCAATGAAGAAAAATTAATTATATTTCCTCTCTTCCACGGTTTTGTAGGATATGGTTATTCAATCCCATTCTTTAAAAGAGTTCCTAAATCAACTTTACCCAAATATTCTATCAATATTTAACACATCCCTAAATTATTTTACTATTTTTTATATAATAATAATTACAAATGTCATAAGCGGGACATACTTTATACAGTCTATTATCATAGTAATAATTAATTAGTTCTTTTTTACAACGTGGGCAGTATATACAGTCATATGGTATTCTCGCACTTGGTTTATCATTTTTAATAACATCGAATAAATTCATATTCATCTCCTTTATACAATTTAGTATCAATTCTATATTTTAATATCAATAGTTAATCCACCACCACTATTATTGTCAGATGGTTTTTTATTCTTTTTCTTACCTTTTTTTTCTACTTTCTTTTGAAACTTTTTTAGCATATCAAATACATCATCAATACAAAAATTATCAGAGTTTATTTTAGCCACATAAAACACTCCTTTTTTATTTTATTTTAATAATAATATATATTCATATATGATTTTGTTGTTGAAATAATAAAAAAATAAAATCCAATAATTATTGGATTTTATTTTATGATAAAATTAATTAATATTTTTCTAATAACTTACTAAATTTATTAACTAATAATAAGGATAAATCTTCATCCTTTAAGTTAATATTATTAGCTTCTTTACCAAATAAATAAATTAAACGTGTGATACCAAACTCAGAAACCAATGAAGTTATTTTTTCTTTACTTTTTATTGATAAAGGAATTTTTATTTCTTTTTCAAATAAATTAAAAAATATTTCATCCTCTTTAGAAGGAGTATAGTATAATCCATGAATTGCCCAGTTTCTAACTATAGAAACAAAATAACCAAAGGTTTGTTTTTTATCATCATCTTTTCTAGAAAATACATCTATGGCTGCTTCTAAATATTTAATAGGATTAAGCTTACGTGAAGTAAGATAAAAGTATAATTCTCTTATACCTTTAACTTCAATATCCTGTTCATTAATATTTGGGGATATATTCTTCTTATAATAATTTATTAAATGGTCTATTTCTGTACCAACTTTATCAACTTTATTCCGAGTATTAGTTTTTGTCTGTATTCTACTCCATGCTGACCTAACTGTAGTGATAAGTATATTCTTATCTTTTGAGAATTTCTTTAAACCATCCAATTTGTCATCTTCAACATATTTAATTAATTCATTTTTTAATTCATCTGTCCAATTAATACGTCCCATTATTTATTACATCTCCTATTGTATTTTTAAATGAATTATATAAATAATATATATTCATATATAATTTTGTTATTGAAATAATAAAAAAATAAATCTAAGAAATTAATCTTAGATTTATTAAATATAAATTAAGTAATTTTATTATTAGACCCTAATAAATACATTATCACATTTGCAGTAATATCAGGATCTTCAATATTAAATCCAGTAATTAATTCTATAGTTTCCATATAATTTTTAAAATAAAAATAATCTAAGAACTTAATAGCTTTTTTAGTAAATTCTTCTTCATTTAATTTACTAGTATATCTCCAATTATGAATAATAGTTTCAACAATACGTTCATCTTCATAATTTTCTGTACTAAATCCACCATACCAATCTGAAGATAAACAAGCTACTAAACCAGCGAATGAACTGGTTTTAATATTTTCAGCTTTAGGATAATTTACAATTGAATAATAAAGAGCATTATTTAAAACATGATTACCATATTCTTTATTAACAAGACTAAGTCCTCTAAATCCTTTACTTGATACTAATTTTAATATTTTACTTTCATCATCAGTGTTATTAAAATATTTTAAAACAATATCTTTATTTAATATCATTATAAACTCCCCCTTATATTTTATAATTCAATTAAAGTTTTTCAGTATCAATATCATCAATAATTTTCATAAACGATATAGTTTTTCCCGATTATTAAGTGCTAAACAGATATCTTTAGCTTGTTCAGAATTTTGACATAGAGCTATTAATATACTATTTTCATCATGAACACCACAATCATTAACTTCACCAACATAATACCCTTTATGTTTATTTTCATCTTGATTTAATTTATCATCAATGTGATAACATTTCTGACACTTTTCTTTATTATCAATTTTATCGAAATAATATCTATCTAATTCTTTACCACAAATTTGACATACTTTTTTAGTACCATCTTCATTTAGGGTACCATCAAATATCTTTTTATTTTTTCTATATTCAAACATATTCAAATAATCATGAACTTTAGTTTGTTCAAAAATTTCTTTAGCTGTAAGAAAATTCTTCCTTAATAATTGAAGTCTTTTCCATTTATTTTCATCCCACTCAAACCTTTCACTAAATTCTTTAAAAAATTTTAATTCACTACATTCATCATCATCGTCATCTTTACAATCCCAACCACAAATAATCCCATAAATCCAAACATCTTCTTCACATAAACTAAAATCTTTAGAACTAAATGATATTATATGTTCTAAAGATTTAAAAGGATTTTCATTAAGAGTTAAATCATCAACAGATCTAACCAATTTATTAACTTCATTAAGGTTCACTTTATTATCTCCTTTTTGATTAATAATAGAAAGTTTAATTTTTTCTTCTGTTATTATACCATCTTCTAAAAGACTATGAAGTTTATCAAGATCAATCCCATCTTCCTTTTGTATTTTAACTTGAATCCAAGTTGGTTCATTTTCTCTATAATCTAACCATGTTCTAGGTTCTTTGTTTAAGACATCTCTAAACATTAATACAATTCTTTCACCTGCTTTTTTACACTTAACAAAACCAGCAAGGTCATAACCAACACCTCTTGATTGAAAATATTCACCATTTCCATCTTCAGGACGAATATCAGGACGAACATATTCGTGTGCAGGTATATTTTTTCTTGGATGTTCTTTTAATAATGGATAAACAGCAGGTTCACCTAAACCCATTCTAGATTTAGTTATACCATCAGATAAAATTATAAAGAAAGTTTCACACTCGCCACATTTAACAGGATTGGCACCGTAACCTGAAACACCAGTTCCATAACAATAATCACAACCACAATTAATACATCCCCAATGTTTAAAACTAGATGCACTTACAGCAATAATTTCATTTTTTACATCAGACATAATTTACAATCTCCTTTTATCTATTTATTTAAAATTTAGTTTTTTTATACTTCATTTCTAAAATATTTTCATAGATAAATAAGTGTTTCTAAAATTTCTCTTGTCTCTATACCAATCTTTTTTTCTTGGAAATTTTTTATCAACTAGAGCAGAATTAAACTTAAGTTTATCTGCACAAGTTTTGTTATCAATCTCTAATTGATGACAATTACAATATTCATAACACCTGTTCATTGTCCATGGTTGACCATTATGGTCTAAACCTAAAATCATTACACCCTCATCCGTGTACAATATAACTCCGGGTAATTCTTTTGTATACATTTCATATACCTCCGCTTTGTTTTATTTATTTTAAAAATCTTTACTATCAATAATTATACTTTCTCTTAGTGGATTCATTTTATCAGTTCCATTATCAAATAGCTCCAATCTCCAATCAATACCTAAAACTTCACACCATACTTTAAAATTAGATACAGACATTTTAGTAGTATTATTTAATCCTGATTTTCTATTATTGAGAGCATAATTATCTAAAAACTTATTCTTATAATTTTTTAGATTTATCCTTTTATCAATAATAATCTTTTTAACAGCAACTTTTAAAAAATCATCTGTTGGTTTAATTGTAAGTTTAGGTATTTCTCTATTATTATTAATAATTTCAATAGCTTCAGGACTAGTAAAATCTTCTTTATTTTCTTTTACTTTATCGAATAACCAATCAATATTTAATTCTGTAATATTATCTATACTATAAAAATTTCTCTCCTTCCTACTTGGTTCAACAAATTTATATGTTCCGTTTTCTATATAAATACCTGGTTCTAATTCACTCTTAAGTTTATTAATTTTACCATGAAATATATATACTAATACACCTTTTATATAAGCAAATCCTTTTTTCAATTTAATATTTTTTAAAAATGGTTTAACCTCATGTATATCATCATCTTTAGTGAAGATACATCTTCCTAAAAATACTTTTACTTTAGGCATATAAACAACCCCTTATTGGTTTTTATTATATAAATAATATATATTTATATATTTTATAAAAAAAATAAAAGGGTTTTAAAACCCTTTTATTTTTTCTTCAGAAGCATACCATTCACCTTTATCAAAATTTAACCAGACTTTATTTCTTATAATTTCTTTTATAACGGATATTGGAACATTCTTTCCAGTTAAATATTTAGCGAATCTAATACATAAAGTAATATATCCTTCCCTTCGTTCTATGATTGCTTTAGACATACCTAGAAGTAATCCTGGATTAATAGAAATTTTTCCTTTTCTACCTCTCTCTTCTTCGTATTTTATACTTTCATTTATAACTTCACTAACAGTTTCAAAAGCTTCATCACTAAATTTAACCAGTTCTAAAAACATTTTTATCATCAACCTCTCTTAAATTTATTTATCTCTAATAAAATAATATATAATTATAATTTATAAATATATTAATTAAAATTAAAAATCTCTTTATCTGATTTTGGTCTAAATACAAAACCTTTAACTTCTTCTTTTTCTTTGTTATTCACATCTGAAATAGGATGATATTTCTTATTAACAATACTAATATTATTTAAATCCTCTTCTTTATCTAAACAACTTACATAATAATTTAATAATTGTTGTGAATATGTATGTATATCAATTTTACTTAATGTATAAAATAATGATTCAAAAGCATCAATAGGTAATTCGACAAAATTATCACTATTATTTATATACATGATAATACCTTCATAAGAAACTTCATTTTCATCATATACAATTGCAGGTTTTATTATCATTCTTTGATTTAGACCTAAGTTATAAATTTTTATAATATACTTATTTACCATATCAGAATATATTATAATCTCACCTTTAGAGTTCATTGCAAATATATCATCTTTATACATATTATCTAACATAATTTTAAAATTTTTTATTAACTGATATATATTACGTTGAGTAATCATAATAGATTTGCTCATATTCCATTCTTCTTCTTTATTATTTATATCTATCGATAAATAAGCTGATGGATTTAAAGTAAGATATTTTACTTTATTAAATTCAAATTCTTTATGATAACTTTCTATCTTATTATTTTTTTCTTGATATAATTTAACATTAATTTTTAAAGTAAAATTTTTAACTGGTTGTAAAATAACTCTACTAATTTTTTGTACTTTATTCATTTTATCACCCTAACAAATAAAATGCTCTATTATTAAGTTGAAGGTGAAATAAAAAAATAATAAAGTGATAGATATAAATAATCTATCACTTTATTACATAGGTATCAAATTATTAAAATAGGACGTTCTATTGAAGTAATTGGTGTAAAACCTATATAAAAATATTCTGCCAATTCAGGTGAAATTTCATAAATTTTTTCTATTATTTTTTTACATAATTGACTATTAACAATAGAATTAGCAGGTATTTCAATAAAACGTTTATTATTTTCATTTTCAGTAATAAAAATTATATATTTATTATTTATAGTAATATTTAATTTACCTAAAACCCATTTATAACTTACTGTAGGAGAATACCTAAGATTACCACTTTTTTGTTTAGATTTATAAAAATCACCTAAGTCACATCTGATTAAATTATCCCAATTGGGTAAATCAATTACATTTTGAATACAAATATAATATTTTTTTAGAATAATATTATATTCACGATTAGATAGTTCTTCATTAGTTAATATCGGACCATTTAAAAAATTTACCTTTTTCATTGTCACATTATAAAACCTCCTAACATTAAATTTTATTATTTCTATATTAATAATATTATACAATTAGTATGTGTAATAAAAAATATCACACATACTAAATTATCATACTAAATATCTTCTTCTATACCATCCATTTTAATCTTGATATAGAAAAGATTCGTATTCTCATTTTCTTTTCTTGTAACTCGAAACTTATTATTGATATCCCTTATAGAATTAATTCTATCTAAATATTCTTCTTCATTTTCATATTCAAGTGAAACAAAACATTTATTAGGTTCATTGGTTTTACGATAATTAAATAAATCTTTTTCAAATAAACATTTAAAACTTTCTGGTTCTCTTGAATCATCAAAGAATAATCCATGAGTTTTACAGAAAGGTGTTATAATACCTGAAGTTCCAGGATCTGAGTTACCACAAACGTTTATATCTAATTTTCCTATATATGAAGGATGAATATCTCGATATTTTTTTGATATCCTATTGTCATTCTTTCCTCCTATAGAATTCGGACCCTTAATTGTATATCTTAGCTTACTAAAAAAGTCCATATCATTTATTTTATCCGTTGTGTTCACATTACTCGTCAAATAATGCAGTTCTCTTATGAACTTCCCTAAGTTTCCCTAGGATACCAGACTATATCTTCATCCTTAATTAAGTTAATTACTCT
>Ga0209318_1000361_pt1 | contig 45107 bp, 48 predicted proteins | sample RifGroE1_FD_183999 | JGI IMG/M metagenome (GOLD analysis project Ga0209318, IMG submission 183999) | Groundwater microbial communities from Rifle, Colorado, USA - Groundwater E1 (SPAdes) (version 2) | ecosystem: Environmental > Aquatic > Deep subsurface > Groundwater | place: Rifle, Colorado... | reverse complement strand
TCAGGTAATGCGCATGGTCATCAGCTTCCCGCCCTGCGAGTGAGCTGTGATACAGGCTCCCATCAGCCCCCACCACGTTCCGCATAGCAGGAGCAGCAGCCGCCTGAGCCGGACCACCTACCGCGATCCACTCCCCATTCGTGCCCGGCCGAACCTCAAGGCAGTTCTTTTCCACGTTGTAACGGTGTCGAATCTCTCCGCCATTGACGGTCCTCATGTGCCCGGCAATGTCCAGGTGCTTATTCACCATCTCATAAAGCTGCTTGGTCTCTGGGTCCGCCTTGGCTATTGCATTGTTCGGCAGGCTGGCTCGTGTCCGCATGGGTGATACGCGCTGCTTGCTGTCGGCCATTGGTTACTCCTGCTCTGTATTCCCGAACATGCCTTCGACCATCCGCCTGGCCGCTGCTTGCTCGTCTGTATCGATACCCTGCCCCGATTCGTCAAGCACTCGGCCAAAAGCACTATCCCAATCTCCTATAGCCTTTTCCTGCAGGCTTTCAGGAACATAACTCCGGATCATTGCGTGCGCCGTCCTCATTGAATCCTCAACGGATCCAGTCTGGTACATGACGCTCTGTTCCTGCCCGCGCTCATCTGTGTAGGTGACTGGGATCTGCTTGTGCGGTCCGGTCAATGCTTTATGGATAGCATAAACCCATGATCTGAGGGCTGCCTGTTGCAGATCCTCGGGAACATACTTTGTTATCGCCTCTTGGGTTATCTCGCTGATACGAGACATACGGAAAGGAAACTGCTTCACCTATTGCCTCCTTGTCTGTCGCATGCTGCCTAATCCCCCTGCGCCGACACATCGTCAACATTGAAGCCCATATAGTAGATCGTCGGAGGAGTCACTCCCGTATAATCGACCTTGACCTGAACCGCATCACAGTTCAGGTTTAAGCCGACGAGATACTGCGTCTTGTCGGTCGCCACAGCAACCGTCCTCTGCACAGTAGTTCCAGTAACTTCCTTCAGCCCGTGAGTAAGGAAGGTCAGCGTCAGATTTACCGCCGTCCCCGCCTCCACTTCCATGATGAAATCCGAGATATGCGCGATCACCCCCGGAGGAGCAACCTGCACATACTGAGTCCATACCGCCCGCGCCGGATTCGCCTCCAGGAGCGTATATCCAGCAGTGGCCGCCCCGGTGTATTTGAGCAACTGGTAAGCCTGCCCGGTAGCCGATACCCCAAACACCCGACCGGCCGCCCCATCCGTGCAGATCCCGACAAACGCCATGGCAGAGGCCGTCCGAATCCTCCAAGAACCGGAGGGGATATCGTATATCAACAAACTCCACACATCGTCATACTCGCAGAACAGGATATACTTGTCCTGCCAGTACACCGCATTGTGAGCCTTGGTGAAATCGATCAGAGCCGAGTCGATCTTGAACCGAGATATCGGCTGTGCGAGCCCCCCGGAATATCCATAGAAGTGGTGTCCGTCATGCCAGATGAGCATTGAACGACAATCGGCAATAGTCCGAGCCGAGACACAACCGATACTATCAAGACGGATGAACTGCCATCCGGATTGCGGATTGTCTCCACGTAGCAGGAAGAACTCGTTGTCGAGGAAGACGAACTTCTCATCACCACGAGCAATCAAACCTCTTATATCTGATCCAGTGACCGCGTACCCGTCGAGCTCAGCCCCATCGGCCAGAGGTGAGTCCTGGTCATTCACCACCGGAAACGCCCAGGGCTTGCCCCAGGAGGAAACATGTATCGCCGTCCGTGAGAGCCACGTGTCCGCCTCCGGGTCGTAATTCAGACACCCGGCGTACACCCTGCCGTCGCTCACCATGGCATACCGTGCGGAAGGCGCGTATACGTTCCCGATCTCCGCCTCGATGGGAACTTCCAGATTGGAGAGCAGCCCCAACTCGTCATCGTTCCCGGCATCCGTAAACGTCATCGAAGCACCGATAGCCGCATTCCCGATGTACTTCCAGGAGGACCAGGTCTCTGACTCCCCATCATACACTTGCCGGTAGATCAGTATGTGTGTCAGGTAGTTTCCGTACTCCGTTATAGGAGTCAGCGCCGTGGTATTGATTGTGCACCCGGTTCCGGATCCTCCGATGGTGGCCGCCCCCGTCGTCGTCGTGTACCCTGTCCCTGCCTCCAGGATGGTGACAGCCGTTACCACACCCGCATTGACACCCGATACCCGCACCTTGCCGGCCGTACCATCGGCAATGGTCAGCACATCGTTAAGAGCATAACCAGTCCCGCCCGCATTGACAGCCGCCGACAGCAGCGGACCTCCAGGAAGCGCAACGGCCACAGAGAAGGTTCTCCACGGATCAGCAAATACCCAGTTATTATTATCAGCGTCAGCATGATCCGGGTCGCTCGGGTTCGATACCATCAGCGCATAGTTCACACCTGACCGCAGCAAGTCTCTCCCGCAGAAGCAATACAGCCACCGGAAGGCGGGATCGCTCGGCGTCTTGCCCGTCACAACCCCACCGCTGCCCTCTGCAAACCTCTGCAGCACCCACGCAGATCCGCTTGCCAGGGAATCGGTCTGGTACAGTTCGATATCGTCTAATCTGAAGTGTTCGTGATACCCGTTCCCGTCGCTGTCTACCTCAGCCTCTATGCGCACCTTGCACTTGGCCGCCGTCGCCGGAGCGGTCACGGTGTTCTGCTTGAGCCTGTACTGGTTGCTCGGGTCCTCGTAGTACACATCACTCACGAGCGGCCCAGGGAAATACGAGCTGCTTATCAATACATCGCCGGACGTATACCAGTTTATCTGCGCCCGCCAGGCCGCTGCGTGAGCGCCGCCGTCATCCGGAGACAGATACCACACGTCCAGCGTGTGACTCCCGCCTGCCGCTATCCCGGAAATCATCGCTGTAGACTCGATGGACTCGTTAGTGTTATCAAGTTCGGCGCAGTATGTCCCGGTTCGTGCCAGGTCCGATTTCCTGCTAGCACCACCGGCAAACGTCCACGCTGTGCCGGCCTCAAACCCGTTGTCTGTGGTGATGAGGTTTGCCCCTCGAGGTACCGTCCTGCTTATGCTCCCGCCTGCCGTGGTAGTCGCATTCAGGATATCCGCCCAGGGACTCTTGGAAGACGGCTGAATCGCAGGCAGTAGCCAGTTCCCTGGCGCGTTCCAGTTGGTGGACATGGCATAGGAGTACAGTCTCATCGTGTAAGTGCCGGTCGTCGGCGGAACAAAGAAAGATGCCGTATCTATGGACACACCTTTGATATTCAACGCCAGGCTATCCGACAGCCTGAAGCATATCCTATGCACCTGCCCGAGAGGGTCAATCTTGGGTATCGGCAGCCTCTGCAGCACCGTCGTGCACGTCTGATCGGAATATAGCACGAACTCATACCCCGAAACTCCGAGGAACGGGTCATTGGCAAACACGCCCGCCGTCTCGTAAATTTGCGGATCTTCAGAAAGATAGACATCCAGAATCAGGTACTTACCCGGAACAATGCCGGTCGAGCCTAAATCCTTGGTGAATGCCTTCTCTCCCGCATCCGATGTGGCTGTAAACCCGAATGTCGCTATATCGGTAACACCGGAATACGTATATTCCCCACTTGCCGGCGTCCATGCGTTCCCCGGCATGTCAAACAACTGCCGAGCAGGGTCCGCCGAAGGTGTAATCACAGGCTTGGCAGCCAACTCGTAATCGGAAGGACTCTTGAATGACAGCGGCCTGAGCTTAGTCGACGCACTCCCCGGCTCATACGCCATCAACTTCGGATCAGCCCCGCCCGTCGGGAAAATCACTTGCCCCCCGAGTCTCGATGGAATCGATTCCGCAATCACATCACAATCCAGGCTTGAGGTAGACCAGTCGGGAGTAGCCCCGTCAGCATCGAACGTCGCCATATGCTCCGACGCATCCCGAGCAAGCAGGATCACATCACCCGACTCATCCAGGAACGCAAACGGCGTCTGCTCCGGCGTAGTCCCCGAAAGCGCCGACGAGCCGATCTGTGCCGGAAGTGCCTCCGCCACGAGCGACCCATCAGAAGGGTCGAACCCGTCACACTTCGCAAGAATAGCTTCCGCCTCTGCCGATACCCGGCGCAAGGTAGTTATTCCGCCCGAAAAGTTTTGCTTGCCTGTGAACATCAGCCCTTCCCCTTCAAGCTATTCTTGATCGCGTTAACCCACACATCCCACTGACCCATGAGCGCTGGAACGAGTTGAGCGTTGTTCGCATGCGTCGACCTCGCTCGCCTCGCCTCGGCTTCAGCCCTGTCCAGTATCACCGGAACCGCGTACCCCACAGGAAGCACCGTCGGCTGGTCGGTGGCGAGGGTCATGTCCGCATCGTGCGCATACCCGTACACAATCATCGTGCCGTTCGCCGATGGAGTCGGATGTACCCGGATATAACTTCCCCGCATGTGCATCCACTTCGTAGGAGTCCCGGAGGCCGTGGAATCCCATGTCTCAAGCGACACCCCCAAGTCCCCTATGTCATTCCGATCAAGGATATCCCCCGACACCGACACCTCTATCGGCTCGAAAACGTTGTCCAAATGATACGTATGGGTGCCGGTCAGTAATGCCACACTCTTGCGAATCTTATAGCACCTCGCCGCCACCGTCGTCTCCCGGTAGGCGTGGTTCAGGAACTGGTCAATATCGGTATCCGAGTAGTTCCCGTCGTCGTAATCGTTCAGCCTGGCACGAAGCATAGTTCGCAAGTCATCGAAATCCGGTGTCAATCCCGAAGTAGCCACCGCACCAGCAATCACGTGCGGACTCGCCCCTTCGCCGGCCACCCAGGCATCGGGATTCACGAAGCTGTACCCGGCTTTGAGACACCAGATGTAATAGGTCACATCGGCGTCTAGGTACACCCCGTTAGAGCCGTTCACCAGCCCGCCGTCATTGGTCGTCCACAAACCGCCGATAACCGCTGTAGGACTCGAGGAGTTGGTGATCCACACAGCAACGTCCGGCAGAGGGTTCCCGTCGCCGTCATTCACTCTGATCGCATACTGAGTAGCCCCCGGCCCGCGCAGCAGGTCATAGACATCCTGCATCGTCTCCGCCAGGTCAGTCCCCAGCATCCACATAGCCGGTACATGCTTCACGTCCACCGTATCAGCAGTTGCCTTGAACACCGCTGAATACGCCCCCGCCGTCCCCGTCTGAGCCGATGAGAGTGTATAGGAATACAGCCCACCCCCAAGCTCTGTCGCCGCCTGATCGGAGAGCAGCGTAGTATTACCCCGCCGCACGTCCACTGTCAAAGTCAGCCCCGTCGCCCCCACCTTAGTAGCTGCAATGGTAAAGAAGGCGACGAAGGTCAAATTATTCCCAAGTATCTCAATCATGCTAAACTCCTAATGCCTAGTGACCCAACCCACCAACTAGGCATCCACATATAAACTGAATCATGGTTTACTCCTGCGCTGAATCGGGATGATGCAGTTCTTGACCCAAAGCAATTCGCTGAATCATATCCAGCCTTTGCGTAGCCCATAGGCAGTATCTAGCCATTGCAGCCTGTTCATCTGTCGTCCATTGCCATTCGTGCGGACTGCAAGTTACCCATATTGCCGACTTTAGTACGTCCTGCCTCTCGGATTCGGTGAGATCAATTTTGGTCTGGTTCTCCGGCAATAATAACTTCAATGCGTTCACACCCCTACTCCAAAATGCCGACCCATCTGCCCAAATGCCCCCGGCTGCCACAGCGGCCTTGCTTGCTGATAGAAATGCACATGCCCATCCGACAGCGCAACATAAATACGCCCATCCAGCACAGCCATATCGTAAGCGCTGTATCCTGCCTCGAACTCGCCCAACTTAGTGAACGTCGCTCCGTCGATGGAGGAATACAAACCGCCATTCTCCCAAGTGCCGGCATAGAGTATCCCGTTGAACACTGACATGCCGTCCACATGCTCACCTATCGTATCCACCAGCGAAAAGGTCGCCCCATCCCACTTGAATACCAACCCTGTATCCGCCGCCCCGACATACAGAGATCCATTGAACTCAGCAAACGCATCAGCCCACGTGCAGCCGGTCAGGTTGCCGACACTCGCCCATGCCGCTCCGTCATACTTATACAGCCTGGTAGTAGGCGCGAGAGAAGGTACGGTGTACAAAGCGCCGTCATACACAATGAGCGGCTCAGGGTTCGTACCTGCAGGCAGAACCATGTCCGTGAACACGCCCCCGCCGTCCCACCTGTAAACCTTGTTAGAGCAGATGTAGAGGTTGCTGTTATACTCCATCATCGCCTCAGCATACTGAGCGGGCAGGTTACCCATATTCTCCCAGACCGAGCCATTCCACCGAGCCATAGTAGTCGCGCTAGTCCCAGCCCACAGATACCCCCCAAAGCTATACAAAGCCAGACATGTGGTAGACCCGCCTATCTGCCCAATAGACGTCCAGGTATCCCCCCCGTCATATCGGTATATGTTCCCGGACGGCTGCCCTGCGGCATACAGACTGCCCCCATGCACCGCGAGTATCCGCGCTGCGGTATCCGCTCCGAGTTGTCCTGTATCAAACCATACGCTCATCAGTAACTAAACCTCTCGTGCTGCCGAGTATTTGCTACACTGCTCACCGTCTCCAGTTCCTCCTGCCACAAGGTCGTGTATTCTATCTTCCGCTGGATCTCGGAATCATCGATACCTATGATCTGATTACCTTCCCGAATCACATTCTTCGTGGCCGGCAATCGAGAGAGGATATAGTAAGCCGGAGCCAACTGCAAGACTGCAGGCAAATAGGAAAGTGGATTGACCGCATCCTCTTCGTCAGAGAAGCTGGGTAGAGAGGCAGTGCCGTGCATCACCAATTTCCCCACGACCGATCCTTGAGGAGCTACATCGAATACGATCGAACGCCCCGTCGTGACAAAGAAGCTCGGGGTATCACCGGTATCATCGCGCCAGCCCTCCATTTCAACGTCGAGTTCGGCAGCAGTTCTCCGCTCGAGCTGGATTCCGTCCCACTCTACGGAATCCACACGGAGACAATTCTCTGGCAGGGAAGCGCTGTTCCCTGATATGGTAAGCGCCCCATCAGCAGCATTCGTCCATTCGTAATCAGCCAGCCCGCCCATTCTCTGCGAGATGATATCGAGCGCCTTATTACCCAGAGTTCGGTAGAACGATGGATTCGGACTCCCGCCCTCCTTCTTGTGAACCTCAGACACGAACTGCGCTATGTTGGCCCATGTTTGTAGCATTGCGATACCTCATTGTCCCCGCCCAGGGAATCAAACCCCGGTTGCGTCAGTGCGGGCATGTGTGGTCCACCTCATCAGCGAGGTGGACCAGTGTGTCATTCTGCAGAATATTCCGCGAGGAATACAGACACCGGCAAACTAGTCGGTGTCTGTCACCCCCATGGTGGTTTGACCCAAGTTGATGGCCGCATAAGCCGTACCGTCTGAGATCACTCGGCAGTAAGCGCCGATCCTTTGCCCTGTCGCGAAAGTGACAGCGTCACTGTCTGCGCTGCTTGCAGTAATGAGTGTATCCGCAGTGGCAGGACTGATAGTAACAGTCCCTCCGTTCTCGCTCACTATCAGGAAGTCGATGTATGACCCCGCCGTCGCTCCGTTCGCCGGGAGAGTGATGCTTAAGGCATCGGCCACCGAGCATATGATGAGCTTGCCGAAGTCGGCACTCGTGCACACCCTGGCGTTGGTGGTCTCTGCGACTGTCAACTGCGCCCGGATCTGGCCTGTACCATCGACTATCAGGTTTCCGTTTGTGCTGATGTTCCCGGATGACGCTATGTTGGCTCCGGTAGAACCATAGCCTCCACCCACATCCACTGTGGCTTGTGTGGAGTTACCGGTGACATCGAGGATGCCTGTTACACGGACGGTCGTCTCTGTCAGGTTCATTACGGTCGCGGAAGTATTGTTGTCAATAGTACCGCCGCCGCTCAACGTGACAATGCCCGTGCTGTCGGCCACTACGAACTTGTCAGTGTCACAGGCTATGCCCGCATTGAAGTTGACCAGGCTGCTGCTCGTGATGCCGGCATCCCATCCTGTGCCGATAAGCACCGCTGTCTCTGTGGCTTCCGCATCACCGGTGATGTTCGCTATATCGAGTATCTGCACAGTGTTAGAGCCGGTGTGATTGGCGTTGGTCATATTGATGTCGAACAGGGTGAAGTCGTCAGACCCGTTCATTATCCCGAGCGTACCTGTGTAGTCGTAGGGGTTCGCGCTCCCACCAGCCGCATTGACGAGGGTCTGCGAGAATGTCCCTGCGGTCAGCACGTTCCCGGTAGTGTCAGCGACGGTGAACTTGTTCGTATCCATCGCCAGCCCACCGTTAAGCGAGGCCAGCCCCGTAATGCCCATCGTGCCGGAGCATACGGTGTTTCCACTCGATGCCGCTACCGTGAACTTGTCGGTACCGGCGGAAGTCTCTACAGTGAAGTTGCCTCCGTGAGCGAACAACCCGCCGCTCCCCACGGTAAACGTACTGTAAGAAGTCGCCCTGCCGTACTGCGCCCATGAAGTGCCTAGCACCGCACAGACGAGCAGACAGACGGTAAGTACTGTGAATATTCGCCTACTCATCATTCTTCTCGACTCTCTTTCTGGCCGGCTTCTGCTCTTCCTCTGTCGCCTCAGTCTTTACAGACTGTTCAGGCGTCTCGGAGTCGCTCGTCTCTTCGACTGCGGCCTCTGTTGATGTTTGCTCAGCAGATTCGGTCTCTACTGCCTTTGCTTCTGTCGCTGCTTCCACCGGCATCACATAAGGACAGCCCTCTGCAGGACATCCTATGACCTGGTTCTCCTCCGGCCCTACCGCCACGAGTGCTGTTCCGCACTCAGGACAGACTCCGAAAGGAGGAGGGGTATCCTGCTCCACCGTTGTCTCAACGGCCGGCGCTGATTCGAGATCCACTACCTTGCCCTGAAGTTTCCTCCAATTGCGCTGGTAGAGATCTCGCGGAATGGTTGTGCATCCAGGTTCTATCTGGTAGCCTCCGTAAACAGTATCGCGGAGAGTGATCGTGCTTCCGGTGGTGTTCTGGATGGGCTTACGCGCTGGTAGTCCGTATCCCATGGATATCTCCTAACTGGAAGGGAGAGCCGAAACTCTCCCCTCCGAATCGATTACAGGTTGGTCTTCAGGTCCTTGACCACAAAGCAACCGTCACACCTCTCGGCGGTGAAGTTCATGTATCCACCGAACGGAGCCTCGAACTGCGCGTAGCCGTCTCCCTTGGTCGGCCCCCAGATGTCGCCGTACATCTTGAAGAAATCCGGCTCTTCGGGCTGCTCGAACGACAGATGCTCGGTAGCGACGCCGAATACGCAGTTGTCAGGAATCATCTGGCTGATCTCTATCGGGATCAGCTTGCCGTCAGGCCGCAGGAACTTCGAAGCGTACATGCCGCCGCTCGATGCCATCTTGGCCGCAGCAACCGGATCGTTGGCATTGATCACGACAGGCTGCAGTCTGTTGATGCAGCTCGCCATCCTCGAAGATGTGAACAGCACATCTACATACGCCCCAGATGCCTTGTAGCAGTCGGTCATCACATCGCTCAGCACTGAGAGATCCCAGTCTCCGGGAGTACCCGGCGTGCCCGAGTTGATGTTGCTGCCGTCAACCACGCGTCCGTACATCGTCGGATAACTGGCTCGCACAAGCGCCTGAAACGTGGTCATCCTGTAGTCTGTGCCACCATCAGCCAGGTGATTGGTGTCTGCATCCTGGATAAGACCCAGGAGACCGACCGGCATACAAACGTTGTCTGTGTGGCCGATCGCATAGAACGTGGACTCGTTGATCCCTGAGGAGTGAGTGCCGCGCAGATAGACGATATCGCCATCCGCTATCGAGTCGGTACCGGAGGACGCATAGGTGAACGTGCCGTCGACCGGAGTGGCGCTGTTCTGGCGGTTTCCGAAGCTGACGCCGGTCACAATGCCGTAAGCTACCGAATTCAGGTTTCGCTGTGTGCCGTCCGCCGCGTAGATCTCCACCTGCAGGCCGTTCTTCAGGCATTGAACGTTCTCGATGCCGGAGTCGAGGTAGGTGTTATCGCAGGTGACCGTGGTAACACCGTTCGAATTCGCCACGCTCTTGACTCTTGCGAGCCTGCCAGTGCCGTCACCAAAGGTAGCCAGCTCGCTGAGATAATCCCAGTCGCTCTTGAGTTCCTTTAGCGCCATACGAACAGCGTTGATCTCGGAACCCGGCATGCCCTTGGCTTTGTCCATCGCCTGCTTGGTGATCCAGGCAGTGGCGATCTGCTCGAAGATGGGCGCCCTCCACTTGCCGATTGTGGGTGTACCACCCTGCGGAAGGGCGATGCCTTCGCCAAACGGCCTACCGGTAAATGGATGTCCGCTCTGCACGAGGCCGGTGACTTCCGAGCCGTTGAAATTATGCTTGTTCAGCCTGGCCTTCAGCACCTTATAAAGAGTGCCGTCGAGCCAGTCATCGATGGTGTACTTCCCGCTGGGAAGAGCGCGCATCGCATTGTTAATCGCGGTAATGTTCCACATTTGAATATCCTTTCTATCTCACCAGAAAGGCGCTGTTACTAGGTAGGTAATCCCTTGGCGACTTCGTTCCAATCGTCGCCCGTCATTTGCCACATGGATTTCGACTTGGGTGTACCTGGTGCGCCTTCCGGCTTGACAATGCCAGCTTCTTTGAATTTCTGATTGTCTTCGAACTGCTTGTTTCCGAAGATGCTGAAGAGCCGTTTGTTATGCTCGAAGGCATACTGTGTGGCATCGTGTATCAGCTTGCTGGTTGCTTCTTCGCCGTTCTTGACAATGAAGTCAACTATGTCTGATGCGCCGCTCTCCTGTAACGCCTGCCCGATTAATATGCGGGCTTTGGTTTGCAGATCGGCGTCTACGAGCTCTGCATCTTCGCCTTGCAACTGAGGGAACGCCTCTGCCCTCATCGCCTGAACGGACCCAATGACCGCGGCAGCCAGATCAGCTTTGCCTTCTTCCACCTTGGCGTCATAGGCGGCCTTCTCTTTGGCCTCGACTTCCTGCTTCTGGCGTTCGGCTTCCCGTTCCTCCCAGGCATGCCGCGCGGCGTTCGAACTGATATCCCACTGGCGCGCTACCGACTCAGCGGCGTACAGTTTGCCATCGATCTCAACGCACTGCGTGCCGTCTACATCCTCGGTGATTACCAATCCCTTTAACGCCGGGTGATTGGCTAGCTTTGCATCTACCTGCGGAATGGGTTGCTGAACCCAAGCCGAAACATCGACCTCTTCTCCGGAAGACTGCGCTCTCTCAGCCTTTATTTTTGCATTCTCAGCCTGCAAGTTACTCAGGGCCTTGATCGTGCGCAAGTACTCCTTCTGGTAATCGATCGCCGGCGCTGCTGCAGCTTCTCCGTCCTTCTGCTCGGTGTCCACATTCTCTGCGCCAGGCGAGGCTGCAACCTCCTCCTGCGTCTCAGTCGGTGGATTACTAACATCCCCAACGATTTCCGAGGCAACCTGAGCGTTTCCGTCCACCACTGTGGATTCGTCCATCATGTTCTCCATAACCCTGGATAGGGAATGCCGCTTAACGGATACGACAACCCGTAATATGCAAAAGGGAAGGTCCTTGACCACTCACCCTCAAAGCCTGTGTGATGACTGTCAACGATTACTGAGCAGCTTCCGCCATCATCGCCGGATCGCCCTGCGGTACAACCGGCTGCCCTAACTGATCCCTTGCCGGTTCTTCTGCGGGCCCACCCATACCGCTGCTCTGAGCCTGCATCATCATGCCCTGGATCTGCATCTGGAGATCGAGCGTTTGAACCTGCATCTGCAATGTGGTGTACTCCATGGACATCTGCCGGAGCTGCTCGATACTCAACGGAGCAATCAAGGCTTCTATCTCTTCGTCCGTGAACGCAGGATTGTTCTGCAGAGCGAACACCTTGCCGTATATCTGTGCCGGAGTCCCCTCCAGGTTGAGCAGTCCTTGTGCTTGTGCCTGCTCGCGCATATCGGCCTTCATGGTCTCCGTGAGGATCGGCACGGTCTTCGGTCGTACATCCTCTGTCCTGCGGAGTTCAGCCCCGTAGAAGGCCTGCGTATTCGGCATATTCGTAGAGCCGACCGATCGTATGAGCCGCGGTATGTGGTAATGCTCACGGGCAAGGATCATCTTGGTCGAATCGATCTCGCAGTACTTCAGATCAAAGCCGGCACGGAAGAGTGTCAACCCGGTGGTGTCCGATTCCTTGAGCATCGCTATCTGAGTGGCCGTCACAGCCTTGCCCGGTGTCTGTCCTATCGATGACTCGTGCACGCCTGCAAGCTGCATGGACTCATTCCACAGCCGAGTGAGGATCATCTCCCCTTCGGTCACGTTCAGGTTGTACTCAACGAACTTCCACTCTGTGCCGTAGGGTATCCGGATGATCTTCTGCCCGGTTATCCTGCCGTCAGAATCCTTGACTACCTCCTGCGTCACATCGCCCGGTCCGGAGACTGCAAGATCTCCCCTCAACTGCCGGTTCTTCAACTCGATCAACTGAGAGAACGTGATATTGACCTCTCGCTGCGGATCTCGAAGCGGCGTGATGAACGCCATGGGATAGCTGCGTCCGGGTATCCAGAACCAATCGAGCGGAATGAACGGGAACACGCCGTCCGGCAGCTCTGACTTGGCAAGAAGGGTCTTATTCGCCCAACAAAAGTACCGACCCTTGGGATTCTTTCTACTGGGTCTGAGATACATTCGCTTCAGGTGAACGGCTTTCTCTCGCTTTTGCGTGGTCTCCGTAGACTTGCCTGTGAGCCATCCGGAGAGCTTGTCCATGAGCCCTATGTTGTCGACCGCTTCCTCTGGTACAACTCTACCGAACAGCGATTCGACCTCATCTATAGAGCGGATATCCGCCTCGATGATCCAGTTGGTGTCACTCCACTTATCCCGCCCAGGCTCCTGCCAGTAGCGGAAGGGATCCAGGGTCATGGTGTCGATGTCGCCGGCGCCCTGCATCATGCCGTTTGCGCCCATAGAATCCTTGTCTGGATCCCATGCCGTACGGCGGAGCACTCGCCCGAAGCACATAGCCTGCAGGATCTCGTAGGTACGCAGCTCCTCTTCGTTGTCCTCTCCCCACCTAAAGCGGGTGAAGTCGGACGCCAGTGCAGCAGCGGCCATGTCCTCAGGGTCCTGAGTTGCGGGAACGACTATCTGCTGCGCCAGGTTCTGCCTGATAGCGGAAACAGCCTGCCGGACAAGAGGGTAAATATGATTTATGGTGATCTTGGCCTTGGCGTGTGGCGGCTGAGTAGCTAATCGTCGTGATCGCAGAAGCTTGTCCTGCTTTACATCATCCCACTGCTGCCCCGTCAGGAACAGCACATTAGCTATCCACTCGGCTTCATAACCTCTCCGGGATGCGTCGGCGATCATGAACAGCCCATCGAGCCATTTCACTGTTTCTTCTTCGCTGTTTCGCTCGACTTCTCCACCGTAAAAAGGTACTCTCATCGCTTACACTCCACGCAGGAAATCCACGCCCTGTTGCAGGGCCACCAGATCGACTTCTTCAGGTTCAACGTATCCGCCCATGTCCTTGGCTTCCGGTTCAGGCTCGACCCGCGCCGGCACGGATTGAGCAATGACCTTGTGCCTGTCGTAATCCAGAAGAGTTCCCGACTGGATGCGGTCGTAGAGTTCTTTTCGCTCCCGGGCAGCATTCCGCTGCAGGAAGAAAGAACCGACCTTCTCGATCAGAAAAGCCAGCCCTAAGACTATGATCACGACATATTCAATACTCATCTACCGTCTCCCCGTCATCTCCCCAGATCGCCGCAACCTGCTCCTGGACGGCCGCTCTGCTGCGATCCCGGACATCATGCTTCGTGCCAGGCTGCTTCGTCGGGCTCGGTCTACTCATCAGCCCATATCTGCACATCTCGGGCATATGCGTCAACTCGTGCGGCTCGTCTGATACATCCTCCGGGTTTCGCACATCCTTCGTGATCGAAGCAAGTGTTCGGATAGCATTCCGGCACGTGTTGAATATCTTGAAGTTCGCTGTCTTCACGACGCCGCCGTCATCGGTCGGTATCTCGTAGACGCTGAGGTATTCCCTCAAGTGACGCCAGCCTGGAACGCGCCGATTGTCCGCTCTGATCACGTCCTTCAGTCCGGCATTTATCATCGTTTCGACTTCAGGCACGCCGGTATCACGGTGGCGGTTCCATAGGTCAGGTGAAGCTGCTGTATAGGCTATCGTCTCGTCTTCCAATGTGAACTCGAGTATCCGCTTTGCGGCCTGCGTCAGGGTCAGCCCTGATTCGTACAACTCGCGATACAGGCGGACTCCACCTTCAGGGTTTACAGCAAACCACCCTGTAGCCAACATATCGAATCCATAGTCCATCGCCCGAAACTTGCGCCACTCTTGCGGAATCTCGAACGGCTCCACCACATGGATATCGCGCCTGAACTCCTCGTAGTACACACCGCCCGGCAGACCATACTCGCCCAACCCTACAACCTTGAAACGCTCAGGGTTCGTAAACTCCAGGTCCGCGATCTTCCTGCGGTCGACTTCGTCCAACCATTCGTTGCACCTATATGTCGTGGTGAGTGTATATGCGTCCGGATAGTCGTTATCAAAGAACCTGGTCTTCGTCCAATGCGAATCGATCCACGGATTGTAGGTGAGCGTCAGTTGCTTCCATAACCCGTCGGGCATCTCGCCTCTGATAGATTCATCCAGCGTGTCGAAGTCACCCTCGTCATCGATTTCAAAGGCTTCCTCGATCCACACCCAGCACAGCACGCCGGTAGGCACGGTTATGGACGTCAGTTTTAACGGGTCATCGTAACCGCGAAACAAGATCCTCTGCCCCGTAGGCCTGTATACGCACTCCATCGGCCCTGTCTTGAAATCCCACAGATGGTATACGCTTAACCTCTGAGCTGCCCATTTGAGCTGCGCGAAGGTTGAATCCTTGTGTGTGTTCGCGGTCTTCCTGACCACAAGCGCATTGGCCTTCGGATGCTTCATCACATGGTAGATGAACCACAGCGCCGCGGTAGCAGATTTCTTACTGCCTCGGCCGCCCTTGACTACCCTGTAGCGGTTACGGTTCTTCCAGAACGATGCATACCCCGTGCCGATGATCTCCGGCAGGCTAACTTCCTTCATCTTCCAGCTTGTCCTCGTCGGTAAACGTCACAGACACCGCACCCTCGTGCCGAACCTTGTCCGTAACCATCCCCTCGATCTTCGCGATCAACTCCGCCGCCGACTTCGGATCGTGCAGCTCGATATCAACGAAGTTCTCAGACTCCGTAACTCCGCCCCGTTTCACCCGCTCCACCGTATGTACTTTGATCTTACGGAGCGAAGCTGCTACATCGGGGGGAAGCATGGCCAGGTCCGCCAGGGTGACATGCTCTGGATCCGGAAGAGCACGAGCCAGCTCGCCGAGATCCCCGTGAACGATCCGTGCCAACTTCAGCACCAACGCTTCGCGCGATGCCCGACCGTCAGACAACACCTCAGACAATGCCGCCGAGACAGCCTTCTTGATTCTAGGCCGTTGCCGAAGCCGGTTCTGCGCCACATGAGGATGAGGATACCCAGCCAACCGAGCCGATGCAGTCCCATTGAAGCTCCCGAACGGCTTCCCGCCAAACTCACCGGAACTCCCAAAGCAATAGGCCTGGACGAACACACTCTCCTGAAGCGAAAGAGGATCACCCTCCGGCAAATCTAACCCCAACCCCAACTGCTCATCGGACATCGCCTCAAACTGCAGATCCGGAAACATCTGAAGCTGCTCCGCAGTCCACCCAGCCGGCATCACACCAGAGGCATCCACAGACTCCCCCAATTCGACGTTGGAAGTCGGAAGTTGAACGTTCGACGTTCCTCCGATATTCAACTGTCCGCTCTCATCCAAACCCATCTCACTACCACCAAACCCATCGAAGCAATGTAGTCGCAGGCTTTATGCCTGCGACCCTCTCCGAGCATATGCTGCACGGAGCAACGTATAAAGCGCCTGGTCCAGATACGTATCCGCGATCGATTCATTCATCGGCTCTTTGCCCTCGCCCAGCAGAGCAACCAACCGCTCTTCCTTGACCGCGATCATCACCTGGAACACCATGTCGACCGAAAGCCCGGTCCGCTGTGCAATCCCCTCGAAGTTGGAATACGGATTTCCGCCGTGAGAGTAATCATGCGATTTCTTGAGATGGATATCCATGATCTCATCGATGAGTTCAAGCAACCCCGGATTCCACTCCTTCAGCGCCTGACGCTTCAAAATTTGTTCATCCATCGCCTATTAAGCCCCCAAATCGTCTCAAGTCCTTTCCCATTCTGCTTGGCCCGGCGTTCCTAAGCGGTCATCGGCGGTAGTTGGTGAATTTGAATCCCGTTTCCCGCGGTGTACTCCGCTATCACTGGCCCAGGCCAAGAGAACCCGGTGGGAGCGTCCAGTCAACGCCCCCACCGCACCGAAAGGAGGTATACGATGGCCCATCCCAAATTGAGAAGGCTGGAGCAGAAGCCCTAAAGCCCCACTCCAGCCCTTTTGAGAGAGGCAACTGCATTACCAGCATAAGCCTCTACAAGCCACCTGTCTATATCAAGGTCTGTACATTTTCGACCAAGCGCTAAAGTTTCTTTCCGTACAACTCTTCCACCGTCCGACCCAGCACCCCAGCCAGGCGAAGAACCGTCGAAATCCACGGATGCCGGATCTCATCATTCTCCAGCCTGGAGAGAGTCGCCCGACTAACCTCCGCCCGATCCGCCAGTTCCTCCTGCCTCAACCCCGCCGATCGACGAGCCTCCCGCAACCGATCCCCAAACGTCATGCCCCCGCTCCCTCCTGGATTCAATCTCCTAACCCCCGTCATATCCTAATGTCGATGAACCCCTGTAGCACTTCCTCCCCAGCCAACAGACGCTTGAATCGCTGCCAGCACTCCCGGTTAGCTATCCCCGTCTCGATGCCATGCCCCCGAATCCACACGCATTTCAGTCCCGAATGCTCGTAAACCTGCTCGAACCCAAACTCCTTCGCCTCAGCCACAATCCGATCCCGTTCCTCATCCGTCATTCTCTCAGTCATCCCCGCTCCCTCCTGGATTCGATCAATCCCCCGCCAGCGCCAACTCCTCCATCGCCTTCTCCATCCGATCCTGCGTCGGAGCGGCATACCTCAGCACACTCGCCAAACACCGATGTCCCGAGATCCGAGCCACCGTTGGCAAATCCATCCCCAACTCCTGCACCATCCTGGTGATCACCGTATGCCGGAGCTGATGAACCCTTAGATCATCGATGCCCGCATACTCCCCATACTTCTTCACGATCCGCCAAATCGCGCAGGTCTGCAGATGCCCCCTTTGCCCGGTAAACAACCAACCCTCATCCGAGCCACGCTCTTCCAGCCAGGCCGACAGCGCCTTCCGAACGTCCACGTTCAGCGGTATCTGTCTCGACGTCCTACCCTTGCCGCATCGAACAGTCAACGATCCACGCCGATCGGAGATCTCTACATCCGCCACCTTCAACCCCACCAGTTCCGCAACCCGGATACCCGTCCCGCAGAGCACTTCCAGAATCGCGATGTCCCGGACGTCCTTGTGAACATGTACCTCCCGCAACAGCCGGCGGAGCTGCGTCAACGTCAACGCCTGGACGCCAGGCTGCACCACCCGGATACCCTTCACCCCCTTCGCCGGATTCGTCTCACCCACAAAGCCAAAGAACTTCCGGAGCGAAGTCAGCCGCCGATTGATCGTCTCAGCCGACGCCGGCACTTCCCCACCCTGCAGCCAGGTACGATACTCCGAAACCTCTCTCTGCACGATCCTCGATGCATCAAACTCCTGCCCGTACGTCTCCTCAAACCACCGCACAAACATCTCCACATCCGAGCAATAGTTCCGGACCGTCAACACACTAAGGTCCTCAACCTCCAATTTCGCGCGAAAATCATCCAGATTAACACCCATCGTTTTGCCCTCCTAAAAATTATCTTGCGAGTTTTCGACTAGATAGCACTTCACCACCCAATCTCAACCCACCACTCCAATTATACCCATTCTCGGCAAAACTGGCAATACTCTTTATAAGTATATCGCTTGTTAATCTGCACCATTCCGCCCGAAATCCCACCCCGAAAAACAACCCAAACCCCACCATTATCTTTATCTAGAACTACTCACTTTGTCGGCGGGGGGCTCCAGCTCAGCCAAACACCGTGCTCTCTGCTCTTTGATGGCCTTCCAATCCCCAGCCCCACACTCCTCACACCGAAGCACCCTCTCAACCTCATACCAAAGCCCTTTCTCTCCAACCCGTATCAATTTACCACAATTACACACTCCCACCTTCCGCACAGTAATCCACCGAGCAACCACACCCATCTCGACACCTCCACACGAAAGCTTAACAATCCTAACACCATCTCCAGGTCAGAACGCGCGAATGTGAGTATAGTGAGTGAAAGTGAGTGTCACCCACCCACCCCTTACACATATGTAATACAAAATATACAATCGCTTTTTTCTCTCTTTGCGCATTATGCGCGTAAGATATAAGTACGTAACACTCATTTTTACTCACGATACTCATTTTTTCTCTATCGGTGTTTTTAGGGGGGAGAAGCCTGCCCAAACCCCGTCCAAAACCTTCAATCCCCTCGTGATTTCCCCTCATTTGAGTCCAGGGAGCCCAAGATTTCACACCCTGGACTCCCATCCAATTGTCAACGTGCCACCGCCCGGCGATCATCTGATCAAATGCCCGGCTGCCGAATACCATCAGACACCCTATGTCCGAATGCCTACCCAATTCACACAATATCCCTGAGCCGCAACCTGCTCCTCGATGCAGTGCGACCCATCCGGCAGCGCAGAACACCCATCACAGTGTCTATGCCCGTCCGACGTCCCGGATGCCGTCCCAGCGCCATCCTGGCCCGAAGAATCCACCTCCTGCGAATCCGAGCCAGCTAAGCCTTTGCCCCCCAAGTCAGCAGGAGAACCAGCCATCAGCCCCAACTTGTCAGCGGGGGGAGAACCAGCCGAGTCTAGATTCTCAAGCTCGGTTGAGGTCTTGATCCCCTTTTTGCCTAGGTACCATTCAGTTAACCACGGTGAGCCATAGTCATTCTCTCTGGCATTGCGGATCTCATGCCGGATTGCAAGCTCTGCCACACACCGAAGCATCGCCTCTGCATCGCCCAAACTCAGCACAAGCCCCCAGAAATAGTCTCGACCGTTACCCTGACCCTTCAGCTGCTCCCTGTCGAACATGAGCCCCATGGCCTCCAGTACCGGCGCTGTAACCTCCACGCTCATGATGCTCCCGGTCTCCCCGCGCATCGCAACATAAGCCAATCGATCCACCCTCGTATCACCGCGGACCTTCTCAACCACCTTGCCCAGCAAACCATCCAACATCTGCCGGCGAACCTTGTTCTTGTCCCGAGTGCCCTTCATCGTGAGCCCCCGATAACACTTCATATCGATGCAGATCGCCACCAATGCCCCGGAAGAATCCTTGGCCATCTTCCGCCGATCGCACTGAAACTTCTTACAGCCAGGAGGAAACCCTTGCCCCCCACCCAGCTCCCTGTAATTGTCATATCCCAAATCCCTGAGAGTCGGTAACTGGTCCTCACATTCGAGCTGCTTCCTCACCGCCTCAGACTTCTCCGCCTCGATGCGAAGCTTCTCCTGGGCTGCCTCCTTGACCTTGTCCGTAAAGCACTCCGGTTTCAGGCACACAGCATAGCCACAGTTTCGACGGTCATTACATCCATTGCAGACTTCCTTGTGCGCGAACGGTGGTGGATAGCAGTCCAACCGTTTCACCAGCCCCTGACGCTCAAAGTCCCAGATCTGCGAGCTCTGCATCTTCTCGATGTCCTTGCTCCCCAGCCCCTTCACCGCCAATTCCGTGTAGGCCTGCAGAATCCCCGGATAGTCGACATACTGCAGCAGAGCCTTCGCATGAGCCTCCGAAAACCGTCCAGCAGAAACATGCTCTCTCACGGAAGCCGGCAGATTGAGCAGCCTGGTCTTATTAGATATCGTGCTCTGCTTCATACCCAGCTTCTGCTCCAGCTCCTTCTGTGTGACCCCCATCTCGAGCAGCGCCTGGATGCCCTCCGCCACCTCGAACGGATTCAGATCCCTGCGCCTTAGATTCTCCTCCAGCGCCAGTACCATCGCATCCCGATCCTCCAGATCGAACCTCACCACGCACGGGATCTCCGTCAACCCAGCCATCTGACTAGCCCGCCAACGCCTCTCCCCCGCAATGATCTCGTAGTTGTCATCGATCGGGCGAACCACAATCGGCTCGATCACCCCATTCGCCGCAATGCTGTCCGCCAGCTCCCCCAGCGCTACCATATCGAATTCCGTCCTGGGATTGCGCCCGGCTATAATCGATGACACCGCAATAACCCGAAGCTCCCCCGCATTCCGCCCGGAATCAGTGCAGGCAGCATCTCCTACCAATTCGACGCTCGAAGCTGAAAGTTCAACGTTCGATGTTCCCTCACCCTCTACCGGAAGCGCCTTCACTCGCTCCCAACACCCAGTCTGTCCATGCTTTGTGGGTTCCGGATACGGGATCCACTCCTCCATGCCCTGCGTGCAGGCATATTCTCTGAGCTTCTGATCGGCCTGCTCGACGGTATCACACGTTCCCAGCTTCTTCACCGGATGATGCTTGTCTCCATATTGAGTCCGCCAGGCAATGATCCAGCCGTCACCATCCGGAGACTCAATACTCTCATAGATCCTAGCCGTATCAGTATTCGGCATCCCCTTCAGATACTGCCCCACCTCAGGCATAAGAACCCTCCTCCACAGCCATCCGCCGATAATGCTCCAGCAAGATCCGACCAGCCTCAACAAGCAGCTCCGACTGCAGCCACCGACTCTTCCTCAACGCCTCCCGAGGCCTCCGCCAGGTATCCTCCGACTCGATCACCCGGATCAACCGACCACCCTCGAACAACCTGGCCACCGCCCGATACCGCCGCCCGACCTTCTCAAGCGACCCATCCATACGCAATGCATCCATGCCTCTCTCCTCTCCAAATCTCCTAAATGTTCAATGTCGAATGCTGAACGCTAGCCGTCGAACGTACAACATCCAACCTAACCGCGTGACAACACCCAGCGCACACATCTCCACCAGCGCCATCATACGCAAGCTGCTCATGCCGCCACACATTCTTCCCGCAGTTCCCACACGCCAGAGCCCTGCTATGCCTCTGTGGAACAAGCCTAAGCAGATCTTCCTTATACTCCACCAGGTCCTGTCTAGCCGACGCCACAATCTCCTTCGGCCCCCGATACTTGAGCGCCCCATCCAGTACGAACAACTCAACGTTGCACTCCTTCAGTATCCTGATCAACTCCTCCGCCGCCGATCCCGACCCTGGCATCATTCTATCTCACCTTCCTCATACTCCTGATACTCCTGCGGGATATCATCCTCATACATCGGCAGCTCCTCCGTCATCATAGACCCCGCCTTCGAATCCTCAGCGTCATCACCAGACACCCTCTTAAGCATCCACTGCACTGCCCGCGCTTTCTTCTGAGGACTCTGCAGCACCTGGAAATCCCCAATCACCCTATCCCGCTGAGCCCCCAGTTTCCGCCCAAACGAGATCTTCTTCGAATGATCCGACACCTTCCCGAAGTTGAACAGATCGGATTTCTCCGCAATCTCAAACAGCTCCGAAACCCCGATCTGCCGATCACGAAACGCCTCCCACCACTGCTCAACAAAGGCCCTCCACTGCTGACCCTCCACATCCGCCTGCTCGTACAGCTCCAACAAGTTCCCCAGGAAGCCCTCTATCCCCACATGCTCGCAGATCCCCCCGAGCACCCGAGTCCACTGCTCAAACGACCCCAGCACCTTCCCCGAATACGGCTTCATCCCCGCAGCTATCCACCCGCGGACGATCGTCAAAGCCGCCCAGATCATCTCTGCCCGGCACGACAGCACGTACGTCCGCAGATCCACATGCCGGAAGCCCGAGCGATTCCACGGCTGGTCCCTCTTCGGATCGATGCGCACCCGGATACACCGCCTGGCGATCTCCGTACTCATCGCCGGGTTATTCGCCGTACACACCCAGATACAGCGCACCGGCACATCCACGCTCTCAGACCGCCCCAGAATACGGTCCTCCCAGACGAGCTGCGTCAATGCGGATGCCAGCGTCCCCGAGTCAAGCATCCTGGTTACGTTATCGATCATAACTACCTGTTGCCCTTTGATGATCACCGAGGTCAGCCTCTTTCGCCACTCATCCTCGTCGGTCGCCTGAGTAACAGATCCGACATGGCTGCCGACCGAAGGCAGTACCAGCGCATCCATCAGCAGCCCTTTTCCGGAACCCGGAGAAGGCGCTTCGATCAAATGCATCGGTGTCGACCCTGGAATCATGTCTCGCACAAAGGCCAGCAGCCACAAACAAAACGCATGCGCCTTATCAGCCGCTGCCACAAACGGGAAATCGCACACCACATCGTCAAAGGTATCGATAGCCTTTTTCATATCCATAGGTGTCGGCGAGTCAGGAACAGGCGGAATCTCCAGCCCGGCAGCCGGCACATAATACGTCCTGGACGCCGCGTGGTATCCAGGTTCGGTCTGCAGGCTGCCATCCGGAGCAAATACCGGCACATCGGTTATCCTGGAGAGAATCGGCAGCGGCATATCTTTCGTAGAAAGGAAGTTCCGGATCTGCACATCCTTCGGAGTGGCCACCACATCAAACGAGCCCCCACCCTTCTTGTGGACCGTGCGCCGCCAGGAGATGATCTGCACCAGCTCATGACGAGCGATATCCAGCGTCCACCGCTGAGCCGTAGTAGCCCCGTTATCATCCAAACGCAGCCGTATGGGCACACCGCCCTGGCGGAAGTAGATCGGACACTCCGAATTCTTAGACTTTACCGCCTCTACGACTTGCAGCGTCGTCACGTCCAGGTCCTCATTGTCCGCGTACACAACCGGCCGCCCATCATCATCAGCCACCTCCCCCACCTGGTGACCATCTCCACCCGCCGACTCCCCCCGTTCAACGTTCGATGTTGAATGTTCGATGTTCGCCGGTCGCTTCAAATAGTCCGACAGCCCATCCCGAACATCCCCTCTGGTCAGCTTAAAGTACGCGGCCAGCTCAGCCACATACCGCCCGCGAATCCCCTTGTCCAGCCTGGCCAGCATCCCATACGCAGACTGTAGGATCCTCTCCACGTCGTGAGCCGTACTAGATGCCGGCTGCCGGTGGATCCAATAGGAAATGTACTGTTTTGCCTGCGCCAGCTCCGATCGAAACGCATCCCCACCGTTCGCCAAAACATAAGAAGCCGGGTCATGCCCCATAGGAAGCTCCAACACCTCCACAGCACGCCCGGCATCAAAAAACACCTGACCTATCTTCTCGTTCGCCTGCTGACCAGCCTGATTAGCATCAGTGTCGTAGCACAGCGAAAACCGAGTATCCTTCCCGCAATACCTCAGCCATTCGTCCTTAAACACCGTTCCGGTGGTCGCACTAGCCGCAATCCCCTCCTGCTCCAGGAGTATGCAATCTATATAGCCCTCGACCAGCGCAACGTGCTTTTCCCTCAGTCGATGTGAGTTCAACGGCTGCTTTGGAGTAAACCCCTTATCCGCCAGGCCAAGATACTTCGGCGATTTCCTCTTCCCGCGCTCCCCCTCGGCGTCCGGCATCAGCCGCCCCGTGATCTGCACCACGCGCCCATTCCGGATGATTGGACAAATCAACCGACCCTTCATCAACTCGAACTCACGGCCGTCCTTGACAGATATCAGCCCCGCCTCGACTGCCTTACTCCGGACGTCCGGATGCTTTGCCTTAGAGCTGATCCCAACTCCAAGCCCGAGCTGATACTCCCGAATCGACTCATCCGTGATTCCACGGGAATGCAAATACTCCAGCGCCTCCGGACACTTTAGCAGCTTCTGGTGCGACGCCACCACAAACCGGCCCAGGATCTCCCGGACCTCGCTCTCCTTCGCCACCACCGCCTGATCCTTAGCGGAGTACTCCGGTAGAGGAATCCCATACCGATCCCCCAGCCTCACTGCCGCCTCCCAGAAGTCAACCCCCTCCTGGAGCATCACAAAATCAAAAACGGACCCCCCAACCCCGCATCCGAAGCAGCGGAATCTCCCCTGCTCCGGATACACAGTAAACGAAGGTCCGTCCTCACTATGAAAAGGACAGAGCCCGATCGGCCGGCTGCCGGAAGATAACCGAACAACCTTCCCAACAACTTCCTCGATCGACGCTCTGTCCCTAATGTTCTCTATAAAATCTCTAACGTTCTGACTCACGTCCACATCCTGCCAACATATTGAGCCCTGTCCGTCAGCGCCCTATCCCTCACTACTCCATACCAACAACAACCAAGCCAAACCCCAAAAGAATCCCCTCTCCCCCAGAGAGAGGGCCAGGGTGAGGGACCCAGCTCCGGCCACTCACCACCCTCAATGTAGCTGCAGGCTTCAGCCTGCGCGCTCACCGTTTCAGCAGATTCGCACTACCCATCAAAGTATCAGCCGCTGCCTGCAATCTCTGCTGATACGCCTTCAGTCGGCGCAAGCGGATGCCCAGTTCCCCGCCCGTGGCAGTCGACATGTCTGGAGGACACTCAGCACCCGGCGCCGGATCGCATACCGTCTCATAGATCCTGGCCGCCATCATCTCGATCTGCCCACACGTGTTATCTATCCGCTCTAACACCTCATCGAGTTCATCTATTCCAGTCGCCTCTTTGGCTACCATGCTTGCCGGACCAGCAGTGCCGCCAGTAGTAATTAGTTGCTTTGCGTACATCTCTCTCCTCTCAAATTCGAATCAGGACATCCTCTCCATCCCGTTCATCCGTGTTAATTCCATAACTTTCCGCCCGAAATACGAGGCCCGGCACAACCCGGGCCCCTTCAGAGTCCATGCTTTACTATCAGACGCTAGTCATCGTCATCGCCCCCGGTCTCCGCCTGGGTGCTTGTTTCCTCGCCTGCGTCAGCAGTTTCCTGGACATCCTGAGTCTCTTCAACCATGCATATCACCCCCTCTCCTCTCGCCGCCGGCACAACCGAGCAGCAAATCTATAACTCCGATCGATCGGCACTACTCTGCGGCCGGCACAAAATCCATATAGAACTCCTGTCCCGGCAGCAACTTTCCGAAGGCGGCAGTGTTGGTAATGGTCATCATCAACTGCGCCGATGGTGTATACTTCGACCACTGAGCATTAGCAGTTCCATCCACACCGGAAACTGCCCTCAAGGTCACATACTCCTCAGTCGGTTTACCATCCGAACCAATGTTTTGACTGACTCCGTCAACTCGCATCTTGCACCGCAAAACCGGCCCTGCTTCAGCAGCCTCCTGGACTGCCGTTGTTTCCTCAACCATGCATATCACCCCCTCTCAATCCGTCTCCTGCTGCAAACAGTACCCACCAGTACAATGACACAGGTATAACTGATCTCCAGACCATCCATCCACCAGGTCACTCAAATTGCAGGTCACCGGATCCATGACACAAGAAGTATCCATATCATCCATATTCACCGGCCTGCCAGGAAACCGCCCGCAACGATTGCACTTATGGCAGATGTGTACCACGTCCGGATTGCTGCAGTTATCAGCAATCGCATAGTCCACGATCAGGGGTTCCCGTGCTACCTTTTCCACGATCGCCTCTTCGGCTTCGGTTTCGGCTTCGGCTTTGCAGCATCTATCCGGTCGAGCAGCTCATTGTACTCATCCCAGGATGTAAAGCACCATGGCTGCCGCTGTCCGCCTCCTTTGAGAACAACCACCACGCCATGATAAGCTGCCATAAATGCACGGATACCATGCTTGCCGTAGTAACTGGGATTCTCCTCCGACAGTCTCAGAAACTCTTCTGGAGTACGAGTCTCCATAAGCATTCCCTGCCTCGGATCGCACGGGAGTCCCCCACCCTGGACTTCCCTGTTGTTGATGACCAGTACTCGCGGTGGAGTCTGCCCCAGATGGTTAGGATCGTCAGACCACCAGCAGGTATTTGCACCGTAGAAGATCATCGGCTGCTTCCGCTGCTTGATCTGCTCTATCGTGACCTCTTCCAGAATCGTAATATTGATCGGTATCACTTCGCTGTCATCCTCCCCCATTCATCCACTCGGCGAAGCCTTCTCCCCCAGCGAAGCAAAAATCATCCTCTCCGCCGGATCAAATCGAGTCGCCAACCTCATCCTCTCGGAAACCTCAATGCCAGCCCATGAGAAGAACGCCGACGCCATAATCGTCCCAGGTCCTCGATGCCCACCCCTCAGCCTGATCCTATGAATCCGGTACGCATCCTCCACACTCCCACTCCGGAGCAGCCGGATACCGATCTCCCGAGTCTCATCATCAAACCCCAGCACCGCAAAATTCCAGTCCTCCCCAATCTCCCTGCGCAGCGCCGAGTTAAACTCAATTAAGCCCTGAGGATTCAAACTCACCGAAGGCGGCTTCGCCTTCCGCGTAGGCTCCCCCGGTTTCCGAAACCCCGTCATCGCCATTCCGGTAACCCTCCATCATTCCAGATAACGTGTCTCCACCGGCCGACACCAGAGAATACAGATCTCGTCCTTGTCTACCCTGGCCTTTCGCGCATCGGCAAAGACCGTGCACTTGCTCACCTCGTCCAGGTTGCAGCACCCCATACATTCCTCCCGGAGATGCGGGTTCAACTTCTCCCAGACACTCAGTCGCCGCTTTACTTTTTGCCCGCTACGGGGTGTACTGCTTTCCACTCTTCCCAGGCTGCGCGCGGAATGTAGATCCTCCCGTTTGGGGCCTTGACGAAAGGGATCTCGCCTCTATTGGCCATGGTGTGGACTGTTCCCGGCACATAACCCCTTTCTGCGGCCGCTTCGTTCGGGGTAATATAGTTAGCCGGATCTATCTCTACACTCTGATCCGACTTTGAGTCTTTCGTGCTCTCTAGGGCTTCGACTGCCTGGGCGGCATCCTGAAGAACCTGCTGCACGGCGGTCTCCAGTATCTGTTTGATGCCGATTTGTAGATTGATCACTAGCTCTGCCTGTACCGACACTTTCTGGTAGAGCTCCACGTTCTCAATGCCGTGAACGAACATGAGCTGCTTGAGCTGCTCCTCGATCATCGAGTCGTCGAACTCCCCGGGCACAATCTCCCAGACATCCAACAACACTGGTCTAATTGCAATTCGATACATATCTACTCCTATTTCCTACCGCCGTGTACCCGAGCGGAAATCAATGCCGGACGTCCGTTGCGTTCTCCCTTCTCGCGGCCTGTTAAACGCGAGTAGGAGACGGCGCTTTCAAAGGTCACCGTGCGGTCCGCCCGGCAAATCGTAAAATCTACTTGATGTCCTGAATGTATGTGCTTTCGCACACGAGTCTGGAATGTGAATGCCGGGCGTCCGTGGCGTGAGACTCTTAGGGCTGTGGAATGTAAATCGAGTCAGGGCCGGTTTAAAAGCCGACCCCCGCCCGGCAAATCGAAAATCTACCTCAACAGCGAGCCGATCCCCATCCAGAGAAAGATCAGCCCCGCAAACAGAATCCCGCACACCAGGTCGCCAATCGTCCAGGTCACGCGCAGACCACGCGGTCTCCGGAGGCGTCTGTCAGCCTGGTAACACCTCTCCCATTCGTCCTCAAACTCATGCCTGTTCATCCTGCTCCTCCTCCAACCTCGACTGCGCTTGTCCCCCAACCGCCATGGCCTTCTCCAACCAAGCCCACGCACAAAAAAAGACAAGCCGACCTAACTCCCGACTTCCACCCTCAGGCCCTCCTCGAACAGCTCTGGCCGCCTCTGCCTGGTCAGTTCAATTACGGTAGGCACTATCAATGCCGCCAGGCGCATAGCCCACTCCGGGATCTGCTCTTCATCCGTCTCAGGTTTGATGTCGCACTTCTCGCTCATAGCTCCTACTCCAATCCGCTCTGTATCCGCCGCACCTTGTCGACAATTCCCATGGCCAGCACCGCGTTCTCCCGGATCTCCTTAGCCAGCATCACCACATCCAAAGGCCTCTCGTGCGTCATATCGTGGATCATCCGCTCACTAGACATGTCCAGTCGCTTAATCAGCCCCCGAAGCGTAGCCACGCTGGAAGCCTCACTAACCTGCGCCCGGACACCTTCTCGAAGCAAACTCTCATCCCTGGCCCTCTCTCCCTGCATATCCCCTCCTCTCAGTCAAAACCAGTGAAATTACTGGTATAAATACCGCAACATTAACAGGTCAAACGCCGGATTGGATGTTGTAAGATGGGATATTAGGAAGCAATGAGGTTCAGATCCACCGGCTTGCCCGTTGTGGTCCAAACCAGTTTCCCGCCACGGGCAAACTTGCACCCATAGTAGCGAAGCCTACCCCGGAGGGTATTGGGGTTCTTGTCAAGAGCCTTGGCAACCTGCCCCTGGGTAAGCCCCTGAGCCCATAGATCAGCTACTTCTCTGATCAGTTGTATTTGCTCGGGCTTAAGATTCACTAGGTCTACCTCCAGTGTTATTCACTATAGTGAATAGCGATGACCGATCATAGCATTGTTCACTATTGTTGTCAAGACTTTTTTTTAACTCTATTGCTCTGCCCTTGCCATGCAGGCTATACTTGATATAGGGAGCTATTAATGCGTAGAGAATCACGAGTTTGCGAGGAGTTTGGAGAACTGATCCGCGAAATCAAGGGGCAGGACTCTTTCGGGCAGGCAGAAATTAAGACAGGAATCAGCCAAGCCTATCTACTTGCCATGGGCAGAGGCAAAGTACCACAACCAGATATCATCAGAAAATTCGCTGCAGGCTACGCAGACCGACACCCTGATCTAGAAGCTCTCTTGCGATCTGCCGGCTACGAATACGAACATCCCAAACCTGATATGGTTCGAGAGCAGATGGCTGAATATCTCGTAAACACCGGCCGGCTCACGCCCGATGAAGCCAAGAAGGTACTCTCCGAACTCCAGAAAGACCCTGTAGATCTTGAGGAATGGCACGAAGGAAAGTCCGCCTAGGTTTCGGTCTAAGGCGATTCAAGATAGAGCGAGGTTAAAGGACCGGAAGTGAACAAGACCTGGTTATCAGCATTTTTCCTAATCGGCTTCCTCCTCACGTTTTTCTACGTCTGGCCTGGCTTCATGCGGTATCAATACATAACAGAGACTTATTCGTATCAGGACACTGTGCCAGTTCGCAATAGCCTCGGCATGTCTGATCCGTTCACAACTCGCGAAGTGACCAAGATCCGTAGCCAGTTAGTCAGAATCGACAGGCTTACCGGCCAGAGGCAAGTCCAGGATGGTGATACAGGCAGATGGGAGAACCCGCAGACCACGAACCGGACCGTATCACGAAAACCCAACCCCGATGAGAGACTTGCCGCACTGAAAAAACTGGCCAAGCCATGAACCATCCCGACCTAACCAACCTTCCCGCCGACGTGATTCTCAGAAAGTCCCGTGCCGACGACGAAACCACAGACGAAATCTTTCGCGTCCACCGCCCACGCCTCGTGGAACTCGCGGAGCTGCACGGCCTCAACTACACGGTCGTCGAAGACGTCGTATCTGGCGCCCTCACCATGAAAGCCGGTCAGCTCTTCGGTGAAGTCATGGCCAAGAGCGATCGAGGCGAATCCAAGGTTTGGATTGTTACGGATATCGACAGACTGGCACGTCCGGACATGGAAGAAATGGGACGGATCATTAAATGCCTCCAGCGCAACGAGGTCTACATCCTTACACCGCACCGCCTTTACGATCCAAACAAGATCGGCGACCTCCGAGACATCAAGACGCGCCTTTTCTTTGCAGATTATGAGCTGGATTCATACAAGGAACGTACTGGGCTAGCACGCGATCATGCGATCCAGAGGGAAGGCCGCTACACAAACGGCACAAGCCCATTCGGCTACACCTACATTCCGGGCGAAAAGCGCTATGAGCCGGATCCCATAACCTACCCCATCCTCCAGGATATATGGTCTCTCATCCCCAAATACGGCATGGCCACGGTTTGGCGCTTGATGCAGGAACAATACGGAGATCTCCCCATCTCCTGGACAAACTTCGCCAGGATCTTCCGAAATCCATTCTACGCCGGCTATCCCTGCCGCCGATGGAAGGAAAGCATCCTGGACGACCAATCGAAGTGGAACTGGCCCGAAAAGGAAGCCGACTATCCCCATCCCATCACTCTCGAACAGTGGCACGAGGCCCAGGCCATCATCGCCCGCCGTATCACCCGTCACGAGATCACCAGCTCAAACACCTGGGCCAGATCCGTGCTCAGGTACAAAGGTCAGACCCTGCTCGGCAGCGATCGCCGGAACTACACCAACCGCCGCCCATCGGACCCGAAGAATCCGGACATCATCTTCATGCGAAAAGACCGAGCGCATCGAGTTATCCTGTTCATGCTCGAGCAGATCTTCTCGGACCACAATGTAGTCCGAGCCCTGTGCCAGGACTGCGAGATTGCAGTCAGCCAGGCAGAGAAATCAAAAACCGAGCAGATCCGAGAGCTGCACAACGTCAACGCCCTCATCGATCGCAAACAGACACAGCTCAAGAACCTAGTCACCGCCTATGCCACAACCAGCTGCGATCTCCTGGAGGAAGCCCGCCAGGTCTTCGAGCGCCAGATCGCCGAATGGAACAAAGAAGTCGAACTCCTGGCCCAGCGCCAGACGGCACTCCGGACAGCCCTCAGTGCCCCGTATGCCTCGCCCGAGCTGCTTAAGGCCCTGCAGCATGACTCCACCGATTTCAATGCCTGGTGGGAGCTTCTAGACTCCTACACCAAACGCCAGGTCTGCGAAGCCGTTTTCGAAGAGGTCACCATCTCCGAGAAGTCCCGCAAAATGTCTCATTTGCATATCGCCGAAGCAAAACTCCGAATCCCGGTAAACGTCCAACTCCCGCCGCCCGAATTCCAAAACCCCAAACACATGATAGCCGTCCAGGTCCTCCTCCGCGCCAAGCGCGCAGGAATCACCCTAACGGCCGACGAATATTACCGACAGACCGGCTTCACCCGAGGCCGCTCACAAAGTTATCCAAGAACCATATACAAAAAAGTGGCGGCATGGTTAAACCTGCCGCCTTGGGAGTGCATTAAATGATGTCTGCTGGCATAATAGGTCTCCCTGCCCCCATGACTAGAACAGACTATGTTTAATGCGCGCTATTCAACTGGCACAAACGCCCCGATCAGCCGCTCGCCCCAGTAGCGAGTCATCGCGTGATCGGCGTTGGCGTAGTGCTTCATCTTCTCCACATCCAGGATGGCGATATGCCCGGCCTGCCGTCCGTCACCCAGATCTCCGCACTTCTTGAAGTAAACCAGTGCGTACGGGACCGGCAGCTTGCCATCCACATGGTGGACCGCCTTCCAGCCGTACTTCTGCGGATCCTGCACCAGCTCCTCAAAGTTGGCAATGGCCGTGTTGTGCGGTCGAGGCATCGGCGGAGGCAGTCTCAGCCCGAATTTCGACAACACCTGGCGTATATCGCCCAGGCATGTCCCTGGAGTGTTCTTGCGCTTTTTAAGATCCTCGATTGCCCGTTTCAATTCTTCCATACAATTTCTCCTCAGCAGAACGCCATGTCTTCCAGATTGGCAAGAAGACGCCCGTGCTCCAATTACAAACCCCACCTGTCGATAAATACCTGAGCCTGCGGTCTCAATTCCTTGTACGGGTCAAACCGCCCGCCCAACAGAATCTTCATGCCGAACCCGACCGGGTTACGGGCAATTTCCTTGAGCAATTGGGCGGTCAGGTTGACGAACGCAGCCGACAGCGTGAGCGCCGACAACAGTTCTTCCTCATTCCCCTTGGCCGCACATTTCACCAGCCCCTGGGAAAACTGCCCCATCTCTTCGATGGCGTCAGAAATTTTTGACATCAGTACGTAACCCCCTTCGCTTTATTTCGCTCTCTCCAAAGCTTCTGTACAAACTCGATGCCCAGGTAGATGAGCGGCAGCCATTTCGCCGTCCCAGAATTGCCCTGCAGAGCCCCGTCAAGCCAACCGACCCAATGCTCGGCGAGAAACGCCAGGAGCGCAGTCCCGGCCAGTGCCCCAAATCGGCGCAGAAATGCGCCCAGAGTGATGAGTAATGCCTTGTTCATAGTTTCACCTCCTCGCATTCGTTGATAGCGGCACAGCAAGCCTACCCTGCACAGGACCGGCCCCCATACCTAAAACCGCATATCCAACAATTAACATAACAAGCCCCACGATCAGACCGCCCACACTACTGGCAATGATCGCCCTACCCAGTCCGCCGGAGTCTTTCCCTTTGTCCTCCAAGGTCGTGACTCGCTGCCCCTGAGCAGCTTGCTCGACGGAGACATGATTGATCCTGTCAAATGCGTTGCCTATGTCGCCTCGCAGCTCCTTGAATAGACCCTGGATCCAATTCCGTTCCTCACCAGTAAGCGCCACTCTGCACCCCCACGTTTTATTGTCTTACCGCTTCTTGCCTGCCTCTGTGCTGTAGTTCATGATGTTCACGGCGTCTTGCCTAAGTTGCCCATATCGCGCCCCATCCGGCGTTCCAGCTTTTGAATAGGATCAAGCCCGAAGATGGATGCGCCCGACCTCCTCTGTCCGCCTCTCTTGGTGAACCCGCTAAACTCCTCCAGTGCATCCGGGTCTCCCTCTGCTACACGAGCCTCGACATTCTCCTTGAGCCAGAGCAGCGCCTCGCGTTTCATCTGCCGAACATCAGAGGCACTCACCTGGATACCGTGCTGATCGACAATCGACTGCACCGCATCAGTGTCCTTCGCCTCGTTGATGTTCCTGATGATTCTGCGCTCTCCGGAGAGGATCTCAGATGCCCTCTCCAATATCTGCAGCCGGTCAGTCTCCTCCTGCGTAAACGCTTTGCGCCGGCCTGCTTCTGAGCGCTGCTCCTCTTTTCGGAGTTCGCCCAGTTCCCGGTACATTCGATCCACCTGAACAGGAGACCCCATCGGGTTGACCGTGAAGGACTTCGCCAGCGGTAGATCTGTGGCCGCCTTCGCAGGAGCAGGAGTCTGATCGCCAACACCCACCAGCCCAGCCAATCCATCGAACAACTGGATACCCAGCGTCCCTACGCCGCCCAGGTGACCGCGCATCAGGTAATCGATCTGCCTGGGTGATACACCCAACGCATCCCCGGCCATCTTTGCCAGTTCGCTGCTGTTTGGCCCGAACTGCAGTTCTGCAGGCATTCGCTTCTCGCGTTCAGGAATTATCGGCCCTCCTGAGAAGGACCTGTTTCGCGCCACATCAAACCAGGGTTTCAACGCCGTGGGTATATAGTCCGGAGCTGTCTGCTCGATCATAGCATTAGCAAACCCATCAAAGGCATAGGGATCTTCTGCATCCAGCTTGCGTAGTATCCGTTCCGGGAGCGAGCCAAAGACCATACCGAGCCCTTGAGGCTTCGGTATCCTGTACCAAGTGTCACCACCCTTAAACACCCAGTGGGTATCGCGCACCCACTCCGGCAGCTCGTCATAGTCGTCGTGCTGTCGGTTTACCATATAGAGCATCACCGAGGGTACGGTAATCGCGGTTATCGCACGGCCCACGGTAGCGGCCGGCGCATCTTTCAACTGCCGGCCGATCTTGTCAGTCCCCTGCACAGCAGCATTGAAGAATGCAATAAGCTGGTTTGCCTTCTTCCCCTGTGTTCCACTGCGCTTGAAGTCGAGCGTCAAGTCCCGAGCGTTTACCGCCTGTCGAGAAAGATTCTCCTCCCCGAGCGCCTTACCCCACTTCGTGCCGAGTCCAAATTCGGCCACACGCGTGGTCTCCTCCATCACCTCGGAAAACTTCTGCAGAGGCAGGAGAACAGTCCGCAGCGGCTTCTTCGCGCCCCGAACGATCTTCTCCTTCCCGGAGAAGCCCAGCATATCATCAAGCACTTCCTGGAGGATGTTCCGGTCAACGGATGTCAGCCCCGATGTAGCGCCCCCGGCATTCTGGAACTGATCGTATGTGCCGGACTTTCCAACTTGTCCCTTGATCACGTTACCGAGTCCACGCCACCACGACAATGTCCACTGTGCCAGGTCTGCTACCGGTACTTTGGTCAGATTCTTGGAGTTGACATACCCGTTCACGAAGTCGCGCATAGGGTTTCTGGCCGCGAATCCCGGATCAAGAGTAGCCCCTGCCCGCAGCACGGAAGATATGCCGTTCAGCACGTTACCTATCATCCCTGCCTGCGACGAGTTTACACTGTTGACTGCTTCGTATAGTTCCGGCGACATTTCCAGCAGTTCAGGCTTGCCGTCTGCAAACACGCGCATAATAGGTTCGTTCGGCCCGGTCTGATACGACGGACGGAAGATATTGACGATCGTCTCCGGAGTAGCACTGCTGCCGGCAAAGAAGTCTTTCATCTCCTGCCCATCCAGCACGCCGCGCAGGACCTCATCAAGAGTTGCCCCTGTCGCGCGCATTTCGGGCGGAATCTTTTCCACTATCCGACCAGCGCCGGGAACGTCCGTCCAGTTCCGGAAGGCCAGCCGAGCCCGGTTCTCCTGTGCCAGGTTGAGGTAAACATAGGTATTCTTGATGATAGACTCAAGCGGATCCACAACGTCCAACTTGGATCCTCGCTGTCTCTTGACCGGGTTCGACGCATCGCCCAGGCTGCGCTTGCCGAATCCCGGACGAACGCTCACATTCTCCGCAGGCTTTACCCTGTAGAACGGCACGTAGTACTTGTACTGAGACTTGATCGCCGCGTAAGCGTCCTGGGAGAGCAGTCCGGAGTCCACCAGTTCCGCCAAGAGGCTGTTCTGGAACCCCTGCAGCTCATTGATCGACGCATTGTACCGTGCCCTGTCTGCAGGAGAAACCCGGTTGATGATCGATGCATAGTCCGCCCTGCTAAGGGGCATAGCATCCTCGCCCTTGAAATCCATCACCTCGAGCCCGTGTTTTGCCACCAGGTAATCTCTGAAGGCTTCTATATCCTGCTTGACTGGTTTTAGGATCTCATCGAAGGATTTACCTATCACGTTTCCTTCTCGATCGATAACACCCCTCTTGAGCCACTGAGAGGCCTTTCCGGCGATTCCGCGCCCCTGCCACAAGATACGGAAAGCATCCTGAGAAAGCGGCAGTTTCTTCGATCCATCCTCACCGAACACAGTTTCCTGTGCTCTGCGAATCGGGTCATACTCATCTACCCATCGCTTATAAAAGTTGCTCCAGGTGACAGTCTTATCCTTGAGATTCTCCCCCACGCTGGTAGTCTTATGCAACCTTGTCCGCGCATCAGCAGCGTACCAGTTGCCTATGTCGGCCTGGGTATCCCGGAGCAGCTTTTCAACTGTAGGGTTAGCCTTCAGTTGCCCTTCGAACTCCCCGAAGTAATTGGGCGCCACCCTCTTGGCCTCTGCCGGCTCTGTCATCCACAGGCGGACAAACTCACCGAGTCCCTCCCGGAGATTGTCCTGAGCATTGGGATAGGCCAATTTCGCTACCTCTGCTTGATGAGACTGAGGTATACCCTTGTACGCATCTCCGCCGTAGAACAGCGTTTCCAGGTGATGCCCCACCTCATGAGAGGTAGTAGGCAGATCGTTCGCTATCCGAGTCCGGACCACCTGCGGAAGAACCTTGTATATGCCGGTCCGGATAGAATTCCCCAGTTTTGCAGCATATCGCCCCGTTCTGATCGGCACAAGCGCATCGTTGAGTGACTTGACAATCTCGGCAGGAGAACGGACTGGTGCGCCGGCTGCACGCCCACGTGGTTTTGCCATAACAGCCCCGACCGTAGACGCCTGAGTTTTCGCTCTGGGTTGAGGTGTAATTGTCGTCTCTCTCACGCCCCGCTGTTGCTTGACTTCAGGCACGGATGTGGTATAATTCGAATTGAGTGATGTCCCCGCTCCCTCCTGGCTCTGTATACCAGAGGAGTCAGGAGCGTAGGCGCTCTTAGGGTTAACCCCTCGGCTGCCATCGGGGAGATCATTCCACCCTGTTAGCAGCCACGTTTCTCTATCCCCGTGCTTGAATAGCGACAGCACCGCTGTATGCCCATCATGAGAAACATTGATACGCTCACCTCCGGGAGGCCCATACGGTTTACCTACTTCTCCGTAGACTATGACCTCCGGCATCTTCATTGCTATCACCTGGCCGTCAAACCCCTGCGCATTCCGGGCCTCGATCAGATGAGCAATGCCGCCCTTTTTGTCACCCCAGTAGAACCCAACATCCCCCAGTCCTTCTCTGCGAACAGCGTTGAGCACATCCACCTGGTCTGAAATCACCTTAGACATAGTCACCCGGGCCTGATCAGCCTGCTTAGCTTTATCTAAAGCATCGGGGTACTTCTTGACCAAATCAGGGTACGCCTCAATCCGGCCTGGATCCACGTAACTGTTTGACAGAATCGCCGATTCTATATCCTGTCGCGCCGCCCCGGATGTCCCGATCAGCTCCGGTTGTCTCGCTCCGCGTCCGCTCGCCCCTTCTCCCCCTCGTCTTGGAGATCCTCCGGACTCGGGTCTTTCCAGTTGTGCACCTTCCTTGACAGATCCGGAACCCTCTCCTCTTCGCTGCCGTTCGATCGCATTCGATATCAACTCCTTCTTGCTAGGCGCCTTCTCATCCATCAGCAGCGCGCCCTGCCCCGGATGTGCCTGCTTCTCGACGCTTTCCGCGTACGCCTCGATGAATGTCTTAACCTTCTTCCTGGACTTCCCAATCTCGTCCAGGTAAACCAGCATCTTCTCCTGCAGAGGAGAAAGTTCCCTCCGCATTAAACTAGCCTGCCCAACAAACTCCTTGACAGACGTGCCCCGTTCCCGCAGCCGTGCCAGCATATCGACCGCTTTCGAGAGGTCCTCACTGATCCCCAATCCTGCCGGACGCTCGCCCCGCCTGGTGAGCCCCTCGACCCTCGCCATCTTCGGCAGAGTCTGGAACATCGCGTGTTCGATATTCCGAACGTCAGAGTCCAGGCTCTCCAATAGGGTCTGTGTCAGTCTCCTGCCGGCATCGTTCTTATAGGTCTTCGCAAACAGCGCACCCTTCAGCCTCTGCAGCCCCTGTTGATTGAGCTGCCCGTCTGCATCCAGAAGCCGAGCCCGTTCGTTCTCCGGGATAGCACCGATGAACTCCCTGACCAGATCTCTGTTTGCCGGAGATCGGAGCGCCTGGTCCACACTCTGATCTTCCCCAACCTTCATGGTGGCCACAGACTCATCCCGGATACGGCTCGAGTCCGAAAGCGCGTCCTCATACGCCGACATCGACATCGATGCCGTCTCGTTGGCCTCTCGCATGAACGCCGGACGGTCGACATCCGATACTCGCTCACGGACGAGCACCGGATTCCGCATCCCTAAGACCGCATCCTCGGAAACCCCAAGCTCCTCCGCCCGGTCTGCTAGTTTCTGCCTGTATTCCTCGAACCTCTCCGGATATTTCTCCCTCGCCCGCCTCAAGGCCAACACACGCCCATTTCCAGACTCAACAATCGCATCCGGCCCGACGATCGGAGATCCTCTGTCTATTGAGCCTGTATCCCGGATAACAGCATCCGGATTGAGCGTTCGCGCAATCTTGTCGATCTGCAGCTCCGATGCCGCCCGATCCCTCATTCGAGGCTGCCAGTCAGCAGGATACTCCGGATGTAGACCCAATGCATCGGTATGCGACGGCACGAGGTCATCCAGCTCTACAACCTTCGTCCGGAACTTATACTCCAGGTTAGGATCCGCGCCCGTCGCCGAAACTTCCCGACCCTCGACCCCCGAGAGCTTCCGACCGGTAACAGGCTTCTGTTCGACCGCCTTAGGCATAGCGATCGGCTTCCACTCTGCAGCCGGCTTAGCAGGCCCTTCCGCCCGCATCGATGCAAACTCATCCGCATCGATCCGAACCTTCATCCCCTTCTCGGTCTCCACCAGGATCTCGCCCAGTCGCCCCTTCGCCGCGTCTCCCCCTCGGATCTCCCGGACGGTCACCTTCCCGATCGGCAGCTCATAGCTTTTCCCGGCCTCCGGCATATTCCGCTCGAAATCTTCCCTGAGCATTTGCTCCTCGACCTCCCGGAATGCCCGCATCTTCCCCCTGGAAGGTCCTTCATTGATGGTCTCGCCAGGCTGCACGGTAAACGGCTTCGCACCTTCCGGCACAGTCGCCGAACCCTTCTCCGTATACTTGATGGCCTGTTGGATCTCATCCAACGCCCGGACTACCTGCGGATCCGCCTGCCCATGAGTCACCACTTGAGTATCGTGGATATTCCGGATGTTCTCCTCGGTCGCTCTGATCTGCTGAGGCGTGAGACCTCGGAAGAGGTGAGGCACTCTGAACGCCATGCCTGTGAACATGTTGGTCGGCAATGCCTCTTTCTGCTGATCTACGAACTCGCCCAAAGACTGACCATTAGCCACTGCATGCGCTCCGCTTATACCAAGGTTAATGGCCTCGAATCCTAAACCACCCTCCACTAGCTTTGCTGGAATCCTAACAGGGGCAGAGAGTCCGTCTATAGCCTTCCCAGCCTTCAGTATCGGAGTGACCAATGGGCCTAGTACCCTGGTCTTCGCCGCCGCGCCTAGCAACGGGCCTAGCACTTCACCACCGGCGAAGAAAGCTGCATCAGTAAACATCTCCTCATTGGTCGCAGGATTTCTGAAACTGGCGCCCATCTTCTCAGCGCGATTACCGAGGATCGTGTTCGGGTGCTTCTCCGCATATGACTCCAACTTCTTGGCGGCCTTGGATGTTACCATGGTCTCGGGCTTCGTGCTATCCTTGATTAGTGTTATGTTGCGAAGATCCGGCATGCCCGGCTCATACCCCGGGTCATTGAACGCCTCAGCGGCATTAATAGTCTGCCTGCCTGCGCCGACCTCTGCTGCGTTCATTAACATAGAGGCATACCGAATAGGTTTGTCTACCAGGAAATCCGTGACGCCTTCGCCAAGATCGGAAACAAACTGCTTACCAGTACTTATGCCCTTCTGCCTCTTGGCTTCCTGATCCATCTCCTTCTGCAAAGCGCCCTGCCTCTGAAGTCTCGTGACCTCCTTCTGGTCTGCCACTTGCGGATCGGCGAAATGCAGATGATTGCTCCCTATGTTCTTCTGTCCCTTGTACCGGACGGCGACCACGAACCCCTGCTCAGCCAGTGCATCCGCCGCCTTCTCCATGGATCCGTACTTGCGTTTGGCTTCCTTCTCGGAGATGTCGTAAACCCCCGGCCCGTCATGCGTGCCGAAGTGGATCTTATGCGTGGACACTCCCGCGAGTATGCTCATGCCGGCCACTTTGTCACCCGCCTTCAGGATATTGCCGGCAGACTTAAAAGTCTCGCTGGGACTTTCAGGTTCAAACCCATCCCAGAATCCAGTTCCCTGTTTTTTGGGTTTCGCCTTGGGCGATGCAGTAGTCGCTGTATTTAGTTCGAATCCATCCCAAAAACCCATAGGATTATCCCTTCTGCTTCACGTAGTCATAAATCGCACCCAGATCGTCCTTCGGGAGATCCTTGGGCGCGTTGTTGATGAAGTCTTCTCGAGACGGAAACTTGCCGTTCTTTCGATGCTTCCTAAGCCGCGCGGCCACCTGGGACTGCATGGCAGGGTCCAGAGTGGTAGTCAGCCCGTTACTGTCCAACGACAACGCCTTCCCGCCGAGCCCGGTAATGACACTGTTATACTGCTTCAGTATGCCGTCATAAGCCCTGACATCCTGCTCATAAGCAGCCTTTTCCTCTGCCGTGAGAGGACGGACTGTTTTCTGCTCTTTTCCATCCTTCAAGACAGCCTTGCCGGTTTTGGGATCGATCACTACATCCTCAATAGTCCCTTTCGCTAGGGTCCGCTTCGTAAACCCAAGGAACTGATGGACTGCCACGGCTTGCTTGGCCACATCTGCCACAGCCTGAGCTGACAGCCTGCCTTCCTGAGCCAGTGCGAGCCCGTTCTGTATCTTCTGTGCTGCAATAGAGGCATTGGTCCGCCCCTCCTCCAATGTGAACTCCCGCTCCTTGTAGCCGAGTTCACGGGATATGGCAGCCCGTTTCGCACTGCCCAGAGTCGTAAAGTCACCCGGAGTCCATACCTTGTCGCCACCCATAATGCCGGTCTCATTCGCCAGGTCCGCCAACTGCTTCCTGCGCTCCCAGTTTGTTTTCGGATTGTAAGACGGGTCGGTTTGCTCCTCTTCCACGATCTTGAAAAGGTTATTGAACTGGTTGGTCTTGTAGCTCATTTGCGCAGAACGCACCATCCCCTGGAGCATCCCGGGAGTGTACCCTGCATCTAGATCCATACTGCTCGTGACTATATCGTCCATTAGCCCCTTCAGCATGGCCGGATCGCCCTTCGGATCGCTCGCCATAGTCCGCAGGGATTCGATCTTCCGCTCCACTGCAGCCTGCTTCTGCTCGCGGGTAGGAGGTGGGACGTACTTGGACGCAGCCCTGGCATACAAACGCTCCTCAAGGTTTTTCTTTGGAGCCGCAGTGATAGGAGCTGCAGGCTGTGCAGTCTGACCAGCACTTTGTGCTTGAGGCTGAGTCCCGGCAGGCTTCTGATCCCCGCCCGGCGATGGTTGCCCGGTCGCAACTGCGCCGGCCTGAGCCAGCATTGATTCCTGCTCCTCCTCTTCATCTAGCATCTTGTTCAGGAAATCCGTACCGTAGGTCGAGATCAGCCCGGGGATATGCACGTTCGGGTCTATATTGTTTTGTGCGTCGAGAACCACCTTTCGCCATTCCTCAGAGAAATGGCGAGGCTTCGGATTCGTCCACGCAGCAGTGAGAGGTACGCCGATCGTGCTCTCGAACTGGTTGATGGTCTTCATGTCCCGTTCGACTACGGAAGGGTCTTTCTCTGCCTGGTTTGCATAGTCGACTGTGGAGATTTGCTCTTTCGCCAGGGCAAGGTTTTGTACTGCATGATTCCGGTCTATCTCCCTCTGACGAAGTTCCTTCTCCTCCTCGTACTGCTGCCGTTCCCGTGCCGCCTGCATCAGGTTTCGAAGGGACGCATTGACCTGGTCCTGCCGGTTGAGTTTGCCGCTCTCTGTCTGTTGAAACCTATCTGTAAAAGCCATATGAATACCTCGTCCTATCTTGGTATCGAATTTCCATCTTTATCTCGCTGGTTCCGCGTCCAAACCCCACCCTTGCCCTTGGTCATGTCGTAGATCCCGCTAAGCAGAGCCTCATTGGCCTTTCCGCTCTTGTATGCGCTAATGTCGCCGGCTATTCCGCCCGTGATGTCGCCCATGGAGTCCCAGAAGCCCATCGCACCCTGCGCCCTGGTCGCGTTGGTCCCGAGCTGCCCCTGCAGCAGGCCCTGAGACGCGCCGGAGAGGATGCCCGTTCCGAACCGCCCCTCACTCAGTCCCATGCCGAGCACCTGCCCGAACTGGTTCATCCGCGAGTCTGCAAACCCCTGCTGGTTCATGCCGTAGCCAATGTTCTCCGCGTTCGTCGCATCGGTCGCAGCCCTATTGGCACGGAGAGTCAGCCCCCGCACCGCAGAAGGTGAGGTCCTGGCTAGGAACGAAGCGCCGGCGAGATCTCGGGATCGACCCCTCTCGATGCCCGTCAGGTTCTGCTTGTGTGCGGCCGAGAGAAACGAGCTCTCCTTTCCCAGCCCGCCGAAGAGCATCTTCTGTAACTGAGAGAGATAGTTGGTCGATTCCCCGCCCAGCTTGCGCGAACCCTCCGTCATAGTCTCGGCTCGCCCGTATCCCTCCCGGGCCGCTCGTGCGTCGGCGGCTGCCTTCGCCTTCATCGCCTTTTTCTGCGATGAAGCACCGAATGCCTGAACCCCGGCTTTTAACAACGTGCCACCCAAATCGAACATGATGTGATCCTCCTTGTAAGTTTAGGGTATCGAGGAACCCCTAAGATTGACAGTTTACTAATATCGCGTATAATGTAGTCAACTAGTTGCCAGCACAGCGCAAGGTCATATTTGATGTACTCAACAAGACGAAAGGTTACACAACCATGAATAAACCGAAACCCGCAAACCGCTTCGCCGCCATTGATGGATTGCGAGGCGTGGCGATGTTATCGACGCTATTTTGTGTAGTGTTCTGCGCATCCCTGTACTACCTATCTCACCTGTGGCACAATGACGACGCCTATATAACCTATGATTTCGCTCGATCCTTCGCGCAAGGTCATGGCTTCCGGTTCACTGCCACGGCTGCAAATCCAGTATACGGATCCACGACTCCGCTGTATGTGATGCTGTTAGCACTGGCTCACAATCTAGGTATATACATACCGACTGCCAGCACCTTCATTCAGGCGTTTTCGTGGGCTGGTCTTGCCTTGGTAACTGCGTTGATTTGCATACAAACTGGTCAGCCTATCACTCGCTCCGTTGCAATAGGTCTCGTTTCCACCATTGCACCGCAGCTATGGACTGCAAGTGCAGGCATGGAAACTGCTCTATTCGTGCTGCTTGTCGCGGTCTCGTTGTACGCTGTGACGAGTGGCAGACTGTGGATGCTGGCCGTCTCGGTTGCCCTGTGCGCACTGGTGCGTCCGGAAGGCTATTTAATCGCGCTCCTTGCCGGGTGTGGAGTGCTGATCACACAAAAGCAAAAAGCGATTTATCCGCTCTTGCTCGGAATCTCAATAGTATCAGCTTGGTTGATATATGCGCATATGGCGTTCGGATCGATCATTCCGAATACGATCCTTGCGAAAATGGCATATATGCACGGTATGTTACCTCCAAGGGATAAGCTCATAGCTCATTTTTCGCCGTTCGGAAATCCCTGGTTGCTGGTAGTTCTATTCGTATCAGCACTGATTGGAATACCATCCTTTGCCAAACGACATGGCTGGATAGCACCGGCAGCGTTCGTTTTGCTGCTGGTTTTTTATGCGGCAATCAAAGTGCCTGCATTCCTGTGGTACTGGGTACCGATAATGTGGTTTGCCGCCGTGTTTGCTATGTCGCAATGCAACAGAGTAATAAGTGCAGGCATATGCGTACTGCTCGTTGCATCTGCTTTTCAAGCCAGTCTCCACACGCCTCCGTCCCAATGGCCATCCATCGACACGGCGTCATATATCCGCAGTAATGGCCTTTTGAAGCCCGGAGCAACAGTCATGACCTGGAGTCCTGGAGCGTATGCCTGGCTGATGCCAGATAGCACTTACATTGACTCAGCCGGGTTGTGCAGTCCTGAAATCATCAAAGTACATCAAGGCTCGACAACCTATTCTGCAATTGCAAAAGATATGAACTGTGAATATCTGATAGTCGAGAATACGAACTTAGACTACAAGCCCATGATTCCGGTAGACAAACTGATCTTATGCCGACCTTTCAAAGACGGCAAATTCTCGCTGGTGTACAAGGTGAATCCCCGCAATTTGTGATTACCAAGTGGCTTCGATGTACGAATCATCGTGGACGAGTTCGCCACTATCTGACAGTGTAAACGACTGAGGCAGAGTACGCAGCGCTTTTATATAGCGCATCTGACCCGTTGGAGTATCGACCATCCGGTCTGCGTACTCTGCCTCATTAATCTCTATGATAGTCTGCGTATCTCTGTCCAGTAGGTCGGCCTCATCTACATCGCTCGTTAACACGCTGATTGTGTTAGTAAATCTTTCAACCGCAACGTATATCATAATCATCTCCTATGTCGGTATAACGTAGATGTCGGCTGACGCCCCTGTAAATGTGCCTGGAACGCCTCCGAATGATCCAGTAGTTGATGATGTAGCAAGCAGGTCTACGCCAATGACAAATAACACATATTGCCCGACCGTGAGCACACTACCAGTGCCGGTCGCAGTTACCTTCCCGAGCATAACTCTCACAGCTAGACGGTAGATAGTGGCTGACAGAGTATAGCCGTATTCCTCAAACTCCGAATCCGCGCCCACCGTGTAACCTCTTGTGCCGGCCGTACTCTGGATAGTGAACACCACACCGGTTTTCAGGAACCCCCTGGCGAGCGGTGAGGTAGTGAGCCTCGATGATACTATCGGTGTACGTACAATCCCCGTGCCTCCGGAAGACGCCGCGCCAGCTACAACAGGGCTTCGAGCGAATACAGATTCGGCTAATGCCGTGCCTCTTGGCAACTTGGTGATAATCGTCTCTCCGTAATAGCTGGAGTTTATAGTTGCTCCGTTGTCGGTCGGACCTATACCAACCGACGTGACCAACATCCACGGCGGGATATACACCGCCTCTAGCGCGTCTCCTGGCACTGCAACGCCCTGATATGGCAACTGGTATATGACAATCGACGCTAGTCTCACATACGTCCCCAGTCCGCCGGCAGTAACTCGGATTGTATGAGGCCCAGCCCCTACGCCAGACAGTGTATAGGTTAGATTAGCGCCTTGGTTCCACGTGGTCTGCGCCACGCCATCTAAAGTTACAGCACAGAACTGCCGCCCGGCAGTTGTTACGCCACAACCCAGTACAATGTCATGTGTACCAATCGTGCGGACGGTCAATTCCACATACGCCGTCGCTAGTGTATTACTTCTATTTCCGGCGTTGCTTGTCCATGATGGACTCCAACTCGCTATACCGTTGTTGTCGGTCGATGCATCGCCGAATGTATAGGTTACAGTGGACTCCGTTGCGTCCCCGGTAGACAGTACGCCGGTAAGTAGCTCTTCAAGCGTCTGCTCCATCAATTCTTGATAGTTGACTGCTGCGCCAGGAGTACCACTAGCAGGCTTGTTCTTAAATCTGCTAGTGGCCGCATCCCATGTCAACACCTCTGAGTCGGCAGGAGACGTAATCACAACGTCCGTCAGATTCGCGAGGGCATCGTGAGGCACTACCGTACCCAGCGCATGCCGCGCAGTGAGATCATGCCGCACATTGTTCAGGTAATGCGCATGGTCATCAGCTTCCCGCCCTGCGAGTGAGCTGTGATACAGGCTCCCATCAGCCCCCACCACGTTCCGCATAGCAGGAGCAGCAGGAGCAGCAGCCGCCTGAGCCGGACCACCTACCGCGATCCACTCCCCATTCGT